>JACCDR010291863.1_pt1 | contig 20070 bp, 18 predicted proteins | sample 7446431 | NCBI WGS metagenome assembly JACCDR01 (sample SAMN15323443, study PRJNA562643) | freshwater metagenome | isolation source: river surface water | place: USA:Blue River Watershed | collected 2017-08-17 | reverse complement strand
ATATCCCGGATTGGATACGAGAGGTACGAGAAGAGCTTGCGAGCTTTTATCGGGAGCTCTCGTGTAAGCCGCTCCCGCTCGATAACATACTTCACTCGACACAACTTCGTTTAAGGGTGCTTGATGGAGGTGAGGAGAGGCGTCGCAAGATATTGGGAGAGCTTATCTCTCGTGTCGACCAGATCGATCGAAATCTTTCGGATGATCCGATCATCGCAACCGTTTCTAGCATGCCCCACGGACAGACGTATTCATTCGTCCATGGTAAGTAGTTTAGTAAATGGCCAAGGCCCGCTTACGCGGGCCTTTTATTTTCTTATAGTAAATATTTATCTCCTTTGACCGACGGTGTCTTTATAACCGCATTCGATCCATCCTCGAGACATTCGAAATCCGCGTCGACTCCGGGCTCGAGATGGACGATGTCTCCTTTTTCGAGAAACTTGCCGTTCATTTTGAACTTTCCGCTGACGACGACAGATATCTCATCGGCTTTCTTGTGAACATGGCGCGCTTCTTTATCACCCTTCTTGTAATCGCGAACCATGAATTCGAAGTCTTTCGTTTTTATTATCGCTGGGTCAAAATCGCCTACTATCCAGCCCTTTGTAAAGTCTTTGAGCTTATACAACTTCATGATGATGGTCGAATAGCTTTTCGAATAATGAGAGATTAACGTCGTGTACTCCGCGGACTTCTACGACATGTGCACCGCTGTCTCTGGCTGCTTTGATACCGTGAGGTGAGTCTTCGACGATGACGCATTCATGTGCGCCGACACCTATGCGCTTGCAGGCGAGGTGGTACATCTCGGGATGGGGTTTCGGATTCTCGACCTCGTCGTTTCCAATGATGACATCGAAATGGTCGAAGAGGTGTGCAGATTTAAGCATGAGGTGGAGTGTTTCTCGAGTCGAATTCGAGCAGCAACCGAGCTTCATGCCGCGGCGCTTGAGGTGGGTGAGGAGGATAATTTTTGAGTAGTCGGGCGCGCAGTGGACTGGGATGATCTCTTTTGTGTACTTTTGCTTGATGCCGTTGATAGTTTCTTTAAGTCCGCTCGGTAGCCGACCTTGGCGTTCAAGCTCCTCAATCTTTTTCTTAGTGGGTAGTCCATTAAAATGATTGAAATGCTCGTCGAGCTCGATGCGCGCTCCGAAAAGGGAGAGCGCTTTGTTGAGGGCTTCATAGTGGCCGTGCGGCATATCAACAAGCACGCCGTCGAGATCGAAGAGTACTGCTTTTATATTTGGGATGGCGTCTACGGGTACATCTTTCATCCTATTTCTTCTTATTAACTAGATAGCCTAACGTTGCAAAATTGACTGCCTCGGAGAGTATTGCGGCTATGATTGCTCCCATTATTCCGTAGAAGGGGACGAGGGCGCACATAAAGACAATCCTCGAAATGTTAAGGGAGAGTATTGAAGCGTAGCGCTTGCCTATGTGCTCTTGAGCTGTTAGTGCAGTATCAATGAGACCTCTTGGCTGCATGAGGAGGATGAGGGCGAAGATCTGCGAGTATAAGATTGCTGTGACGTATTGAGGGAACAGGATTTTGAAGAGGAAAGGGGCGAGGAGGATGTAGACGACGACTACCGGCACTATCACATAGAAAAGCTGGCGCGTTCGAAAACCGAGAGATGCTTTGACCTCGTGTTCTGGGCGCATTGCCATTTTTGGGGTAAGTAGGGAGAAAATATTTTCTTGAAGACCTTTCAATTCTTTTACTGGAGTCGTTGCGAACGCATATATAGCCACCTGCGCTGGTCCGGCAAAATGCCACAAAAGGAGGCTGTCGAGCTGGCCGGCAATCATGGCGATAAAGCTCATGACGCTTGAATGTTTTGCATAGGTAAGAGTCGATGCCTCACTCGTCGCTTCATATCCCACCTTATATCGCCTTAGAGTGTATTCGTAGCAGAGCCACGAGGCGATGGTGTTTGAAATGAAATACGCCAAGATGACGTAGATGACATTATCGCTTATGAAAACAGTTGCAATCATTATCGCTATTGGCCCAAGACTTCGCGGGATGTTGTACATCGCGAGGGTACGGAAATCCTGCTTGCCCTGGAGATACGCTTTGTAGATGCCTGTCGACGTGAAGGTGTTGTAAAAGGCGATAGCAAGGAGAGATATACCGAGAACTTCGTTTCCTTTAAAGAAATAGTAACCGGCAGCGACGAGGGCCATGAAGCTTCCGATAAGGCTCCATTTCATACCATGCCAGAACATCTTGCGTATAACCGGATCGTCTCCGCGTGCAACACTGTTTACAAGGGCTGCTCCTATGCCGGTAAGCGAAAAAGCGCTTACGAATCCGGCGATAGAAATCACGTATTTATAGAGACCGTATGTCTCTTGAGAGAGCATGTTTGCGAAGACAAGCGTAAGAACCATCCCGCCTCCGATCGTAATTACACGCGAAAGGTTAAGCCAAAAGCTTCCTTTTATGAGATAACGAACATCTGTTTTGAACCTCGCACTTACGAAGTCGAGTATTTTACGGATTATTCCCATGCTTGATGCAGTTGATTATGTGGTTGATTTCCTCTTCCGTGTAGTCGGGACAGTTGCCGCAATAGAAGCCGTTGTGATGTAGGATATCTGCACCTGGGAGGTCGAACTCACGCTTCATATATTTCTTGAAAAAAGGCTGTTTCTGCATATTGCCGGCGATCATTGGACGGATTTCGATTCCCGCATCTTCGAAGATAGCGATGTATTTTTTGCGAAGTGCAGGAGTTTTGGTTACAAAAGGCATCGCGAACGCCGAGAGTGTCTCGATGTGATCCCAATTGAATGGAGTAAAGTCGGGATTCTTCTTGAGAGCAGCATGTACTCGGTTAAAATTCTTTTCGCGGATTTTTATCGTTTCATCGAGATGCTGAAGCTGCTCTAGTCCAAGGAAGCCGGTGATTTCGGTAGGGCGGAGATTGAAGCCGAGATCGTAGAACGTGTACTTGGCATGAAAGTCAGATTCGACACCATGCTTCTTTCGCCAGTGAGACTGTCTTTCAGGGTGGAGGTTTCGATCCCAACCGTTTGCGCGAACGATGCGGAGCATCTCAGCGTATTCGTGGTTATCGGTGCAGACCATGCCGCCTTCGATGGTCGACATGTGGTGAGCGACGAAGAACGAGAAGCTCGAGGCGAGGCTGAAGTTTCCGGTCTTGCCCTTCTTAAGCACGGTGCCGAGCGCTTCGCAATTGTCTTCGAGGACGAGGATCTTTTTCCTTGCGCATTCTTTTTCTATCTTATCGATATCTCCAGCGAAGCCGAGCGCGTTGGTAAGGAAGAATGCCTTGCATTTTTCTTTCGTGAGAGTCGGAATAGCGCATTCTGCCATCGAGTTGAGCGTCTTCGGGTCGCAGTCGACGGGTATCGCGCCGAGCCCCATCTGCAGGATAGGCATAACGTTCGTCGACCAGGTGAGAGCGGAGAAGCCGACTTTATCGCCTTGCTCGAGCCAGCCGAGATTCCGCAGAGCTTGGAGCATCGCGAGGTTTGCGCTTCCGCCACTATTAAAGAGCACTGCTTCTTTTCGCCCTTGCTTCTTAGCGAATTCCTTTTCGAAGCGAGCACACATCTCTCCCATAGATAGCTTCTCGGCGTCGAGTATGAAACCTGCCAAAGCGACGCGCGCTTCAGTGTCGTTTATGAGCGCGTTCTTAACTAGAGGCACTTTGTGAGGCGCTTTCTTTGTGGCCTCTGTTTTCTTTTCGGTTATTTTCTTTTTAGGCGACATGTTTTTTGAACCATTCGTACGTTTCTTTCAATCCTTCATCGAATCCTATTTTCGGCGACCATCCGAGAGCTTTCAATTTTGAAACATCAAGAAGCTTTCGTGGCATACCGTCGGGCTTGGTCGAGTCCCAAGCGAGTTTTCCTTTGAATCCCGTTATTGCACTTACTTTTTCCGAGAGCTCCTTGATCGAAATATCTTCACCTACGCCTACATTAATAATCTCATCGCCTGAATAGTTATTCATCATAAAGAGGGAGGCGGAGGCGAGGTCGTCGCAATGGAGGAATTCTCTCTTTGCGCTGCCGGTGCCCCACATAGGCACTTCAGGGAGATTCTCCGTCACTGCCTTATGAAATTTTAAGAAGAGTGCAGGAATCACGTGCGAGCGATTGAGGTCGAAATGATCACCGGGGCCGTAAATGTTTGTTGGCATTATATATATGAAGTCTGCGCCGTATTGCTTTCGATATGCTTTGCAGAGGGTGATGCCTGCAATTTTCGCGATTGCATAGCCTTCGTTCGTTGGCTCGAGAGGGCCTGTCATGAAATATTCTTCTTTGATCGGCTGTTCTGCAAGGCGAGGATAGATGCATGAGCTTCCCATAAAGAGGAGCTTCTTTACTCCTGATTTGTATGCTGACTCCATGATGTTGTTCTGGATCTTGAGATTCGAGAGGAGATACTCGGCTGGGTATTTATTGTTGTCCATGATGCCGCCAACGCGAGCGGCGCAGAGGAATACGAATTCAGGCTTTTCTTTTTCGAAGAAAGCGCGGACAGCCATCTCGTTTTCAAGGTCGAGCTCTTTGCGAGTTCGCAATACAAGATTCTTGTAGCCTTCTTTTTCTAAAAGACGTTTGAGTGCTCCTCCTACGAGCCCTGTATGTCCGGCAATATAGATCTTCGAATCTTTGGTCATATTATTTTTGAGCGATAGTTTTCTTTGTTCGCATCTCTTCTTCGAGATCGTGATCGCACATCATTTTGACGAGGCCTTTGAAGTCGACAGTTGGCTTCCATCCTAATTCCTTGCGAGCCTTCGACGCGTCGCCCACGAGAAGGTCGACTTCCGCAGGGCGGAAATATACAGGATCGATCTCGATGATGGCTTTGCCGGTCTTCCTGTCGATACCTTGTTCCTTTAGGCCTTTGCCTTTCCAGACGAGGTCGATATCGAGGCACTTCGCCGATTCCTCGATGAGCTGTCGGACCGTGTATGTCTCTCCGGTCGCGAGCACGTAATCATCGGGCTTTTTCTGCTGGAGAGTAAGCCACATGCCGTATACGTAATCTTTTGCGTAGCCCCAATCGCGCTTCGCATCGATATTTCCGAGGTACATCTTTTGGTCGATTCCGAGTTTGATACGTGCGAGCCCTCGTGTGACTTTTTTCGTCACAAACGTTTTTCCTCGTCGCGGAGATTCATGATTGAAAAGGATGCCATTCACCGCATAGAGTCCGTATGCTTCACGATAGTTCTTTGTGATCCAGTATCCGAATACTTTTGCCACCGCATAGGGTGAGCGGGGATAGAACGGAGTTTTTTCCGTCTGAGGCACCTCCATGACTTTGCCATACATCTCTGATGATGACGCCTGATAGAAACGTGTCTTTACCCCTGTCTCGCGGATAGCGTCGAGAAGACGGAGAGTCCCGAGAGCGTCGACATCAGCCGTATATTCCGGCATGTCAAAGGAGACTCGGACGTGGCTTTGCGCGCCGAGGTTGTAAATTTCGTCTGGTTTTATCTTTTCGATGAGTCGAGAAAGGTTCGATGAGTCGGAGAGGTCGCCGTAGACTAAGATGAGTCTCTTATTTTTCGTGTGTGGATCTTGGAAGAGATGGTCGATTCTTGAGGTGTTAAACGTCGAGGCGCGACGGATGAGACCATAGACTTCGTAGCCTTTTTCAAGGAGAAGCTCGGCAAGATATGAGCCGTCCTGTCCAGTGATTCCTGTAATGAGAGCTTTCTTGATTTTCTGTGCCATAGGTTTCGATTTTACCATTTGTTAAGAGTATCCACGACTTTGCCCTTCACCTTCATATACGACTTGCTGGCAGCTCGCTCGAGGTTAGGGGAGACAAGTCTCAATATTTCCTTTCCTAGAATTCGATATTGTCCACCTACTTTATTTGCGCGAATGAGACCACGTTTAAGCATTCTTTTTATGGTAGACTCGCTTATCTTCAAGACTTCTTGAGTTTCTTTAGTTGTGTATACCGCATGAGGCAGAATCTCCTTGTTCATATATACTGTTCAATGTAGTACAAGTGTCAGGGGGTGTCAAAAGGTTTCAGGCGCTTGGAGGCGTTGACTAAATCCATTCGAATGGTAGAAATGTCTTAGAGTTGTAAATCCCATACTAAGGAGTTTGAATTATGAAGCTGTGGCATATTTTCCGAGACTTGTTTAAGTTGACTGAAACACAGGAAGGTCCTTCGGCACTCCGACCGATCGATCAGGGTATCGTAATTGTCATCGAAGGCGATCCGAATCACCGGCATCGTTTCGAGGAGGCGAAATGGAATCGCGAGCGAGACGGTAGCGACATCACTAGTGTCGATAAAGATCCCGGCGGAGAGGTAGCCTTTCCAAAAGCGACCTTCAAGACGCTCCTGCACTGTTCGTGCGGGCGAGAGGGCATCCATAGCGCGAGGGCGCTTATCTAAATTCAGCGCCGACCTTAAGGTCGGCGCTTTATATTGACTTTTCACAAATTTATGGTAATAAGGTCTGTAGCGCTCTTTTCAACCCTAAACACGGAGAAACCAAATAATGAAAGATCGAGTAGTTCTCGTCACAACCACGTTCAGTCCATCCATCGAAGATGTGCGAGCCCAGCTCGCTCTCAAGACCTGTAATGCTGCTCGCGAGCATGGCTACAAGATTATCGTCGTCGACGGCAGTCCGTCGTCCGAGTTCAAAGCGGCGCTTCGGGAAACCGGCGCGATCGTCTTCAATGAAACGACTCGTGGAATGGGAGCCTCCCGTCGCCAAACCCTCAACGCAGGGCTCGCGACCGAGGCCGAAGTGATCGCATGGCTCGAACCGGAGAAGCACACCATCGTCCCGCTTCTTCATACATGCATCGAGCTTGTTTCGGATAGAAGTTTTGATATGGTCATCCCTCGTCGTCGCAACTTGGATAGCTATCCTGCTTATCAGGCGTTTTCTGAATTGAGAGCGAACTGGGAGCTCGGTAATATTCTCGATCGCTACGATCTCGATTACTATATTGGACCGCGAATCATGAATCGTGATACGGCTGCCATTATGGCGAGATATGACGGCAAAATTGATGGCAAGCAAACCTACGGGGATAATTGGGAGATATTGTTTCTCCCGCTCATCGAGATCTTGCAGCTCGAAATGTGGGTCGGTTCCTCTATCGTCGATTACATCCATCCTCCCGAGCAACTTATCGAGGACGATGAGGTGATGCGGGCAAAACGCGATAAGCAACGTAATGACTTGGTTTCGGCCATGAGAGCCGAGGCGGCACGCGTTAGCTTCGTTTGATGGTGTTTCTGTAATTTAGTTTTTTCCAAGCAGCGTTTGTATACGCTGCTTTTTATATCAAGTTGTGTCAATTATTGTCTGATTTCAATGTGATATAGTATTTTCACCATGACATTAAACCAATTTCTTAAATGGACCGCGATTGTTTCCGTTTTCGCCGTATTTATTATTCCATTTATAGTAGCCGACTCTCTTTTCTTTCCATTTATTGCGGGTAAAGGCTTTGTGTTCCGAACAATAGTTGAAATAGGTTTTGCTGCCTGGTTACTACTTACACTTCGCGATGCTTCAGTGCGACCTCGTAAATCTGTGCTGATGTGGGCGTTTGTCGCATTTATGGTCACTATCGGTCTGGCCAATATTTTTGGTGAGAATCCTTGGAAGAGTTTCTGGTCAAACTTCGAACGCATGGAAGGATACGTCACACTTCTGCATCTTTTTCTCTATTTCATTGTTGCGACGTCAGTCCTTACAACGGAAAAGCTTTGGCGAAGGTGGTTTGAAGGGTCTCTCGTTTGTTCGTTTGTAGTCCTTGTGTATTCATTCCTTCAGCTTGCGGGGGAGCTTGTCATTAACCAGGGAGGTGTGCGAGTTGACGCAAAGTTTGGCAATGCAACATATCTAGCCGTCTTTCTCATATTTAATATATTCATCGCGATACTACTCGCTGTGAAGCATCGTGAGGAGAAGATGGTGGCTTGGCTCTCATATGCTCTCTATGCGGTATTTCCGCTCACGACTCTCATACTTTTGAGTAAGTATGGATTGAGCGCTGATCTCTTTAAGATCTCGATGGTGCTTCTTTTTGGAGCGTTCTTCACGTGGCTTGCGAGAAAGTTCTCTGTTTTATACATCTACGCATACCTCGTACCGCTTATGTTCTTTGTACTTCTCTATACGGGTACTCGAGGCGCAATGATCGGACTTCTCGGAGGTTTGCTCGTTACATCGCTTCTTGTTGCTATCTTTGAAAAAGGGAATAAGGCGATGCGTATCGTTGGAACCTCGATCGTAGGGCTCGTGATCGTTGTCGTTGTGGGATTCATAGCGATTAAGGATGCTCAGTTCGTAAAACAAAGTCCTATCCTTTCCCGATTCTCAGCCATTTCAGCGAGGGAGGTGAAAACTCAGGCACGCGCATATATCTGGCCGATGGCCATTGAAGGCTGGAAAGAAAAACCAATTTTGGGCTGGGGACAAGAAAATTTCAATTATGTCTTCAATGAACATTACAATCCGAAGATGTATAACCAGGAGCAGTGGTTCGACCACGCTCACAACATAGTGTTTGATTGGCTTGTAGCGGGAGGAATTCTCGGTCTCTTGGCATATCTCTCTTTGTTTGGTGGGGCACTCTACCTTTTGTGCAAGAAAGCCGGTGACATGGATTTTATCGAGAAGGCACTACTCATCGGACTTGGAGCTGCATATTTTTTCCACAATCTGTTTGTGTTCGATAATATCGTAAGTTACATACTATTTGTTTCGATTCTTGCGTATATCCATTTCAGAACAACACGTCTCGAAGAGCCGGTGGGCGCTGATTCAGAAGAGATGGATGATTCCGAAATGTGGATTGCGGTGCCTATCGTTCTTATCGGACTTGGTATCGCACTTTATTTCTTTGTTTGGCGCGGCTATGCGACAGGCAAAGAGCTTATAGTGGCTCTTCAAGCAGCAAATTCAGGTCCTGCGCAGGCACAGCTCGTTTTAAAATCTTTCGAGAACGCACTTTCATACGACACACTCGGCCGACCAGAAGTGGTTGAGCGTTTAGTGGAAAGTTCTCGACAGATGAATGTTCCTGAAGTTCCTATTGAGACAAGGCAGAAATTTTTCAAGCTTGGTGAGGACGCTTTGAAAGTACAGCTTGAGAGATATGAAGGAGATGCTCGATATGAAGTGTTCGCCGGAAATTTCTATAACATTTATGGGAATATTCCTCAGTCAACAGTTCATTTCGAGAACGCAGCGAAACTTTCTCCAACTAAGCAATCGATTCTTTTCCAGCTTGGAGCTGCGTATATTTCTGCAAAGCAATATGATAAAGCTGTGGAAGTATTTCAAAAGGCATACGAGCTCGAACCTTCATATGCCGAAGCTCTAAAGTACTACGCTACAGCCCTTATGTATGCTGGAAGGGAAGAAGATGCTCGCGCACTTTTTCCAGATGGTACAACAAGTGCACAGATTGAAAACTCATTCCTTGGTGTCTATGCAGAAACAGGGAATTGGACGAAAGTAATTTCGATTCTTAAAAATCTAATAGCGGCAGAACCTGGCAACATGGATCTTCGCATGAATCTTGTGGCAGCGTATTTCCAGAGTGGAAACAAACCGGCTGCTATTTCGACAATCAGAGAAATGATCTCTCTTTCACCTGATTTTAAGGCGCAAGGTGAAGAATATATCAAGCAGATTCAGGCAACTCCGTAGCTTGAAAGGTGGGCTCTCACGTATACTTAAAGCCATGACTATCCAAGAAGGAGTTTCTCTTTCCACACATACGACATTTAAGATCGGCGGCCCAGCTCGCTATTTTTCTCTAGCTAAATCAGTTGAGGATGTAAAGGATCTTTTGGTGTATGCTCGGGAAAAGGAACTAAAAGTTTTTATGTTGGGCTGGGGTTCAAACATTCTCGTTTCCGATAAGGGTTTTGACGGTCTTGTCATCAAGATGGACATGAAAGGGGCGACGTTTGAAAAAGATGGTCACTATGCTCTTGTTACTGCGTGGGCTGGCGAAGGTTGGGATGAACTCGTCGCAAAAACAGTCGAGTGGGGCGTGTGGGGACTCGAGAATCTGTCGCTTATTCCCGGCACAGTCGGAGCTTCGCCTGTTCAAAATATTGGCGCGTACGGCAGAGAGGTAATGGATGTAATTGATTCTGTCCGGGTAATTGACGCTTCAACAGGTGAGGAGAAAGTTATGAGTAATAAAGAGTGCGGATTCTCGTATCGAGATAGCGTATTCAAAAAACCGGAATCAAAGAATCTGGTAATCTTGTCCGTGACGTTTAAATTACCTTTGGAAAGATCTGCAAATATTTCGTATAAAGACCTCGCCGAATTTTTTAAGGATAAACCAGAGCCATCGCAGGGCGAGATTCGAGATGCAGTGATTGCAATCCGGATGGCGAAATTTCCCGATCTGCGCACGACCGGAACCGCTGGATCATTTTGGAAAAATCCGATCATTTGCAATGAACATTATGAGGGTCTTCTCAAACAATATCCGAGCATGCCACATTTCCGTGTCAGTGAAGAGGCGGTAAAAGTTCCTTTGGCGTGGATACTCGATAATGTGTGCGGTTTGAAGGGTTTTGAAATGGGTAAAGCTGGGTTATACAAGAAGCAGCCGCTTGTTCTTGTGGCAACACTCGGCGCGACTTTTAACGACGTCGAAGCGCTCGAAAAGCATGTGACGAAAGCGGTTTTTGACAAGACAGGCATAGAGACAGAGCGAGAAGTGGAACATGTGGGCGAGTAAGTCACTTTGTGCTAAAATGGCCACCTATGGCTAATTTCCTGACCAACCTGTTTGGCGATCAAAATTCGAGAGATTTAAAACCTTATTTGGCGTTAGTTCCCAAGATTAATGAGTTAGAGCCAGCAATAAGCGCTCTTTCTGATGCTCAGTTAAAGGCAAAGACGAGTGAATTCAAGGCTCGAATAGAAAAAGGTGAAACTCTCGACGCGCTCCTTCCGGAAGCGTTTGCGGTCGTACGCGAAGCTTCAAAGCGAACTCTTAAACAGCGACATTTTGATGTGCAGCTCGTTGGAGGTGCGATTCTTCACAGTCGAGGCATTGCCGAGATGCGAACAGGAGAAGGAAAGACTCTTGTGGCAACTCTGCCAGCGTACCTCAATGCGCTCTCAGGTCATGGTGTTCATATCGTTACCGTAAACGATTATCTCTCGAGACGAGACGCATCATGGATGGGTCAGATTTATGATTTTCTTGGTCTTACCTGTGCCGTCATCAATCATGAGTCTTCGTATATTTACGATCCTGCGCACAAAGAAGCCGATGAGAAGCGAGACGAAGAGGGTTCGTTTAAAGTTGCGTATGAATTTTTGCGACCATGTGAGCGACGTGATGCATACAAGGCAGACATTACCTACGGAACTAACCAAGAGTTTGGTTTCGATTATCTTCGCGACAATCTGGAATATACTCCAGAGTCTTTACGTCAGCGCGAGTGGAATTTTGCTATTGTAGACGAAGTCGACTCTATTCTTATCGACGAGGCGCGAACACCTCTCATCATTTCAGCTGCAACAGCTGATTCAGAAGATTTTTATAAAATGTTTGCGAAGATCGCAAACCAGCTTTTGGCTGAGACTGATTACAAAATCGATGAAAAGAGGAAAGCGATCCAGCTCACCGATGTCGGAATCACCAAAGCTGAGAAGCTTTTGGGTATCGAGAATATCTACACCGACCGCGGAGTAAAATATGTCCATCACCTCGAGACAGCTGTTCGAGCAAAGGCACTTTTCCATAAAGATAAAGAGTACGTGGTGCGCGGCAGCGAAGTCGTAATCGTGGATGAATTCACCGGACGACTCCAGCCAGGCCGTCGCTGGTCAGAAGGTCTTCATCAGGCTATTGAAGCAAAGGAAGGTGCAACTATTCAAAAGGAGAGCCGTACATATGCGTCTATCACGTATCAAAACTTCTTTAGGCTCTACAAGAAGCTTTCAGGAATGACAGGAACTGCTCTTACTTCACGAGAAGAATTCTTTAAAGTGTACGGACTTAACACTATTTCAGTTCCTACAAACAACCCGATCAAACGAATAGATCAAAATGATCTTATTTTCCAAACAGAAGTAGGCAAGTTTAAGGCAATCGCTCGCAAGGTGAAGGAGGTGAACAAGAAAGGCCAGCCTGTTCTTATTGGTACGGTTTCTATCGAGAAAAACGAGCTTCTTTCTGAATACCTCAAACGAGAAGGAGTCGTGCATGAAGTTCTCAATGCAAAGAATCACGAGCGAGAAGGAGAAATTATCGCTCAGGCGGGGCGACTTGGCGCAGTTACCATTGCTACGAACATGGCAGGACGAGGAGTCGACATCAAGCTTGGAGGAAAACCTTCAACCGATGAAGATTATGAAAAGGTAAAGTCTGCCGGAGGACTTTTTGTACTCGGAACCGAACGACATGAAGCGCGTCGAATCGATAACCAGCTCCGCGGGCGATCAGGACGACAAGGTGACCCAGGTGAGACGCAGTTCTTTGTGTCTCTTGAGGACTCGCTTATGCGAATCTTTGCTACTGACATGATTAAGAAGGTCATGGGACGCTTTAAAATCGCTGAGGATGAGCCGATAGAAACTAGCCTTATTACTCGCTCACTTGAGACCGCTCAGACTCGAATCGAGGGCTTTAACTTCGACGCGCGAAAGCATGTGCTCGAGTATGACGACGTCATGAACCTTCATCGAAAGACCGTCTACGAACGCCGCCGCAAAATGCTTGTTGGTTCGGACGAAGATGTGGTTAAAGACCTCATGAATATCGTTGATGAAAACGATGCTTCTGTAATGGAGCTCATCAAAGCAAAGAAAGAAGCATTGGGCTCTGATTTTCCATCAGCTCTCCGAAGACTTTTCCTTCAAACTATTGATATGTTCTGGGTTGAGCATCTCGAGGCGATGGATTACCTTCGAGCAAGCGTGAATTTGCGTGCATACGGTCAGCGCGATCCGTTCATCGAATACAAGCGAGAAGGTCTTATGCTTTTCAAATCTCTTCAGATTTCTATTGATTCTCAGGTTGTAAAAATGCTCCCAAATCTCGGCGGCAATTCCATTGAACTCAAACCTCTTTCAACTGTTGAATCTGATGCAAAAGGAATTTTAGGTAATGATGCGGCTGTTTCTTCTGGAGATAAGGTGGGACGAAATGAAAAAGTAATCGTTATGAAGGGTGGTGAAGAAAAGGAGATTAAGTTTAAAAAACTCGATTCATATCTTAGGGATGGTTGGACTTTAAAAAAGTAGCATGCTCGAAGTTATAATAGCCCAGTACGGTCTTGTGGCAGTTTTTGTCGGCACTTTCTTTGAAGGGGAGATTGTTGTTGTGGCCGGAGGGTTTCTTTCACGGCTCGGATTTATTTCGCTCTGTTGGGTATATATAACTGCGTTCGTGGCCACATTTCTCGGAGATCAGTTTTTCTTCTACCTGGGCAGAAAGAAGGGGACTAGTTTTCTTGAGAAGAGACCTCACCTTCACAAGCGAGCTCAGAAAGTCCACAACCTTATTCATAACCATCAGAATAAGATACTCTTCTGCTATAGATTTCTTTATGGTCTTCGTATACCGACTCTTCTTGCAATGGGTACGAGCGAGCTTTCAACAAAAAAGTTCGCCCTTCTTAATCTATTGAATTCGTTTGTTTGGACATCGATTTTCGTTTTTGGAGGATATTTCTTTGGTGAATTTTTCACGTATCTTATTGAAAATGTACATGAGTTTGAGAAGGAGATAATCCTAAGTATTGTTTCAGTTGCGATTGCGGTGTGGCTTGCATCAATTATTTTAAATAGGAAGGAGTATAATTAAAAAATCGAGCAACGGGCTCGATTTTTTAATATTTATTTTGTCTCAGGACTCGTTGCTGTTCCTGCGAGCACCCCACCATCTACTACGAGTTCCGATCCTGTGGTATAGCTTGAAGCATCTGACGCAAGGAAAAGGACTGCTTGAGCCACTTCCTCTGGTGTACCGAAACGCTTCATTGGGATATCTGCAGCGAACTTGGCATGATTTTTTTCGAATTCTTCCCCAACGCCAAGCATCGATTTCCACATAGCGGTCATGATAGATGCTGGGTGAACTGAATTGCATCGGATAGGGTAGCCCTTAGCCGCACAATAGAGAGCTACTGATTTTGTATGATTTCGCACAGCTGCTTTTGTCGAAGCGTATGCCGCTGCAAACGGAACGCCAACCATTCCCGATCGTGAAGACATATTCACGATAGATCCACCCTTTTCTTTCATAAGGGCAATCGCATATTTGCAGCCGAGAAATACGCTATCGAGATTTATTGCATGGATTTTCTTCCAGTCTTCAAGACTTGTATTCTCTGGATCCTGCGCTCCTTTACCGAGGATTCCTGCATTGTTCACAAGAATATCGAGTCTGCCGTACTTTGTTTTGATGGTCTCCGCTGCTTTGGTCCATGAAGTCTCGTCAGCCACGTTGAGGCTTATATATTCACCACCAAGCGTCTTTGCCTCGGCTTCTCCTTTCGCATCGTTAACATCTGCGAGTATCACCTTTGCACCTTCTTTTGAAAGAAGGGAAGCGATTGCGAGTCCAATGCCGTCTGCACCACCGGTTACAAGAGCCACTTTCCCCGAGACAGATTTATGTGAATTCATAGCTTTATGATACCAAGATTTTACCCGTCATGCCTTTTGGTTTTTTGATATTGAGGAGGGCGAGAACTGTAGGGGCGATATCAGCAAGTCCGCCGTTTGCGAATCTAATATGGGTGCTGGTCACAATTGCCGGCACAGGATTGATAGTATGAGCGGTGTGCTTTTCCTTAGTAATAGGATCGACATTCACTTCTGCGTTTCCGTGATCAGCGGTAACGAATGCTACGCCACCTTTAGCTTCGAGTGCTTTAACAACGCGTGAAAGTTCTCGATCAACAGTTTCAACTGCTTTTATAATTGCGGGAACGTTTGCTGTATGTCCAACCATGTCAGGGTTTGCAAAGTTGATGAAGATAAAGTTTGTACCAGCATTGATTTCTTCGATGGCTTTGTCTGCAATTGCTTCCGCACGCATTTCCGGTGCAAGGTCGTGCGTTTTAACATCTTTACGGCTATCGAGCATGATGTGCTTTTCGCCAGGATATTTCACTTCAATACCTCCGTTAAGGAAATATGTTGCATGGGGAAATTTTTCGGTTTCAGCTATATGGGCTTGGGTGAGTCCGGCAGCCGAAACTTCTCTTGCGATCGTTGTTTCAATAGTTCGAGGAGGGAAGGCGATTTCACACTTAAAAGTCTTGTCATATTCCGTGAGAGTGGCGAAGGCGATATTTTCCTTCTCAGCACGTTCAATCATCTTTTTTGAAATCATTCGTGCGCGATCTGCTCGGAAGTTAAAGAAGAATACAGCGTCATTTGCCTTGATAGGGAAACTTTTGCCGCTTTTATCGACAAAAATCACAGGTTCGAGATGCTCGTCCATAATGCCGGTTGCATGAAGTCTCGAGATTATTTCCGAAGGAACATCACCTGGTTTGCAGACATTTCCCTTGCACTCGAAGAGAGCTTCTTCTGCCTTCTTCACTCGATCCCAATTATTGTCGCGGTCCATGGCGTAGAATCGTCCCGTTGCTGTAGCTATAAAGCCGACACCAATCTTTTCAAGATCAGATTCGAGTTCTCGTAAGAACTGCGCTGAAGATTGCGGAGCGGTGTCTCGTCCATCGGTATAAGCGTGGATAGCCACATCCTTAATACCAGCTTCTTTTGCTGCTCGTACGAATGCTACGAGGTGATCTTGATGAGCGTGAACCCCACCATTTCCAATCAGACCCTTTACATGAAGTGTCGAACTATTTCTTTTTACGTGATCAAAGAGCTTCACAAAAGCAGGAATTTTGTTGAACTCTCCGCTATCAATCGATTTAGCAATGCGAACGAGGTCTGTATCGATGACAGTTCCCGCACCGATTGTTGTGTGACCAATTTCGCTGTTACCCATTTGTCCTTCAGGTAGGCCAACATGAAGACCTGATGCCTCAAGGAGGGAATGAGGGTACTCTTTCCAGATCTTATCAAAGAAAGGTTTTTTGGCTGCGGCGACAGCATTATCAGAAGAGTCTTCTCGGTAACCCCATCCGTCGAGAACGATAAGTACAGCTTGTTTAAAAGTTTTCATGTGGTTTTGTTGAGTTTATATTGTACAGAAAGAGGGGGATATCGCACGCTTGACCCTCTGAATGTATAGTTGTAGTGTGATTAGGTTAGTTCCTCCAAAAATAATGAATACGCAGACCAGCACAGCTGCCAGAGTTCGGCCGGCGAGTAAGATCGTCGTGCCTCGGGATACAGGGGTATCTCGCATGTTCAGGTCAGGTCACAGCCGTCTTGATGAAGAAGATTTGGATTGTACGGAATTCATCAAGAGTGGGCGCCTCGGAACAGCTTTCGATTTCGCCGGGGACCCTTATGGTGATGAAAAGCACGAGCGAGGGCTTGGTGATTTTAACCACGCCAGTCGTAGTCCCTTTCCTTGGGATTAGTAGGTTCACAGCACAAAAATGGCCGCCGGAAATATCCGGCGGCTTTTCTTATGCACTTTTACAGTTTGACCAATTTCCTGGCGGGTGTAATGTGGTTGAGGACATTTCCGTCCTCGACATAAACAACAATAAAGGAGTACCAGCACATATGCCCGCATTGTCCGGATTCAGTAAAGGTCGCGTTCTTAACCGCCCATACGAGCACCCGAAGGGAGGTCATAAAGAAATTCCTCGGTCGTCCGATTCTCTGAAGGCCCGTCTCAAAGAAGAGGATGTTCTCAGTCGAATCGAACGTGGTTCTCGTTGTCCTGCAAGGGGACAGCGCAAGAGGCCGGTCATCGATCTCTATATTCTTCGCCGTTTTATGAATAAGGGCGAGATTCAGAGTGAAGAACCCTGTGCTCAGAAGTTTAAGGGCAAGTTCAAGACCGCCGCCGATGTTGGTGAAGGCGAATTGACGACCAGTGATTGTTCGTTGATTCTTGCTGATTTTCGAAATCAACTCGATGCGGATGCTTGCACGTGTATCGAAGGAGAGACATGTGTTCTCTGTTGCACTGAGTTCGATCTCGCTGCAATCCCCCAGTCTCCTGTGATTGAAAGACAGCATCTCAGCAAGAAGCCAAATGACGTGAATCTCTTTTACGTCACCATGCCCATCGATCTTGCGTTGAGGCTCGGATTCATCACCGAGGAAGCTCTTCGTTCCAAGTAGTCGTTGTTTTCAATTCAAACAGCAAAGCTGCCCTCCGTAGGGCAGCTTTTTATATTTGTCGTTTCGTATTTTACGCCTTGAAAGCGTCCTTTCCTGGATATATTGCCTTATCGCCAAGAGCTTCCTCGATTCGAAGGAGCTGGTTGTATTTAGCGATGCGGTCAGTCCTTGAAGCTGAACCAGTTTTAATCTGTCCGGTAGCGAGGCCTACTACAAAGTCAGCAATAGTGGTGTCTTCAGTCTCGCCAGAGCGGTGAGAGATGATAGAGGTGTACTTTGACTTCTTTGCGAGCTTTATCGCTTCGATAGTTTCGGTGACAGTTCCGATTTGGTTGAGCTTGATGAGGATAGAGTTTCCTACATTCTGCTTGATGCCTTGCTTGAGGCGAGTAACGTTCGTCACGAAGAGGTCGTCTCCAACGATCTGCACCTTGTCGCCAAGCTTCTTGGTCATGAGCTCATAACCAGCCCAGTCGTCCTCCGCGAGTCCGTCCTCTATCGAGACGATAGGATACTTCTTGCACCAGTTTGCGTAGTACTCGACCATCTCCTTTGAAGTAAGAATCTTCTTTTCGGTTTTGAGATTATATTTGCCGTTCTCATAGATCTCAGTCGCCGCAGCGTCGATAGCGATGCCGATATCTATGCCCGGAGTAAAGCCTGCTTTCTTGATAGCTTCGATTATTGTTTCAATTGCCGCTTCGTTGGTTGGAAGGGAAGGAGCGTAGCCACCCTCATCTCCAACAGATGTGTTGAGTCCTTTAGAAGAAAGAATCTTCTTGAGAGCGTGGAACACTTCAGCACCATAGCGGAGAGCTTCTTTAAAAGTAGGAGCGCCGTGAGGAACGATCATGAATTCCTGGAGGTCGGTTGAGTTCTCGGCGTGCTTTCCACCGTTGAGCACGTTCATTAAAGGAACAGGGAGCTGCATCTTTTCCTTGGTGCCGCTAATGTCTTTGAAGTATTGATAGAGAGGAACCTTCTCTGACTTTGCCTTTGCATGTGCGAAAGCCATCGAAACACCGAGTATCGCATTTGCACCGAGCTTGCCCTTGTTAGGAGTGCCATCGAGATCGATGAGCGCTTTGTCGAGGGTTGCTTGATCGAATTTCTTGCCTACGATTGCAGTCTTAATCGCACCGTTTACGTTATCAACTGCTTTTGATACGCCTTTGCCACCGTATCGCTCCTTGTCGCCGTCGCGGAGCTCTACTGCTTCATGACTTCCCGTAGATGCGCCTGATGGAACCGCAGAACGGCCAAAAGATCCATCTTTGAGAGTTACATCGACCTCAACCGTTGGATTTCCTCGTGAATCTAGAATTTCTCGTGCCCTGACTTCTTTGATTACTCCCATGTTTCAAATTAATTAATGCCTGTAATAGAACCACTATTATACGGGAAATTTTACGGACGTTAAGACTTGAAAATTAATTAAGGTTTTTGTCATCTTTTGCGGGCAAAGTGATATACTTCGCATATGAAAACTTTTATAAAAGTTGTAATTCTCGCTTTGGCAATTATGGGTCTGCCGAAGTTTATTGAAGGGATCACTGTAACAGGCTTTTTCTATGCGCTCGGAACAGCTGTCGTTATCGGATTTGTAAATCTTTTGATAAAACCTGTAATAAAGTTGATAACGCTTCCTGTAAATATCCTGACATTGGGAATTTTTGGACTTATTGTGAACGCTGCACTGCTGTGGTTTATTGCGTTTTATATGCCGGGTTTCGATATTGCTACGTTTAAAGCAGCATTTATAGGAGCTCTCATTCTTGCGGCGATAAACTGGATAGTTTCAAAGTTTTAAGATACAATCTTTTCGTTTAGTATGGTTCTTTGGGTTGTGGTAGTTCGAGCGGGCGACTTACGTAGCTGTAGGTCGCCCGCTTTTTTATTAGCTAAACTTGCTTGCATATAAAACAATTAGTGCTAGCATCGATATATCTCCCTCTTGGAGATCTCGTTCCTTCAACCGCTAACCGACAACCAAGGAGTACCCCTCTATGATTGCCCTTAACGTTATCGTCGCTAAATAGTTCGTCGCCGGCCGCAAAGCACCCAGCAAGTGCAAACAGCTCGATCTCGGCTGAACTCCAGAGATGCAAACCCGCGATTTTTCGCGGGTTCTTTATATTTATTCAAAAAGCTTTATTTATGGGCATATATAGTGTAAGTTGTTATCTATATGGCATTTGTAGATGAAATTGAATTTCACGTAAAAGCAGGCAAGGGAGGCGACGGTGTCGAGCGCTGGCTTCATGAAAAGGGTAAAGAGTTCATGGGTCCTGCAGGAGGCAATGGTGGCAAGGGAGGCGACGTATATGTCGAGGGTGTTCGAGATATCGGTATTCTTAACACATATCGAAACACCAAGCTTTTTGAAGCTGAGAACGGCGGCAACGGCGACAAGAAGTCGATGAACGGCAAGGACGGCGATGATCTCATCATCAAGCTTCCAGTCGGCTCTGTCGTATACAACAAAGACACCGAGCAGGGCTTTGAACTTATGAAAGAAGGCGAGCGAGTTTTGATTCTTAAAGGAGGACGATATGGTCTTGGTAACGAGCATTTCAAAGGATCAACCAACCAGAGGCCAAAGCAAACGACCGAAGGCCGCATCGGTGAAGAAGCTGATTTTAAGGTCGTTCTTAAACTTATTGTTGATGTTGGTTTTGTGGGTTTTCCAAACGCTGGCAAGTCATCACTTCTTAATGCACTTACCAATGCAAAATCAAAAGTAGCCGCGTATCAATTCACCACGCTCGAACCATCACTTGGAGATATGCACGGCTTTATTCTCGCT
>JACCDR010743909.1_pt1 | contig 20076 bp, 14 predicted proteins | sample 7446431 | NCBI WGS metagenome assembly JACCDR01 (sample SAMN15323443, study PRJNA562643) | freshwater metagenome | isolation source: river surface water | place: USA:Blue River Watershed | collected 2017-08-17 | reverse complement strand
GTGGTGGAACGCGAATATTGATGACGTTCAGTCGATAATACAAATCTTCCCGAAATGTTCCTTGTTCAACCATTTCTTTGAGATTTTTATTTGTCGCCGCAATGACTCGAACATCGACTTTGCGTGTGTCTGTCGCACCCACCGGCGTGAATGTTCCTTCTTGCAAGACTCGAAGAAGCTTCACTTGCATCGCAGGAGTTGTGTCCCCAATTTCATCCAGGAAAAATGTTCCTTTATCTGCAGACTCGAACAAACCTTTTTTGTCTTTGAGAGCGCCGGTGAAAGATCCTTTCACGTGTCCAAAGAGTTCTGTTTCAAGTAACGTGTCTTGAAGACCTGCTGAATTCAGAGTGATAAAGGCTTTATCTTTTCGAAGTGAATTGTAGTGAATGCTTCGTGCGATTAACTCTTTCCCTGTTCCGTTTTCACCTTGGATCAAAACAGTCGAATCAGCGGTTTTGATTTTGTCGAGCAGGGTGTAGAGTTGCTGCATGGGCTTTGATTTACCGATCATGTTGTCGTATTTGAATCGATTGCCGAGTTCTTTATTGAGCTCTTTGATTTGATTTTCACGAGATGTGATTTCAAGATGCAGTGTCACGATTTCTTGAGCCACAAGTTCACAGAGCTCAACAAAATGACCCTTGTTGGTATCATCGATATGTTGAACTTTAAGCAGTGTTTTTTCAATCATGTCTGTGCTCATGCCAGCGAGACTCAGTTTTGAGCGCACATCCATCAAACGATCATTCGTTGTCATGTCTTTGAAGAAACCCATGGTGACAACTGTTCCTACAAAATCATTTTCAATCAGAACTGGAAAAATCCCAATGTCAAAACCGGTGTAGTTCCAATTTTGGAGAATGTAGCGATTATTTGAAACGCGCAAATTCTCAATCGCCTTACAAACCATATCACCGATTTGAGTTTTCGCCGTGTCTTGCTTCATCAGATGTGCAATTCCTGGATTGTGAAAACTTTGTTTTCCTGAATCAAATCCTTTGATTTGACCTCGCTCATCAGTAAAGATCACGTCCAATCCCCACCATGCACCAAGGATTTGTTTTAACTTTTTGATCACATGTATGTGTTCAAACTCATCCCAATTGATCATGACTCTTCCTTTCACAAAAAAACGAAACTTCTCGCTCAAAACCACTATCGTCGAATTTTTAGACGAACTTGACACCCAACTGTTAGAAATCTAACGCTGTCTCAAGTTGATATAGAGAGCGCGAAATAAACGCTGGTGGCGGAATTCAGGCGATTTAAATTAGACCTTGGTGTTGATACAACTCTTGGTAATCCGCAGACTTTGACAACAAGTCTTGGTGTGAACCAGACGCAACGATGGATCCATCGCGCACGACGTAGATGCGATCACAATTCTGAATCGTAGAAAGGCGGTGAGCAATGATTAAAGCAGTACGTCCCTGTAGCAGACTATCAATTCCGCGCTGGACTTCTTTTTCACTCGTGGAATCTAAAGCACTTGTGGCCTCGTCCAAGATCAGAATCGGTGCATCTTTGAAAATCGCACGAGCAATGCTAATGCGCTGTTTTTCTCCTCCAGAAAGCAGAGATCCACGATCTCCGACAGGGCTTTGAAAACCATCTTTTCGGGAAACTATAAAATCGTAGGCATTGGCCGCCTTTGCAGCATCGGGGATAAATTTTGGATCCCGATGAAGATCTCCGGCTAAAATATTACTTTCAATCGTGCCATTAAAAAGAAACACATCTTGGGACACCAGAGCGATATTATGACGAAGATCGTGCAGAGAAAAATTTTTCAGGTTGTATTGATCAATGGATATATTTCCAACCGTTGGATCAAAATATCGTGGAAGCATATTCACAAGACTTGATTTTCCCGACCCGCTGAGCCCAACAAATGCAATGTGCTCTCCGCGCTGAACTGAAAAACTGACATCCTTTAAAATTTGGTGGTTTTCAAATGAAAATCCAACATGCTGAAAATGAATTGAATTCCATTGTTGCGGAAAGGGGAGAGGCTTTTCTGTCTCGGGCACGATGTGCGGAGAATCTATAATCTCATACGACCGCGCTGCTGCGACGATGGTTTCCTGAATACGCACATAACTTTCCTGAAGTTTTTTAATGGGCGGGTTCAGCGACATCATACTTGCAATATAGGCCACAAGGGTCCCGATCGTTGCTTTGTTCTGAGCGATGGCCACTGAAAAATAAAAGAAAATAATTAAAATCATGGCAGTTGCAACAAACTCGGTCACAGGGCCCATGGCTTCGACGCGAGCATGGATTCGCCGGCGCATTTCAAGGTAACTCTCCATTTGGTTTGAGAGTTTATCTTTCATAAACTTTTCGAGATTATAGGTCTGGATGATTCGAATTCCATCCAGGGTCTCTTTCAGAATGCCTGTGATTTTTTCCATCTCGAATTGGCCTGAGAGAACGTATTTACGTAAACTTCTTGAAATCTGGCGCAAAAAATAAAGCATAAACGGAAGAACAACCATCAAACTGAGAGTCAGCTTCCAGTCGAGCCAAAATAAATTGATCAGCAATCCAATGGCCACCAGCGGTTCTCGAAAAAAATCTGCAATCATTCGCAGGCCATCTTGAATGGTTCGAATATCATTGAGGGCGCGGCTCAGAAGTCCGCCGCTGCCGCCTTCATATTTGAGGTGATAGGACAAATTCAAAGACATCAAACGCTCTTGAAACTGAAGCCGAATTTTATTCACCACTATTTCTGCGAGGTAATTCATGGTGTAGATTTGAAAATACCTTGCGACATTCACAGTGACGGCAAGTCCCAGGGCAACGAGTCCCACCTTTTGAACATAGGAAGAGTCCCCTTTTTGAAACCCATCCATAATATCTTTTAAAACGATCATCAAAAGCGGAAAGCAAACCCCAAAAATGATGCCCGTGATGGCAACCACCACGGTTTTTTTCTTGTGTTTCAGAACTTCAGAGATCAGGCGTTTGATTTCAACTTGCATGGGGCCTAGATTCCTCCAAAAACCAGCGTCAGGCAAGGTCACAATCCAGACCAAAGGCCTATAATTCCATCATATCCCATCACAAACTTAAGAGCAGAAAGCAGCAGATCGTTAAGAATTCGGTTATTCTTTGAATCAGCAGCAAGGATTGTTGAATAGCCTTGCTGGGGAGCGCTTGATTGTCGTTTGTTTCGACACCGGTGATATTAAATTCACTGATCGCGATGGCAAAAACAATTAATTATCAAGTGAGCCAAATATTGATCTAATATGTATCATGACATGCGCAAAAGAAGGCATGTTGGTGGGACTCTCTAGAAAAACGAGGATGTTATGAAATTACTCAAAACCACGATCGTGATCTCTCTCTTATCTTTGAGTGCTTGCAATTATTTTATGACAGGGCGATCGGCTGATAAGCTTATTGGTGGAGGTTCTGGGAACGAGCCTGCTGGCAATGAAAAACTCACTGATGATGAACTCCAAAAACTCACCCCAGAGCAAATCACATTTGCAGTCGTGAAAGCAAACGTCATGGACGTCAGCTGCACCAAATGCCATTCTTTTATGTCCGATGAATCTCAGGTGATGGCAATGCTTAGTAAAGTTCAAGTCTCGGTAGAGACAGATTCTATGCCTTTACCCAAGTACCCGATTTCTGCCGCGCAAAAGCAACTTCTATTGACTTGGATTGCTAAAGTTCAAGGACCGACGAATCCACCGGAACCAGAACAACCGGTTCCACCTGTCGTTGAGCCGCCTCCAGTGCAGCCACCGGGAGAGAATCCGCTTTTGACAGATGAAGAAGTCGCTGGTTTGAAAGACACAGATTTGACTTATGCTTTGGTGAACAAAAATGCGATCGAGCAGAGCTGTCTTGGCTGCCACAGTGAATCTGCAAAAAAACCAAAACGACCTCTCCTGGATACTTACGCACGCATCGTTGAAAACAAACAAGCTGTTCACGATGCTGTTTTGTCCGAAGATATGCCACCAAAGGGAATGTCTGATGTCCGTCGGCAGTTGATTTTGCGATGGTTAGATCTTGGAGCGCCCCTTGTGAGCGTGCCAACAGAAGAGCCGCCTGTTGAAGTTCTGCCGCCGCAGGCGCCTCCATCAACAGAGGTTCCCGGACCTGTCTTGGAAGAAAAAGTTTTGTTTGCAGAGGTGAGTGCCAAGGTATTTGTGCCTCATTGTATTCGCTGTCACGGTGAAGGCGAAGATTTTGATTTAAATCAAATCGCTCACGCCCAAGCCGCAGCTCAGGGAATTAAAGAACAAGTTGTTTCGAAAAAAATGCCAAAAGGAAAAAACAATTCCTTGTCAGATCAGCAAATTCAACTTGTGGTGAAATGGGTAGATCAAGGCGCAAACTAATTCTTTGAAACTGGCAATCATCCTGCATCAACCGAAGCTGGCATCCCCCCAGCTTCAGCTGATTTGAGATTAGACTCCTTATCAACAAGGGAGGTCCGAATGTCGATCAAATCCACACAAGGTTTGGTTCGGTATTTCTTAAAGCTCCTTCAACGGATCTTAAGACTAGTTTTGCTAGGTCTTATTCTCGTTGAAAAGCTGATTGATCTTTTGAGTTAAACTGATTGCTTTGTCGGTAAATCGGGAAGTGGAGACATCACGGATGGTGAGTCAACTCGGGAGTTTGGTCTTACGGAACAGTTGGCTGGGGGGAATGCCAACCTTATAAAAGCTGGTTTTCATCCATATATTTCTTTAGATATAGTCCGGTGAGGCTCTTTTTGACTTTCATGATTTCAGAGGGCGTTCCTTGAGCGACAATTTCGCCGCCTTGAGATCCTGCATCTGGGCCCAGATCGATGACATAGTCTGAAGATCGAATGACGTCTAAGTTATGCTCAACAACAATCACTGAGCCACCTGCTTCGATCAGTTTATTGAGGACTTTGAGGAGCAGCTCAATTTCTTTAAAATGGAGACCCGTAGTGGGTTCATCAAGAATATACAAAGTATCTTTTTGATTGGTTTGTGAAAGCTCTTTTGCGATTTTTAAACGCTGGGATTCGCCGCCACTGAGGGAATTGGCTGGCTGGCCGATTTGTAAATACTCAAGGCCGACTTCCTTTAAAAGACTTAAGGGTTTGCGAATACTCGGGTGAGCAACAAAAAAATTCATAGCCTCGGCCACGGTTAAAGACAAAATTTCGTGAATATTCTTCCCGTTGAATTTCACTTCGAGCAGTTCAGGTCTATATTTTTTGCTGTCACAAACATCGCAAGGGATAATGACATTATCCATAAACTGCATATCGATTTCTTCGAACCCAGTTCCTTTGCAGGCAGGGCATCTGCCGCCGTCCACGTTCAAGCTAAAGGTTCCTGGTGTGTATCCTTTTTCCTTAGCTTCAGGAATTGCAGCCATGATGTTGCGAATCTGATCAAAGGTTTTAAGGTATGTGATCGGCGAGCTTCTTGCTGATTTTCCAATTGAGGATTGATCGACGAGCAAAACATTTTTAATAAAATCCGAGCCTTCCAATTTTTTGAGAGGCTGTGTTGGAAGATATTCAATTTCAAGTTGCTTTGCTAAAGCCGGGTAGAGGGTTTTAGTGACCAGTGTTGATTTTCCTGAGCCACTGACGCCGGTCACGGTGACCAGACGATGCAGTGGAAAATCCACATCAACATTCTTTAAGTTATGTCCACTTGCACCCGTGAGTGAAATTTTAAACTTTGCTTTCGCGATTTCGATGGGACGGACTTCATGATTCGGAGATTTGGTCTTTTTAGGCTTTAAATAAAAATTGGTATTCGATTGAGTCGCATCGTAGAATTCATTAGTTTTTCCTGAGTAAATGACTTGTCCACCAAGATATCCACTCCCCGGGCCCATTTCTATCACGTATTCGCTATTTTTGATCACATCATGATCGTGTTCAACGATGACGAGAGTATTTCCAAGTTCTTTGATGTCTTTTAAGATTGAAATTAATCGATCGTTATCGCGTGGATGAAGACCGACGGTCGGTTCGTCCAAAACATAAAGTGTTTGTGACAATCCCATACCCAATTGGTTTGCCAGCATAATCCGCTGATACTCACCGCCCGAGAGGGTTCGCGTTTCGCGGTCGACAGTGAGATATTGCACACCGACCCGGTTCAGATAATCGAGTCTGGATGATATTTGTTTATAAACCTCGCCGGCAATTTCCATTTGATAAGGGGTGAGCTTAAGACCAACAAAGAAATTTTTAATTTCTAGGAGAGTCATGGCGCAAAGATCAGCAATGGTTCGATCTTGAATGAAGACATCATTGGTTTCTTTGCGAAGTCGTGATCCATGGCAGTCATGACATCGATATGGAGATCGATAACGTGAAATGAATACACGCACGTGCATCTTGTATTTCATTTGCTCGAGATATTCGAAGAGACCTTGGACGCCAAAGAAATCTTCATTCCCCTTCCAAATCGTTTCGCGATGTTGAGCAGGCAAATTCTTCCAGGGTTTTTTGGTATCAATTTTGTTTTTCTTACAATAGGTCAGAAGTTGCTTTTTCTCGTGGGCACTGGAAGGCATTTCAAAGGGATTGAGCGCCCCATCTTCCAAACTTAAATTTGGATTTGGAATCACCTTTTGTTCATCGAGGGTGAGAATATTCCCAAAGCCTTTACAGGTCGGGCACGCTCCCATGGGCGAATTAAATGAGAAAAATTTGGATGAAATGGGTGGGGGAGTGTAACTACAAATCGGACAAGATCGCTCTTCACTCAAGCGCAAAAGCATTCCGTCGGTATTCAGTACCATCGCTTTGCGAACACTTTCATTGGTATTGTATTTGACACTGGCATCGTAGGCATTAGTCATTGAATCGAGGATGCGCCCGCGCTCATCCAGCGAAAAACTCAGTCGATCGATCACTAAATAAAAATCAGATTTTGGTACACCTTTTTTGATGAGTTCCTTGGTGTTCAGCTCTGTCACCTGTTTCAGAAGTTCATTGGGTTGAACTTGAGCTAAGCCTTTGTCAGGAAAAATTCCTCGGAGATAGCCATCTTGCAAAAGTAAAGAGAGAAGTTTTTTACCATCAGCAACACGTTTCCCGGCGTAGATCGGAACAAGGATGTACCCTCGGGTGTCCTGCATTTTTTCGAAGACATGATCTGTGGCCTGATTGATGCTCCATTTTAAAGTGGGGACATGATGAACGGGGCAGCGTGATTCACCAATCTTTTCAAAAAGCAGACGAAGATAGTCCACGATTTCCGTCGTTGTTCCGACCGTTGATCTTGAATTTTTAACTGAGTTTTTTTGCTCAATCGAAATAGCCGGTGGAATGTTATTAATGCCTTCGATGTCTGGCTTAGGAGCCTTATTCAGAAATTGTCTGGCGTAATTGGACATGCTTTCAATAAAACGACGCTGTCCTTCTGCAAAAAGAGTTTCAAAAGCCAAGGAGCTTTTCCCGGATCCTGAAGGACCACAGATCACAGTCATCGAGCCAAGTGGAATCTTGACCTCGATATTTTTAAGATTGTTTTGTTTTACACCCCAGAGGTGAATTTCCTTCATTCCGTCAAATCTTGCTTCAGAAAGTCTGAAGTTTCCTCTTCTTTGTTACTGACCTGGCTTGGCTCCGTGCCTTCCCGGAATGCTTGTCTTATTACAGTCTTGGACTTTGATGAAGCTAATTTTCCTGTGTCAGCATCAATGCTCACAAATGTGATTCCATCAGGCACCGGAATATTTGCAGGTGGTAAATCATCGTGCGCTTTGACCATGTATTCAACCCAGATTGGCAAAGCTGCACGTCCGCCCACTTCGCCTTTACCAATTGTGCGCTCTTTATCAAAGCCCACCCAAACCCCGGTCGAAATCTGGGCTGTGAAACCAAGAAACCAAGCGTCAACATAGCCATTTGAAGTTCCAGTTTTTCCTGCTACCTCACGGCCCAAGGCCCGAGCCTTTCCGCCCGTTCCGTGAGCATCTTCGACGGTTCCTTTCAGCAGACTTGTAATCAGATAGGCCGTCTGAGGACGGATGACTTGTTCTTCATTGGGAAAGAAAAACATTTCATCTTTCACTGGTTTTTTTGAATCTGTTTGAGCAGCCTCCTCAGAGGAATCGCCATCTGTATTTGTGTCAGGATTTGCGGCCCGCGCCGTCTTGCTTTCAAAGTAAATCTTTCGGCGGGCTTCAAAGTCTTCTTCAATGGGCTGAATTTCATTTTTATATCGAATATCTAAACTGGTGGTCCCTAAAATTTGTTTATTTTCACGATCGAGGACCTTGTGAATGATGATTGGTTTAATTCGCTTTCCCAGTCGACCTAAGACAGAAAATGCTTTTGTCATTTCGTACAAGGTCACGGAGCTTGACCCAAGGGCCATTGTAAAATCCGGATTTAATGGCGAAAAAATTCCCAATCGATGGGCATAGTCGATAGAATACGTGACGCCGATGTCTTCAATAATTTTGACCGTTGGAATATTCAAGGACCTGACAAGGGCATTTCGGAACGTGATGTCACCGTTGTATTCACGGCCGTGATTTGAAGGCTTCCAGATTTTAATATCCTCTTGTCCCTCGTCCATATCTTTTTGTTCAAAGACAATGGGTGTATCCATAATTGGAGTTGACGGCGTGTAACCATGATCCAGAGCCGCAGCGTAGACAAGGGCTTTAAATGATGAGCCTGTTTGCCTTGCTGCTTGCAGGGCGCGATTGAATTCATTTTTTTTGTAGTTAAATCCTCCCACCAGGGCGAGTAACTCTTCCGTTTGCTGATCAAGGGAAACTAAGGAGCCTTCAACAATCGGTTCTTGCTCTAAGAGGAGGGCGACTCGATCTGGAAAGGATGCAGGTTTTTCTTTTTTATTGGGGCTTGTGAGCTGGAATTGTTCGTTCACTAATCTGACTTGGATCACATCCCCAACCTTCAATGCATCACTTGGTTTTCGAATCAAATCCTGGTCATAGCGTTTTTCCATATTTGGCTTGCGTGCCCATTTCATCGTTTGGAAATCAATGGCCCCGAGCATTTCAGGACATTGAACGAAAACATACCCTTGAGCATCGTTCACTTCAGTGACAACGCCTTCAATGATTTTGTTCAACGAAATATAAGGCGGAATTTTCTGAGAAGGATCTTTCTTTGCCAATTGTTGATCCTTGATGCTGAGCTGTTTACGTCGTCCAATATTTGGCAAATAAATTTCTGCAAACTCACCCGTTGGCAGAATAGTTCTTTCGGGTGTAGATTCGGAAATTAATTTTTTTCGATGGGCTGCTATATACTTTTCGATTTCCTCAGGAGAAGAGAGGTGGGTGAGAGCTCCCCGGAATCCTTGCCTTTTATCAAGTTCACGCAGTCCATTTTCCACAGCCTTTTGAGCTGCGAGCTGCTTTTCTAAATCAAGACTCGTGTAAACTTTGATTCCCTCATCGAGAACAGCTTTTTCTCCGATTTGTGAAATTAAAATTTGCCGAAGAGTTTCGATATAGAATGGCGCCATTTCATCAAATTTTTCGCTCACATAAACTTTGACAGGTTCCTTAATGGCTTTCTCAGCCGCATCTTTAGTAACAAATCCAACCTCTGCCATTCGACGGAGAACATAGGTTTGGCGCTCTTTAGCCCTTGTCGGATTGATGACTGGGGAATAACGACTTGGGGCTTGCGGTAAACCTGCAAGGATTGCCATCTCTGAGAGCTTGAGTTTTTTCACTGGCTTTCGAAAATATGTTTCTGCGGCAGCTTCGATTCCGTAGGCGCGCTGACCAAAGAAAATTTGGTTCAAATAGAGATACATGATGTCTTCTTTTGAAAGACTCTCTTCAATCTTCCAGGACAGAATGGCTTCTCGAATTTTACGAATCAATGTCCGTTCGTCAGTGAGGAGGAGGGTTTTGACAACCTGTTGTGTGATCGTCGATCCTCCTTGAACAGATCGTCCGGCTTGCATATTTGCAAGGGCTGCTCGCATGATGGCTTGAAAATTAATTCCGTGATGTTCAAAGAATTTGTCATCCTCTGCGGCCATGAAAGCATGAATCAAATCTTTAGGAATCTCTTTATAGGGAATGAGAATTCTTCGCTCACGGTAATACTCACCAACTTTTTTATTTTTCCGGTCGTAAACTTGGCTGACTAAAAGTGGTTTGTAATCTTTTAGGGTGTGGATTTCAGGAAGTGTGCTTGCGATATACTGATACCCTAAAAATGCCGTGGCAGTTCCAATGATGATTATACCAAGAAAAAGCAAAAGTAGTTTTTTTAAAAGACTCACGTGGCCATCCTTGAAAATTCTGTTCTTCTATTTTGATTGTGAACGAGGCAAATGGGTAGTCAGAATATACTCATCTATCGATAAAAGATGAAGCTGTCTCAAGTTGAGAAAAACCGTTTCCGCGACACTGATCTCTTTAGAAAACTAGACTAAAATCCGACATGGGGAGAAGGGGACCTCGTTGACACCAATTTTCTCGTCCATTTTCTCAAAAAGGTCATTGCTGTTTGTCGTTTTTCTGGGTTTGATGGCCAGTTTTCAAAACTGTGGACCAGCTTTTCATGCTGCTCAAGTGAGCTTGTCTGGATCGTCTCAGCCAACCCAGCTTGCCTCTTCCGGTTCGCTGAAATCTTCGAACTGTGATTTTGCCACAGCAAGTCCTGCTGGACAGCTAGCTTCAAAGATCACGCAGTCAGAAAAAATATATGAAGGTTTTGGTGGAACAGCCGTTGATTCGAAAAGTTGGCTCGCTCGCGCAACGGTGATGATCACCAGTGTTTATCGTGAGTCCTCCGCATCAAAACCCTCCATGTATGTTTGCACGGCCATGTTGCTTGATCGAGATGTCCTGTTGACGGCTGCTCACTGCGTGGCTGGAAAGTCAGGATTGAACTTGGTTGAAGTACGAGCGTTTTTTGAAGCTCAGCCCGAATGCAATTCATCCAATGAACTCAACTATGGGTCCGGGACTTTAATCACACAACAAATCGTTCATCCTCAGTATCAGGGAGTTGGCTATCCATTTCTTTCCTACGAACAATACGGAGACTTAGCAATTTTAAAAATGCAAAATGATGCTCCTGCAGAATGGACTCCAATCAAATTGAGTGCGGATGTTGTGCCATCCGATTTTAGTCAAATTCTTTCAGCCGGTTTTGGTCGCTCAACGCCGGATATGGACGATCCAGATCCGTCAGGTCTCATTCTTCGGTTTGCTTATTTGAACGCGATCTCCGCAGTCACTGCAAAAAATCAATCTTCAATTTTAAATTCAATGATCAATGATTATTTGACTGAGCAAGGGAACTCGTTAACCTCAGCTGAGCGCTCGATGTATGAAAGCATCATGGGAATCCAAAATCATTTTACCATGGGTCCAAACCAGGACTATATCTACGTTGATCAAACCCAAGGAAAAGGAATTTGCAGCGGAGATTCGGGCGGGGCTGCTTATTACATTAAAAACGGAAAATACTACGTCGTCGGTGTGGCATCGATGGTTGGTAACTCCGTCAGGGACTCTGCAGCCTGCGCAGGCTATGCGGCCTATACTCAAATCTGGAGATATCGCAATTGGCTTGAAACAAGCTTTAATCAAATCAAAAAAAGCGATTCAAACGCTGTGATCTTTGAGTAGAATTCAAAGAAACTAATGTCCCGAACATTAGTCAGACTGGTGCCGGCTTCATCTTTGATGACTAGTTTTTCAAAGTATAGATGTCGGGATAGTTTCGACCAAATTCTTCGCTGTCCATTCCATACCCAACGACATAACGATCATCAATAACCTTACCAACATAATCCGCCTTGATGGCAAGTTCTCGTCTTGCAGGTTTGTCGATGAGAGCGAGGATTTTGAGCGAAGCAGGTGAAGACGCATACAATCTGTTGCGCAAAAAGCTGAGCTTGCGTCCTGAATCAATGACTTCTTCAGCAATAATGACATGCTTGCCGGCAATATTGGTCGAGATGTCTTTGACGATCTTGATTGCTCCGCCTTTTTCGACGGATTGCAAATAAACAAAATCGATTTGACAAGGAATGCGCACTTTTCGAACCAGGTCCGCCAGCAGGTGAATTGAACCCTTTAGGGGAGAAATGAAAACCAGGTCTTTTCCCTCATAATCATAGTCAATTTGCTGAGCCAATTTGGTGACCAAAGAATCAATTTCATCTGCTGTTAAGAAAGGCATCATTTCATTCTTGAGCTGACGTTTTTTTTTCATAAAGACCTTTCTTGTTGCGTTGAGAGCATTTGCAAATAGCGTCTTGCCTCTGGATGGCCGCTATCTCTGACTAAAATATGTTCCCATTGCTCTTTGGCGCCGGCGTAATCTTTTTTATTAAACAAGATCACCCCAAGTTTCATTCGTGCATCCAGGTAGGTAGGTGAATTGCGAATCACTGTTTTGAGTTCTCGGATCGCACGTTCTGTGTCACCCATTTGCATCAGTGTTTCCACCAGTCGAATGGTCAGAGCCTCTTTGCGTTTGGAAAGCTGTTTGGCTTTTTCAAAAGCTTGAAGCGCATCCTTGTACTTTTTAAATTGAAAGTACAAGTCAGCCATTTCTTCATGTTTTTGTGACAAACGCTCATCGAGGTATTCATTTTCATTGTTTTTGTGATCAAGTTGATTCTGAGCTTCGGCAAAAACTTGTTTTGCTTCATCGTAACGGCCGAGATCATTCAGAATAATGCACAAACCGACCCGGGCGTCATTGTAGGTTGGATCAATTTCCAAAGCCGTTCGAAGCATTTGAATGGATTTGGAAAACTTGCCTTGATCGTAATAAATCGAAGCAATCATCTGATAAACTTCTGGGTTTTTATACTGTTCCATCACAAGCTGATGGATGATTGGTTCAGCGCGCTTGACCTCACCACTTTGAAAATACCTTTGAGCGTCTTTGAAAAGCTTATCATAAAGATTCATCGACGGAGCTCCTTTTCAGCATCTTCAAAGGCCGAAGATTGAGGATATTTGTCCCGCAGAATTTCTAGATATTTCTTCTGAATATCAACTTTTCCTAAACGACTGGCACAAATAACCGCCCGAGAAAGAGTCTCGGCTTCATTTCCTGCGACATCTTTAAACTGATCGGCAAGGGCCGTGTAACGGGGAAGAGCGCTTGAGCAGTTTTTACGAATAAAATAAAAATTTGCAATGTAAGCTTCTTTTTCTGCAAGCATCTTCAGAGCTGCCTCGCGATTTTCACGAGCTTCTTTGGTAAATTCAGAACTCTTGTAATTCGAAAGGAGTTCATCAAAATGTGAAATCGCATCCTTTGCAACGGAGAGATCGCGATCGATGGAATCTGGCAGTTGTTTAAAATAGCTCATTCCGATTTTGAAAACGACTTCATCAATTTGAGCATGCCTTGGATGCATTTCCCGAAATGACTGATAAGAAACCTGGGCTTCGGCAAAAGATTCTTGTTTATAATAACAGTCCGCAATGGAGAGCTTTGCCCGGGTTGCATAGTTGGAATATGGGAATCGATTTTTAAGTTCAGTGAATCGCTTAATGGCCTCTTCGTAACGTTCACCCTTTTCGTACTCCTGAGCTTCTTTAAAAAGATCCTCGGGCCGATCATGAACTTTATCTGCCGAATTGCAGCCAGATAAAATCAAAAAAATCGACAGCAGCAGCAAGGCAACTGACTTGGAACGAATAGAAAAAGACATCTGAGAAATTGCGACGCGCACGGCAAAAGTCTATCGATTTTTATTCGCTGAAGTCAACGAAGTGATCATCACATCATCTGCTTTGACCCACCCCTGAAAAGATCCGGGATATTGGATTTTCAGCCATTCGGTTGGGGTTTGTGACTGGGGGTCCATCACAGTTTGTGTTTCTTTAACTAAAACTTCAAAGCCTTCATAAAATTCAATTAGAACAGCAGCTGTATTTTCCGGCAAAGTTCTGACCTCAGACTTTCCAGCAATGACAGTGCCTCGTGATAAAGATCGATCATAGAACTGCAAAAGGCAGAGGCTAAAGAAAACCGAGAAGCCAAGAAAAACAAAATAATTCAGAGAGTTGAGCGAGATGGACTCACCCGTGAGGCGAGCCTGTTTCCACGCGGGTAGCCAGCTCCACAAACGATAGATCAAAAGGCCCAAAGTTCCCAAAGAGACTAGAATACAAAGCCACAAGGGAAAGTTTCGGGCAAACTGGGTGGCATTTTCAATAAATAAAATTTGTCGAGGTATTTGAACGATCCGTGCATCTTCGGTGGCTTGCTGCAAAATACGCAATGTGTCCTTCGAGTTTGGATCAAGTGAATAAGCAGATCGAATATAGGCCAGGGATAGGCCCTTTTTGCCTAACTTCATGGCTGCAAGTCCAGCGTTCAGATAAAAACTGATGTTCTGTGGATCTTTTTCCACACCTGCGACGAAAGTATCGTAGGCTTTTTGGTACTCTTTTGAGTTAAACCAATTCATACCAGCCTGCAGCAACTGCAGGGGGTCTTGAGGCATCACTGTATTTTCTGAGACCGTTTGAATCGTTTCGTCCTCGGCCTTCGAAGGGCAGACTGCAAGTTGCAAGCTTATTGTTACAATTAAGGGCAAATACCATTTCATGCATTTCAAGACTAAAGATAAATCGCTGTGATGTCCAACGCTTTGAAATTAACCAAACCTAAGGATAAACTATCAGACATCAAGCAAATGACAATTGCTGAAAGGATTTATGGAAAACCAACTTGTTGGACAAAAGATCAAAGCTTCTTCGAACATTCACGGCTTCATTGAAAAATTGGTTCAAGAAGTCACCCAACTTAATGCACGGATTCCAGGAATCCAGGCCGCCCAAGCAGAGCTCGTCGACTATGGAAAAAAAATGGTTGATCAGGTCGGTGTCTTTCGTGGTCGTCCACTGAATTATGCTTACGTCGGCACCGGAGCAGGTCGCGGACCGTATGTAGAACTTGCCGATGGAAGTGTGAAGCTTGATCTCATCAACGGCATTGGGATTCATTTGATGGGACATTCACACCCAAGAGTCATCGCGGCGGCCGTGCGCGGAGCCCTTTGTGATGTCGTCATGCAGGGCAATCTTCAGCCCAATATGGAATACATGCAGTTTTCTGAAAAACTCACTCGCATTGCTTCAAAGAAAAGTCGGTTAAAGTATGTGTGGATGTCGACTTGTGGATCTGTTGCGAACGAAAACGCTTTGAAAATGGCTCGGCAAAAAAATTCACCGGCGCGAATGGTTGTCGCATTCAAGAATGCGTTTGCTGGACGGACAACGATGATGGCCGAGGTCACCGATAATCCTGCTTACAAACAAGGTCTTCCTGAGTACAACGAGGTTTTGCGTATTCCATTTTTTGATAAACGTGATCCGTCTTCTAGTGAAAAATCTTTAAACGCTTTGCGTGAACACATTGCAAAACATCCCGGAAATATTTCTGTGTTTGGTTTTGAGCCAATGCTTGGAGAGGGCGGCTATCAAGCAGCTCCACGAGAATTTTTCATCCCTCTTTTGGAAGAGTGCAAAAAGCACAAAATTGCAATTTGGGCCGATGAGGTTCAGACGTTTGCGCGAACGGGTGAAATGTTTGCTTTCGAAACTTTGAATTTCGGCGATTACATTGATATTTGTACCATCGCAAAAACGGCTCAGTTGGGAGCCACTTTTTACACTGAGGAATTTAATCCAAAACCAGGCTTGGTGGCCGGAACATTCTCGGGTGCGAGTGTGTCGATGACAGCAGGTATGGAAATTCTTGATATGCTTCAAGAAGGATTTTTAGGACCACAAGGGCGAATTCAACAAATTCATAAACGTTTCATCGACGGTTTTAATAAATTGAACGAAACCAGTTGCCGCGGGAAAGCTCAAGATGCTGGCGGAATGGGTTTGATGATTGCCTTCACACCTTTCGAAGGAAAAAAAGAACAGGTTGATGCTCTGTTAAAGAAATTATTCCAAAAGGGCGTTGTGGCTTTTAGCTGTGGCAAGGACCCGGTTCGAGTGCGCTTTCTTGTTCCGGCGATTATTCAGGACGCAGATATTGATGTCGCGCTGAAGGTCGTTGAGGAATGTTTGATTGAAGGAGTCTAAGTGAACTTCATCGATGCGTGCCGAAAGCTCATTTCAATTGATACAACGCCAGGCCAGAGTTTGCTTGAGTGTATCGAGTTTCTGCGCCAGCACGCAGAGTCCAAGGGATTGCGAGTTGAAATCCAAAAAGAATATGAAGGGGATCTTGAGCAGGCGAATATTTTAATTCGTCCCATGGAGGGCAGGCCAGCCCTTGAGTTCCTTCTTCAGAATCATCTTGATACCGTGGATCCAGGGCCATTTCAGCTTTGGAATCAAACGGGTCATAATCCATTCGATGCTCTCATCAAAGATGGTAAGATTTATGGTCTTGGCAGCGCAGACGTGAAACTTGATTTTCTTTGTAAGCTTGAAGCGCTTGCGAGCTTTAACATGATCGACTCGTGGAAACTGCCGCCAGTGCTTGTTGGAACCTATGGGGAAGAATCTGGCATGCTCGGAGCCCTGAAGCTCATCCGAAGACAAAAGCTGAATGCAAAAATGGCTATCATTGGTGAGCCCAGTGATTTGCAGCTGATTGGCGCGGCCAAGGGATTTGCCTCCATCGAAATTCGGCTTCCTTTAAGTCCCGACGAAATTCAGTATAAAAACGAACATAATTTGCGGGAAAGCACGTCGACTCAATCAAGAATATTCAAAGGACAAAGTGCGCACTCATCGACACCCCACTTGGGTGATAACGCCATCATCAAACTTTTGGCTTATTTAAAAGATCTTCCGAACGATCTTGCCATCTTAGAGGTTGATGGCGGAACAAATGGGAACACAGTTCCGTCCCATGCGATGCTGGAGCTTGATTTTGTTTCTCATTTGAAGAGTTCAATCAAACAAAAGCTTTTAGTATTGTACGAAGCAGTTCAAAAACTACAGCAAGAATTTGATGTCTTGATTGATCCTGAGTTTACTCCTCCCACGCCGACTCTGAATATCGGTTTTATCAGAACCCTCGAAGATCATATTCTGATTTCAGGAAACTGCCGAATACCTCCAGTGGTCACCCAAAGTGTTTATGAAAAATGGATGCGCCAGATTCAAACAACTTGTGAAAAACTCGGCGGAAGCTTCAGAGTGACAGATTATAAAAAGCCATTTCGAACACAAAAAGAATCGGTCCTTGTGAAGGGATGTTTGGATGAACTCAAGCACCTCGGGGTCAACTCAGCTTGCGTGACACAGCCTTCAACCAATGAAGCAAGCCTTTTTTCGCGGACTGGGATAGATTGTGTTTGTTTTGGGCCTGGGCTGCGAGATGGAAATATTCATACACCGAATGAACATGTGTCCCTCCAAGATCTTGAAACAGCCACAGCTTTTTATAAAAAAATTATCGAAAGGTTTTGTTTATGAGCTTCTATGTCAGAGAAGTTATGTATGATGACCTTGAGCAACTCACAGATCTTGCACAGCAATTTCACTTGTTGAATTTGCCTGGAGATAAAAAAATTCTTTCTCGCAAAATTGATAAAAGTGTTGAGTCTTTTGCTGGCCATCTTTCAAAAGCAGATTCAGAATATCTTTTTGTGCTGATCGATGCTGACGAACAGAGGGTTGTTGGCAGTTCTCTGATCATGGCAAAGCACGGAACAGACGAAATCCCCCACTCTTATTTTAAGATCTTAAAGCGAGATCATTTTAGCGATGCTTTAGGTTTGGGCTTTATTCATCAAGTTTTGCGTTTTCAAATGGACACCGATGGACCGACAGAGATTGGTGGTTTGCTTGTTGATAAGAGCTATCGCCGCCGTCCTGAAAAACTGGGAAAGCAAATCAGTCTCATGCGCTTTAATTACATTGCGACCCACAGGGATCGTTTCGAAGATCGCGTTTTATGTGAACTCACGCCGCCACTCACCGACGAAGGTCGAAGTGAGTTTTGGGAGGCCTTGGGTCGGCGATTTACCGGATTGCCTTATCAAGAAGCTGATGTTCTTTCCCAGACAAACAAGGAATTTATTGAAAGCCTTTTTCCTGAAGATGATATTTATTTGTGTTTACTGGATGCCAAGGCCCGCTTGGTTTTGGGAAGAGTGGGTGAATCGACAAAACCTGCTCAACATCTTTTGGAAAAAATCGGTTTTGAGTACATCGAAGAAGTCGACCCATTTGATGGTGGACCACACTACGCCTGCAAAACCTCCGACATTCTTCCTATTAAACAGGGAAAGATTGTGACCCTCGCCGAATTTTCAGATCCATCCTACAAAGGTCAAGGCCTGCTTGGGTGCACGGATGGAAATTTTCGCGGTGCTCAAGTCTCTTACGACGTGCGGGGCAATGACATTTGTATTCCTCGCAAAACCCGTGAATTATTAAAGTTAGATTTAGAACAACCAGTTTTTATTAGCCCCATGTTTTGATTAGATATTGAATCATCACTGGCGAGAAAAAGGGAAGAATTAGATGACAACATCAAACCTTAAAACATTGATCAGTCGCGGAGATTTCATCAACGGCAAATTTATTCTTCCCGAAGTAGCCGATGGAGAGATCAAAGACATTTCTCCTTCTGACCTGAATGATGTTGTCATGAAAGTTTCTTTTTCCCACGATCACATTGATCAAGCTTGTCAGGCGGCCAAGAAAGCTTACAAATCTTGGAGCCATCTAACGGCTGATGAGCGAAAAACCTATCTCCTCCGTCTCAAAGAAATTTTTGTTGGACGGGCTGCCGAAATGGCCGAGGTCATGGCCCGTGATACTGGAAAGCCGCTCTGGGAATCAAAGACTGAAATTCAGGCTGTGATCAATAAGATTGATATCACGTTGAATGAGTCTTTCAAACTTGTGCAAACTGAGAGAATCCCTAATGCATTGCCATCGGTGGATGGAGTGATCCGTTACAAATCACGTGGTGTCATGTCAGTGATTGGTCCTTTTAATTTTCCGATTCATCTTCCAAACGGACATATCATTCCCGCTCTTTTGATGGGGAATACCGTCGTATTTAAACCTTCGGAGCAGACTCCGGCCATATGCCAGATGTATGCTGAAGCCTTTGAAAAAGCAGACTTTCCTGCCGGTGTTTTCAATATGGTTCATGGAGACGGCGAAGCCGGCCGAAAATTGGTGATTCACGATTTGGTAGATGGAGTTTTGTTTACAGGATCTTATGAAGTTGGACTTCGAATAAAACAGGAAACATTAACGCATTACTGGAAAATTCTAGCTTTAGAAATGGGCGGAAAAAATTCCACCGTCATTTGGGATGATGCAGATCTTGAAAAAGCAACCTACGAAACTTTGTTGGGTGGCTTTATGACTTCAGGTCAACGTTGCGCTTGCACAAGCCGCATTTTTGTTCATGAAAAGATTGCTGATCGGTTCACCGAAAAATTTTATCAGGCTGCGAAAAAACTCTCCATCGGACATTGGACAGAAAATGTTTTTATGGGTCCATTGATCAACGCGAGCGCTGTGGAAAAGTATCTTCGTTTCCAAGAAATTGCCAATCGTGAAAATTGCGAAAGTATGATGAGGGGAAAGGTCCTTGATTTAAAACACAAAGGACATTATGTGACCCCAAGTATTCATTTGGTATCAAAGTTTGATCCGCAGTCTGTTTATCAAAAAAGTGAAATTTTTGGGCCGAATGTTGCAATTTACCGAGTGAATGATTTTGATGAAACTATGAATATTGTCAATTCATCGGGTTTTGGTCTGGTGATGTCGCTCTTTAGCCGCAATCATAGCCTCTATGAAAAAGCACTCTTGGATGCTCGGGTTGGAATTTTGAACTTTAATCGAACAACGAACGGGGCTAGCTCTCGCTTGCCATTTGGCGGAATGGGTAAATCTGGAAATGATCGTCCTTCAGCCCATTTTGCGATTCAGTACTGTTCTGTTCCTGTAGCAAGCCTTGAGGATTTCACTCCTTTTGACTCAACCAAAGTCATGCCTGGCATGAACTATGTCGGCGGAATATAAAATGAAAAAAGCTCTGTTCTTACTTGCCGGCGGACTTGCTCTTTGTGTGATCTCTGTCAGTCTATTTGGCTTTTACTTGTATAAAAATTTTTCCTCAGT
>JACCDR011599831.1_pt1 | contig 20077 bp, 39 predicted proteins | sample 7446431 | NCBI WGS metagenome assembly JACCDR01 (sample SAMN15323443, study PRJNA562643) | freshwater metagenome | isolation source: river surface water | place: USA:Blue River Watershed | collected 2017-08-17 | reverse complement strand
GTGTCGAACCATGGATGTTCCAGAGTTCCGGGACTTGACGCCGGAAGAGCGCCGCACGGACCGTCTTCCGTACATCCGGCCGGACGGGAGCGACCACATTGGCCATGCTGACTGCGACCCATGTCGACCGCTTCCGCCGGATGGAGGCGAGGAGATTCGTCGCCGGCTGGCTCGCCGAGATGCCGCGCTGGAGGGGGCACTAGCTGAGGCCCGTGCGATGCCTGGCGAGACCAAATAAGACCAACCTTACATAAGGTGCACTATCGCCCAGGGGTGGGGGAGGGTATGACCGGCAGCGCTGACAGCACCGGCGAGCCGGCTGCTGAAGTGACCTGCTACCCCTTCGGGGATCGGATCCAGTTCCGGGGCTCGGGCGCCGTGTACTGGCGGCGCCGCACGCCCTCCATCTCGCTGTTCATCGACGACCCTGACGACGAGATCGTATTCGAGCAGTACCTGCGGGAGAGCGAACCGGACACCACGGGCCTGGACCCGGACTACCTGAACGGACAGGGGGACACACCATGCGCCAGTGGGTGATCACGCTGGCTCACGGCCAGCCGCTCTACGCCGACCTGCTCGACGGCATCCGCAACGACCGGGACCTGGTCGCCGCGATGGGGGCGGACGCCGAGAGCCACCCCGACGAGCTCGACCTGCCCGGCACGCGCTGGTCGGTTGCGCTGCTCGAGGACGGCACGCCGGCCGCCTGGTGCGCCGCCCGCACCGAGGACGGCACCCTGAAATGCCACTCCAACTACGAGGTCCGCGCGTGGCGTGGCCGCCGACTCTACGAAGCCGCCTATCACGCCCGGCACCGCGACGTCGTCCACCCGTCCGGCCTGGCCGCGGTGACGTACCTGTTCGATGCCCCGATCGGGCTGCACGAGGCGAACGGCTGGCGCCGCACCGGCCAGACAGGCTGCGGCGTGACCGGCCACCAGTGGTGGGAACTGCGCCGCCCGGCCGCAGGGGATCAGCATGCCGGCCGGTGACGCCGAGATGGCCCGGCAGCGGCTCGAGGAGATGCTCGCGGACCCGTTCGGCCAGCAGGTGCTGCGGGATCTGGTGCCGCGTGGCGCGCAGATCACCGCCGCCGCCTCGGGCCGGCCGCTGAGCGAAGCCATCCAGGTCGCCATGCGCGACTCGCACGGGCTTCCCGCGTTCCTGGCCATCATCGAACCCGGCCGCGTCGACCTGTCCATCCTGGTCGTCGAGGCAGGGGATAAACCGGGCCGGGTCACCCTGCGCCGTCCCGGCGACTGGGCGGTCGCGGGAACCGCCGACCCGGACGCGACGCTCGCCGAGCTTGCCGCCCGGCTCCGTGAAGCCAACGAGGCATAGTGGCCCGCGACCTGACGATCGGCGCCCGGTGAGGCCGCCGGTCGTGGTCCGCTGGTCCTGGGGCGAGACCTACGGCCTGGCCGAGGCTATCGTGTTCGCTGCCCGGCATCCCGGCCACCGCGTGCTGCGGAAGTGGTGGTGGGTGTGGCGCGAGCACGGCCGGCGCGGGACGTGGGAGCCGTGGACGATCGGCGACCACCTGCACCTGATCCGGATGCGCCGCTACCTGTGTGATCGGCCGCGACCGGTCGTCAGGCCAGGAGAGTGGCGGCATGCTCCGCCGCGCCGCGGGTGACGGCCGGAACGGAAATGGCAGACCCACTCATCTGACCCGCATCCCCACCTCGCCTCAGTCGATCGGGCACTCGCGCTCCTCTGGGCCTTCAGCGGCCGCGGTGCCGGCGAGCGCGGCGAGGACCCCGGCCCGCATCCGGGTCATCCGCGCCTGCAGCAGCACCCGCTCCCGCGGCGGCAGCGACGACTCGAACGCGTCGAGCGCCGCAGCAACGCCCGCACCGATCCGGCGCGCCTTCGCCTGCAACTCCTCGACGTCACCGGCCAGCCCCCGCGCGAGCTCGGCGAGGTGCCGCTGCACCTCACCCACCGTCTGATGGTGAGGTATCCAGCGCACCGCGGCGAGCCGCTCCTCACGAGTCGCCGGCGGCCGCGACGGCAGCAGCCGGCTCAGCAACTCCCGGTTCCGGGCCGCGCTCGGCCCGAACCGGACCAGCAACTCCGGGCGGATCAGGTCGGGGCCCGGCGCCACGTGGACCACCTCGTCCAGTAACGCCGCCCGGTCGTGCTCGTCTGTTGGGCCCAACCGGATCGGCGCCGCCACCGGCACCTGCAGCCGATCATCGACCCCGAACACGACCAGCACACGCCCGTCACCGGTATCCGCGAACACCGCCGGCCGACCGGCGTGGACCTGGTCGACGACGTCCTCGTACCCCCACCACACCGCACCGACTGGTGACCCGTGCTCGGCCCACGACCGCGCCGGGAACCGCCCGACCAACCGGCCCAGCAGCCCCGCCCGCGCCGGGCAGGCGAGGGGGCAGCCACGCGGATCGTCCCGGCCGAACCGCTCGTTGTGCGGCAGCCCCCCGTCGTGATCGGCGACTCCCTCGAGGGCCTGCGGTGCCTCGCTCAACTCCACCCGCCGTCCCCTTCCATCTCCGCCGTCGACGACCCCACCAGACACCCGACGCCAGGACCGCCGTCCCGGTACGCGCGCAACACCCCACGCGCCCATACCGGCGCGTCGAGCGTCACCGCGAACGGGTCCGGCCGGTCATCGGGCAGCACCCGCCGCCACACCGCCAACGCCCCGACCCGGCCCGTCTGCTCGTCGACCACGCCGGGCACCTCACCCGCCGCCGACCACCCCGCCGACGCCACCACCTGCACCCCGGCCGGCCGCAGCACCGCCGTAACCCACACATCTCCCGCCCGCGGCACGTACCCGGTCTCCGGCTCCGGCGCCGGCACCAGCAGGATCGCAATCATCGAGGGGCTGTTGCAGACCAGCCGCACCCGCACCGGCCCGCCCTCCAGGTCGAGGAAAGCCCTGGCCAGTTGCCGCTCGAACATGCCCGCATCAATCGCCACCGGGATCGCCCCCGCCCCGAACCCACGACCGGGCGACCAGTGTGCCCTCGAGCCCGCGCATCGGGGACTCGGACGGCACGTCACCCCACCACCACAGCCCGTCCCGCGGTGTGAACTCCACCGCGATCAAGGGGCTCCTCCCGATAAGCCTGAGCGGTTCCGACGTGCAGCGCGCCCCCGCGACGCGCTCCACCCGCCAGCCCCGATCATCGAACCGGTCGGCGACCAGCGACACATACCGCGCCGCCGTCGGGCTCCCCTCGACCTGCAGCAGCCCGTCCAGCACCCGCATCGTCCGCCAGCCGCCCTCGGCGTCGACGAGCCGCATCCGCGCCGCGACCTCGCCCACCTCGTCACCGAGGAACACAGCTGGCGCCGGCTCGAACTCCGACCGCAACACCACCTGATCCAGCGGGCCCGCGAACACGAACCCCGCGCCCGGCACATCCGGCGCCGCGGTGAACATGAAGTCCGGCGGCACCGTCCCCTCCGCCGCGTACAGCAGCCACCGCTGCTCGACGAAGTCGAGCCGACGTCGATCGTCACGGTGAACGCGAAGTCGTCGCGGCCCAAACCACAGCCGCAGCCGCTGCGCGGTCACCTGGTCAGGCTCGACCGGCTCGACCGCCGTCAAGGTGATCGGGCACGTGAACGACCGCCACATCAGCCCGCCACGCCCAACCAGTTCACCGACGCGTTGTCATCCATGTCGATCCACGCGACGAACTCCCCGGCCGCGTCGATCACCGCGAGGTTCCCCACCCCCGATACCTTCAGCCGCGCCTCAGGTACCTGCTTACAGACCTGCGCGAGCGCCACCTCCAGATCAGCGGCCGCCACCCCATCCTCGCGACTCAAAACAAGATCCAATCCGTGCGGACCCAGTTCAACCTGCCCGGCTGCAACATCAACAACCCGGCGTAGCCCAAGGCCCGCCCGTTCGTCTCCGCCAGCAACTCGCCGCCCTTCTCCCCGGCCGCTTCCCACTCCTCCGACGAGATCCACCAGCGGCGCGTGAACTCCGGATCCGGGTCCTTGCCCGGAATCAGCCCCGCGACCACCTCGACGCAGAACTTCGCCGTCTGAGGCTGCTGCGACCGCTCCTCACCCGCAGCCGCAGGCTTGCTCTCCTGCTCGTCCATGACACCCTCCTCGTCTGATCAACGACCCACCAGCGTTCACAGCCCCCGCGCGGGTTGCTCTCATCCACGTCGGCCGCTACGGTGGCGACGTCGACTTCTCCTGGTCCGACACTCGGGCCCGCGTTCGTAGCGCGGGCCCTTCTATTCGCGCAGAGCCCCTGAAGAACCATCCGCCTTCACCACGACCGCCGGACACGAGCCCGCCGCCGCCACAACGACCCCGCCGCCGCGAACCCCAGCCGCGCCGGATACCCGTACGACCGGGACATCACCATCGACAACGGCAACCCCCGCTCGTCCGCGACCCGCACCGCCTCCCGCAGCAGCGCCTCACCCACGCCCGGCCCGTACGACGTCACGGACACCACCAGCGCGATCATCTCGCCGGCCACCGTGACCAGCATCGCCTCACCCGCCTGCACGTCGCCGGCGAACACCTTCACCACCGTGACCGCCTGTGTCCGCTCGACGACCTCCGCACGATCAACCACGGCCCGCCTCCGCCACGATGACCAGGTCGGCGCCGTCGACCACCTCGTGGTACGCCTCGCCCGGCGCCAGCCGCTCGAGCACCAGCGCCGCCTCCTTCGCCTGCGCCAGGCAATGCTCGCAGTCGTCCTCGTCCAGCATCGGCCCCAACGCCATCTCCGCCCGCGACCGGGCCTGCCACCACGTCAACCCGCCGACGTCCTCGGAACATCCGATTGCCGGGTCCGGCGGCCACGTCCGCCCGTGATAGAACCGCCACACCGGCGCATCCAGATCCGCCACCCCAAAGCTCCTCACTGACCGGTATCGTCCACCACCGTGACCAGCCCATTCCGGCCACAACCCGGCGCCCCCGACATCGTCCGCCACGACATGCTGCACTGCCGCGCCTGCGGTCACGGCATCGACGCCGCCACCGCCGGCGTACGCCACGACGGCCCCCGCAACATCCCCATCACCGGCGACTACTCCGTCTGCTTCCGCTGTGGCGAAGTCAGCGTCTACGTCATCGGCCCGCTCGGCGTCGCCCTCCGCGAACCCACCGGTGCTGAACTCACCGAATTCGCCGCCCACCCCGCCAACACCGAGAGCGTCCGCGAGATCCACCAGTTCTGGGCCAACCGCAACAACAGCTAGATGACCACGCTTCGCCGGTCGCTTCCACCGGCACCTCGAGCTGCCCCCCGAAACCCGCCAGCGGCGGTCACCGGCGGCGCCGAGCCGCGCGCCGGGCGGCCAGCAGCAGCCCGCCGAAAGCCACCCCTACGGCCAACAGGATCGACGCCGCGATCACCGAATGCCCGGAGACGCACAACGACACCAGACCGCCGACACCCAGCAGCAGCGCGACCAGCGCCACGGTCTTCGAGTCGAGGGCCAACGGACCAGCCGGACGATGCAACCCCACGCGCCTCACCCCCGCGCCGCCGCGCTGCCACACAACCCCCGCGCTCGGCGGCGCAGCCACATCGACCCGTTCTGCTCAAACCCCTGGGCGAGCAACCCCTCGGTCACCGGGCCCGCCACCAGCGAGATCAACGCCCAGTTGCTGCGATCCGCGAGATCCACCGCCTCCTGCAACAGCGCCTCGCACACCCGCCGCCGCTGCTCGTTGGCAGCAGCGTCCTTCACCCCGCCGAGGGGGTGCCACGTCATCGCGGCCAGGAAGAACACCTCGTGCAGCGGCAGCACCAGCGCCTCACCGGCGAGCTCACCACCAACCCGCAGATGAATCTCGGTCGCGGCCTGCATCGAGTCCAGGAACTGCACCTGGAACCCCTCATCCTCCATGATCATCCCCTCGGTAGAGAAGCCGGTCGCCGCAACAGCAGACCCTCCGGCCGGAACCCCAACTCATCCAGCAGCGCGCGCGGCTCGTCCCACGACACATCCAGCTCGCACCCGCGCTCGTCGGCGACCCGCACCGCCTCGCGCAGCATCGTCTCCGTGACGACCTGGTGGTGCCACGCCCAGTCCTCGGTCGTCGACGCCCGATACGTCGCGGCCGCCGCCAGCATCAGCCGGCCACGGATCGGCAGCAGCCGCACCGTGCCGACCACCTCGCCCTCGAACATCAGCCGCAGCACGAGGACCTCGGCCGCCGTCTCGGTCAGATCCGAAGTGATCCCGAAGCACTCGCACGGCGCTCGCGTGCACCCGTCGTAGTGGACGACCGTAGACCGCCGCTGCGGGCCGGCGAGTTCGCCGGCGAAGAAGTCGGCGCCGAGCGCGATCACGTCGGGGATCTTGCGAGCCTTACCCATGATCATCCTTCGGGGTCCGAGGCCGCCTAGATCGACTAGAACGGATGTCCTAACCCCTAGATGATCAACTCGGGCCGCCCGGATACCCCCGGGTCGATCGGAGCCATGACGGCCTTGTCCGTCTACGTGGCTCTAAGTGTCCGTCATGGAGTGCGCGATGAGGTGTCGCACCACGCGGATCCACCGGCAGACGTAGCGCGAAGCCCTCGATAATGTGTATTATCACGGGCATATTTTGAGCCCTGGAGGACCCATGAACGGCAGCACCGACGGGCGGGATCCTGGGCCCGTTCCGGCGTACGCAGCGACCCGAGCCCGGTCGGCGGAGGCCATGAATAAGGACCTGAAGCGCGCTCGGCGCGACACCGCGGCGCTGCGCGCTGCGCTGGTGTGGACGTGGAGCATCGTCCTGGCCTGGAGCGTCGTCACCACGTTGATCGTGATCTTCGGCTGGGTGCTCTGGGTGCAGGCCGTGGATCTGGTCGTGTTCGTCTTTACGCTTGTCGCGTGGCGTAAGACCGTCGGGGCGTGGCGATCATGACTGATCTGACCTCCGGTACGTTCCGGCCGTCGCGGCTGCCGAAGATCCGCGACCAGGTCCAGTACCTGCTCGGCGACCGGGGAAGCCTGCTGCGGTCGCGGTTCGAGGAGCGGGCCCCGGCCGACAACGACGACCTCGACCACATCGCCGACTGCCTCGGCCACGCCGAGCTGTACTGGGTGACCGAGGAGATGGCGGCGTGCGCGGTCGGGTCCGCGCAGCGGCTGACGCACGTACGGTGGACGCTCAACGACCGGCCGTCCGAGTACGGCCTGGTCGTCTTCGACGGCGGGATCGGTGGGATCCACTACCAGGATTCGCTGTTCCCGTGCGACGCGGTCAGCTGGGGTTCGCATCCCGGCGGGCTGATGTTCGCGTTCTTCACCCGCCGATCCCGGGTCGAGCAAGAGGTGGCCCAGCGCGGGGCGCGCCTGGATTTCGAGGCGGGGCTGCTCCCGCCGCTCATCCCGTTCGGCGGGCACGTCGAGCCCGTCAGGGCCGAACCGACTCCGGTCAAGGATCTGCCGGGCGGGCATATGAACGTGCTGACGACCCTGGCCATGGCGTGGGTGATGATGCGCGAGCCGCGTGCCACCGAGCGGGTCTCGGTCGACATCGACCGGAAGCTGGCCAGGGTCTACACGCGGGCGGGCCGGCCGGTCCCGGAGGTCAAGATGGTCACGCTGCGGCGCGCCTACCAGCCGACCGGTGACGCCGGCGAGCTCGACCCCGACCGACCGGGCCGGTATTACCGGCACCGCTGGTATGTGCCGGCGTTCCCGCGGTGGCAGCGCAAGGGCCCAGGGTTGTCGCAGCTGGAGTTGATCCTGGTCAGCGGGCACATTCGCGGGCCGGAGGGGGCGCCGATGCTGAACCAGGACAAGGTCAACGTGTGGCGCAAATGATCGAGGTAGACGATGACTGAGGTACGGGAGGCCGCGCTGTTCGCCGCGTTCACCGCAGGCGCCGACGTGGAGGCGCTCTCGCAGGAGTACGGCATCGGCCCGAAGCGGGTGAAGCAGATCGTCACCCAGCTGCGCAACGAGGCCATCTACGCGGCGCTGACCGGCGGGACAGCGACCGCGAGTCAGCTGGCCGCGCAGTACCGGCTCTCCCCCGGGCAGGTGTTCGCGATCGCGGCCGCGCAGGCGGGCCGAACCGATCGCGATCCCGAGCCGGACGACGTGGTGTCGCCGGCGGACGACGTCGAGCGGCCGAAGTCCGGCGCGTTGATCCCGGTGCGGAAGTGGAACGACAATCTGCCGCTGCCCGAGCGGTACCACCGGGCCGTGAACCTCTACGAGCGGCACGCCCAGGCCGTCGACGAGCTCGGCGACCCGGACGACCGGCGTGACCCGCGCGCGGCCCGATTCCACCGCTCCGCGCGTACGGAGAACACGCGGCGGATGTATCAGCAGGGCATCTGGCACTACCTGCGGTTCTGCGAGGCGGACGAGCGGCGGGAGGTGCCGGCCACGCAGGCGACCATGGAAGCGTTCGCGATCTACCTGATGCACCTGCCGATCACCCGCGGCAAGAACAAGGGTCAGATCGGTCTCGCGCCCGCGTCGATCCGGCTCTACATGTCGGCCATCCGCACGTTCCACCGCATCCAGGCGGAGAACCCGCCGGATCTCGGCCTGGCCAACGGGGTGCTGCTCGGTTACGTCAACGAGCGCGACGCGCTGCGGGACTCCGCCGGGCGCAAGGTGTTCAGCGACGACGAGGGCGCTCCGGCGCTGCGGCTGCCGACGTTGAAACAGATGTTCGAAGCCGCTGACCCGCACACCCCGGCCGGCGCGCGGGACCGGGCGTTGCTGTCGCTGGGCTGGGCCATCATGTCGCGGCGTAGCGAGCTCGCCGGGATCGACATCGAACACATCACCCCGGTCAGGCAGGGCCTGGAGGTGAAGCTGGCCAAGACGAAGACGATGAAGAAGGGCCGTACCGTCGGCATCCCGAACCGGCCCAACCTCGGCATGCTCAACCCTGTGCCGAACGTGCTGCGCTGGCGCACCGTGCTGCTCCAGCACGACCTGACGGGCGGGCCGTTTCTGCGCGGCGTCGACCAGAAAGGCCGGATCAACGGCATGCCCGGCTGGTCCGGCGGCGGCGGTCTGCGCCTGCACCCCGGCACCGTCGAAGACGTCATCCGCAAGCTGGCCATCAAGACGGGTGTCCCGGACGCGAAGCTGATGACCGGGCACTCGCTGCGCCGCGGCGGCGCCAACGACATGTACGCCGCCGGCGCGGACACGCGGGCGGTGGCCAAGCAGGGAGGCTGGGGTGAGCGGTCGCCGGTCGTCTTCCGCTACCTCGAGGACGTCGGCCACTGGGAGCGCAACGCGCTGGACATGGTGACCTGGGAGTTCCCCGAGGATCCCGACGAGGAAGACGACCTGGTGCTCGTATGAGCGAGAACGCGGCTTCATGTTGGAGACGGCTAGTCCCCGGGGCGCGTCGTGGCTAGGCGCATGATCGACCTGCTGTGTGACCAGCACCTTGGGCTGATTTTGGAGACGGAGTTGTGGCCACGTGACTGGATGAGGGGCGCGGTGTGCGCCGCCGGCTGCGAGGAAGGCGCCGTTCCGCTGCTGCCGCAGCTTGACCCAGGCTGGCAACTCGCCGTTCATGAGGCGAGCCATGCCGTCTGCCTCGTGGTTACCGGCACCGAAATCGAGCTGGTGACCTTGGGGCGCGAGGACTTGCCCGGCCCGGGCGCAGGAGGGGTCAGGTTCACCAGCCCTGACGGTTCGTACGATGCGGCAGCCCTGATGGCTGGTGCCGCGGCTGTCGACATCCTGATCCAGATGGTGCAGAAGTCGCCGCTGGCCGACGCGGATGTGGTCGACGTGGTCTTCGGGGCACGGCATGACTTCGTGACTGCGTACGACGCGGGCCTGAGCGACGACGATATCGCTGCTTCATCCGACATGGCTTGGGACCTTGTCACCGAGCGGTGGGCGGACATCACCCGGGTAGCGGAGCCCTTGCTCGCGCGAGGACGCCTGACCGGGCGGGAAGTGTCAGCGGCGATGACCCGATCGCAACGGTAAGTAGGGTGACGAGCCTGGCTCACGCGCACCTCCCGTTGCTGTCGCCCGGTTCGGTGCGCAGCAACGGAGGTAAACGCGCGGGCATCCTGGGCCTGTGCGGGCGAGGATGGTACGCGAATGTTGCGGTCGGCTGCTCCCAACAGCGGTCCCGCGAATGTGAACGTCGCTACGCGATCCCGAGACTAGCTCTGCCGCTCGGGCGGCGGCTACCGAACACGCCAAGGAGTCCTGTGCCGCAGAACAGCCCGCGCGACGAGCGGCCGTTGCCGAGCAGCAAGGCGATCGCTGAAGCGTTGCGGCGGTGGCGGCCGCCGATGCCGTTCACGCTGGCGGTGCACTACGTGCCGGAGGCCTGCCGGGGCCCGTACTACCTGTGGGTGGTGCCGTACTGGTTGAGCAAGACCACCGGCCGGCCGATCTTTTATTTGGCGGCGGGCCCGGCGGGGACGCCGCTGGATGGCGAGCTGATCGCCGGGTTCGGGTGGCCGGACATCCCGCATGACGTGAAAGTGCAGGTGGTGACCGCGCCGGACTACGCGGGCCGGGCGACGTTCCAGGTGCTGAACCACACCCCCAACTAAGAGGGCGGGATGTTCTGTGGCGGGTTCTGCCGGTTTTGGCGGCGGAGGGTGCCGGCGGCCGCGCAGGCGAACCAGAATCCGAGGATGGCTGCCAGGGTGAGGTTCATCCCGAGGAGGCTCAGGAGCCCGGCGATGATCAGGCCGAGCGTGATCGCGGTGGTCTTCTCAGCGGCTGTCACCCGTTAATTATCTCGTGATCGGCAGAAACACACCAGTAGTGGAATAGTCCCAACCGTGGGTTGCGGGTTATCGTGTGGGCGGTCTGCCGGGAAGTTCTGGTAGAGCCTCTGGCGCAAGCCCGGACGCCGGCGTTACGGCAGGCCACGCAACTTCGATCCCGCCCTCACGAGGGCGGCGTGGGGGAACGGGTACGGGGCGCTGCATGAGGGGCTAAGCAGCGCCCCGCGCCACGTCCTGAGACGTGTTTCCCCCGTGCACAACAACAGCAGGGGGCACAGGGTGAGTGACCAGGAAACCGGCGCCGATCCCGCGGCGGAGCGCACGGCCGAACCCGGTCCGGAGTCCGGGCTCTACCAGGTACAGCCGCACCGGTGCCCGGCATGGTCGGGCCAGCTCGAGGAACTTGCCTGCCCGGAGTGCGGCGGCGCGATCGACGAGTACGAGTCGCGGCCCGGGTACGACTTCCCCGTCTACGACCCGCAGACCGGCGAGGTCAAGCGGCTGGTCGGCACTGCCGACGAGGTCTTCGCCGACCACCAGGTTCCGGTCGGTGGGGACCACAAGATCCTGCGGGTGATCGCCGCTGACCAGTTGGTGGTGCGCCCCTGCGGGCATGTCCTGACTGGCTGCGACGCTCACCGGGCCCTCACCGCGATCAACAAAATCCGCGCTGTTCGGCGTCGCGCTGCGGCTGAGGCGACCATCGCCGAGCACCGGCAGCTCCTGGATGCCGTTGAGAGCGCCGGACACGGGCCGGTAGTTGTCGCCTACCGTCGGGCCGTGCACGCCGGTTCCCGGCACGCTGAGGGGCTTCTGGCGGCGCTTCGGCTGCTCGACCCGGACGAGTCAGCCGGCCTATCGCACACGCAGGCGGCCGCGTCGTGACCGAGTCGTGGCTGGCCCCGCGGCCGGACGACCCGCCCGGCACGATCAAGCTGGCGCCGCCGACCCGGCGCATCCTGGCCGTCGGGCCCACCGACAGCGGTCCCGCTCTCGAAGGTGAGGTCGTCGAGGTCCTTGACCCGCCTGAGGGCTGGGGGTATATCACCGCCACGGTGATGACGAACGCCGACTGGTCCTGCAACACCATCGTCGCCGGGCTGCTCGAGGAACCGAGCGCGCTCGGATCGTGCTGGGCGCAGCACGTCTCACTCAGATTCCACGGCAAGGTCTGGCCACAGGACGGCATGTGGTACGAGCAGGTCTGGGTGCATCACCAGGCCGTCGCTACCTACTCGGCCGACAACCTGAAAGACCTGATGATCACCGTCAATAATCGGCACGGATGGGAATGACCATGAGCCTGCTGCCCGAACCGGAACTGCTCACCGGGCAGGTCATCCCCGCGGCCGCCGACGACCAGCTCGGCCTGTACGAGAAGACGTGGACGTGCATGGTGTGCGGCGCCGCCCGCATGTTCGACGACGTCCACGTCGCGTACCGGCCCATCCTCGGCCTCGAGTCGTGGTTCTTCCCGGACCGGCCGAGCGAGTCAACCCGGGCGAACGTACGGTTCTGCTGGGACCGCAGCACCTGCGCGGTGGCGGCGCGGTCGACGGCCCCATGGCCGGAGCCGATGCCACTGCTGCAGGCCGACAATCAGCTGCAGCTGACCCTGCCGGGCCTGCGCGATAAGATCTGGGACCGCCGCGACGAGCGCGTCGAATCCGACCTGGCGAGGACCGTGCTCACGCACCTGCGCGACGAACCGGCGACGGTGGAGGCGTTGGTGGCCACCTACAGTGCCGCCGCGCCCGAGGTGCTGTTCGACACGGTCCGCCGGCTCATCCAACTCGCCGCGGTCGGGATCATCCCGGCGTTGCCTGAGCGGGTTGGGTGAGCGGCATGGTGACGGCGCACGACCCGGAGCACGGCTCCTACGACCTGGCCGGGCGGCCGTACGTACGGATCCGCGCCGTCGCGCCCGGCGAGCGTGATCTGTGGTGGGTCGGCCAGTGCCCGTGGCCGGGCATCCCCTCGACATACCGGGGTTCGGCGTGGCGGTGCTGCGTCGACGATGGTCCGACCGCGGACATCACCTACGTCGAGCTCCACCTGCCGCGCAAACCCAACGACTTCGCGTTCACCGTGACGATCGACGTCGACGCCAAGGACATGCCGCATTTGGTGGAAGCGCACGGGTTCACCGTTGGTTAGCCGATACGCTCGGCGGCGTGCTGCCGTTGACCTTCGTATGCCGCCCCTGCCGCGACCGCGATCACGGGAAATGCCCGCAGGGCACCTGGTGCGATTGCCAGCACCAGCCACCCCTGCCCGGCCGGGATTCGTGACCCCGAAGCCTCGGACGTTCGCGGGCATGTTCTGCCGGGCGCTGCTGTACGCGGGCATCGCCGCCACCGCGACCATCCTGCTGCTGGTCATCCTGGGCGCGCCTTTTGTGCTGGCTTGCGCATTAGCCGGGATGATTGTGGGGTCGGTGGCCGTGTATCCGTGGGCTCGCGACATCAACCGAGTGGTCGGCCGGGCGTGGCGGCGGATCACCGGACCACCTGCCGGGCGTTGAGCAGCAGCATGGGACGGCGGGCACCGGACATGGACAGCCGGGAGCAGAAGTTACGGGCGGTGTGGGAGCAGATCCCGGCGATCGACTGCCAGGGGCTGTGCGCGGATTCCTGTTTCTCGATGGGCCAGACCAGGACCGAGCAGCAGATCATCGAACGCCGGACCGGCGTCTCGTTGCCCCTGACACACGCGAGGCAGCCGTGCGTCGCGTTGACCATGCTGCGGCAATGCAGCGTGTACCAGTACCGGCCGATGATCTGCCGGCTCTGGGGCATGGTGGCGTCGATGCGCTGCAACTACGGATGCGTACCCGAGGGCGGATTCCTCACCGACCAGCAGGCGTACGAGATACTCGCCCAGGCCGCCGAGATCGACGGCGACCCCGACGAGGCCGAACGCATGCGGGCACCGTTCCGGCAGGACCCGGACGCGGCCGCGCGGGTCCTACGGGGCATGCAGATGGAACGGGACCTCGAATGGCAGCTCCGGGCGGCCCAGCCGGATGCGCTGCAGGTCCTGCCCGGCGGGAAACTGCAACGCCGGCATCCCCGGCAGACCGCCTCCAAGCCGCCCGTCGGGCGCTGAAAGCATGGGGACAGTGGACGAACGCGAGGCGCGAGACTGGCGCCGGCAGTGGATGGCGCTGATGCTGTCGATCACGTTCTGCGGCGGCGTGTTGTTCGGCCTGCTGATGTCGGTGGTAGATCTGCCGGGGGTGTGGTTCGCGCCGGTGCTACTGGTGGTTTCTGGCGGGTTTTTCCTGTTCATGAGTGCGCGCCGGTAAGGGCCACCTCCGGGTTGTCGGCGCGGGTCGGCGACAGGCCGTTGACCAGGTAGCCGCTGACGCAGCCAAGCTGAATCAGCGTGGCCTCAGGATCGGAGGTCTCAAGGTCGCATCGGCAGCCGGGCAGGTGCCTGAGCACCAGCTCGACCTCGCCGGACTGCACGGCCACCTTCACTGGCGCTCCTCCAGCGGGCGGCCGCGCTGCTCGCCGACCTGCTGCCACACCAGCCGGGCGGCGTCGCGGGTGCGTTCGTAGCCGGTGCACGGGCAGATCCCCACCGTGTGGCCCAGGACGCTACGCAGGTCACATTCGGCGTGGACCGGCTCCACCACCCCGCATGTCTGCCCGTCGGCGCCGGCGCGGACGACGCAGCGCAGGAACCCCCGATCGCCGTCCTCGACCGGTTCGCCGCAGTCGTAGCAGAGCTGGCCGACCGGGGTCGGCGCCGGCATGGCGTGGTCGACGATCGGGGCGTCCCAGCGTTCGCCGAAAAACACGGTGTACGTCACAAGATCCCTATCGGTCAGCTCGCCCGGTAGGTGACGTGCGCGTCGCCGTCGTCGGCGAGCAGCTGGTCGAGGTCGTCGAGGGTGATCCGGAAGCGGCCGTTGTCGCCGAAGTTCGGCCCCCACCAGCATAGGCCTTCGAGTGCCTTGTAGCGGGGTTCCCAGCCGGTGATGGTCCACTGGTGGCCGCCGACCCGCGGCCCGGTCGGGCGTACGAGCAGGGTCTTCGGGTCCGGGCGGAACATGGCGTCGTACCACCATGTTCCGACGCCGACGCAGCGGCCGGGTTTCCCGGCGCCGCCGGCGACCGCGGCGAGGATCTGCCGGGCGCCGGCGAACAGCCACTCGTAGCGGGTGATGTAGCCGATGGTTTTGGCGGCCTTGCACGCGGCCAGCCCGGACGAGCCAGTGTCGGTGGGTGGCCACTCCCCGTCCCACGGGTCGAGCTTGGTGGCCTCGGAGTAGATGTGCTCGGCGTCGGCCATGTTCAGCACCTGGCGCAGGACCCGGTTCCCGGCCGCGTTGGCTTTGACGGTCTGGTCGACGCCGGTGCAGCAGCCGATCCGCTGCGACGGGATCCGCTTAGGGCCGTAGATGCGGTGCCGGATCGCTTTCGTGGGCAGGTCCGGCAGGGCGGCGAGCGGGAACGCGAACGAGCGGGACTGCGGGTCGTGGACGACCTGCCGGCCGAGACGGGCATCGTTCTGCGGGATCGTGATGACGTGAAGATCAGTACTCATGTGCTGATCATGAGGGGTTGGGTGCACGCAGACCCCCGCCTTCCCCGTAAAGCGCGGGGGCTACGCGCGGTCGGGGCCTGTGCGTTACCCCGCCCGTCTTACTGGCACGACGACGGCGCGCTTGCGGAGCACCGTCGCGATCAGAGCCTCGGCCTCGGATTGGGTGGCGCCGTTGGCCACGAGCAGATCACGGACGTCACGGGCACGGAAACGGCGGTGCCCGCCCAGCGTGCGCAGCGAGTTGATCCGGCCGACGTCCGCCCAGCGGGTGACGGTCTTGGCGTCGACGACGAACAGCTCGGCGACCTCACCGGGTTTGAGCAGCACGTCCGTGTCCATGCACGCACGATAAATCAGGAAGAAGCCTCATGTGCGCGGTATGCGCTACAACGTCGACTTCCCCCGCCGACGTGCCACCCGATCGGGGCCCGTGAAAAACACCGAAGGCCTTCCCGGGGGGAAGGCCTTCGGTGTTCGTGGCGCGGACAGGATTCGAACCTGCGACCTTTGGGTTATGAACCCAACGAGCTACCAAGCTGCTCTACCGCGCGTCGCGCCTGCGAGTCTAACCCGCTAGGCCGGGGGATCAGGGTGACTTCTTGCGGTCGGCCAGCTTCGCCGCGAGCTCGGCGCGCAGGTGATCCGGCATCCGGGTCGGCAACGTCGGCTGCACGACTGCGGGCGGGGCCTTCTTCGCCGGCGGCGCGGGCGCCGGCCGCGGCGGTTTCGGTTGCCGTTCGGGTGCCGGCATGCCCGGGATCGGCGGCGGGCACGTGTCGACCGGCGGCCGCGGCTCGCCGCCGTACAGCAGCACGCCTTGCTCGGTGATGACGTCCGGGGCGGAGGCCTCGCAACCGCGGCGGTCGCGCCAGCAGATCCAGATCGGGCCCTCCCCCGGCGTCGGGCCCGGCTTGACCGGCCGGTAGAACCACGGGACCGGGAACCCGGTCTCGGCGGCCATCAGCTCCACCTGCTCGGCCGACGGCACCGCGAGGGCCTGCTCCCACCGGTCGATGTCGCCGGCCGGGTTGCCGTGGTAGGTGCCGCACCGCTCGTCGACGTCCGGCCCGTGCAGTCCGGCCAGGTCCATCGCCATCGTGATCCGGGCCGGCACTACCCGCCCGTCCGCGAGCAGACGTTCGTTGTCCTGGCGGTACAGCACCTCTTGGTACGCCAACCGCGCAGCGAGGTTCTGCTCGCGAGCGAGGTCGCGGCCGCGTTTGGCCGTGGCCACGGCGGGGGTGTCTGGCTTCGGCCGGCCGAACGGCAGCACATTATCGGGCACAGCCGATCACCCGGCTGCTCGGCGTAAGCCACGGAACGGGCGCACCACTACCGTGCCGTCCTCCCTGCGGATCATCACGTTGCGGGGGCCGCCGCCCGGTCCCCACCGGACCAGTACGACAACGGGGCGGCCGCGTTCAAGGTACGTCCGTCCGACCATGGTCACACCCACCCGTGAATGACGCGGGTCCGGTCCTCGCGCTGCGAGCGCAGCATCCGCACCTGGATCGGGTACGCGGCGGCCGCCGCCTCCGAGTCCAGGATCCGGTCCAGCTTCTGGTAGTAGGCGATCTGGCCGATGCCGAGTTTGGCGCAGAGGTCCCGGACCTCGTTGGCCATCTCCCCGGGGCGCAGGTCCTCCCGGATCGCCAGCTCGAGCACCTGGCGATCCTTGTCCGACAGTTGCGGCGGCGCTGCCACGGGCCTAGTTGTCTTGCTCGAGGTAGGTGATGGGTTTCCCGGCGGCCTCGGCGTACTCGATCTCCGAGCGGGTGGACTCGCCGATGTAGCCGCCGACGTTCAGCACGTGCACCTCGTCCGCCATGTCGATCTTCCGTTTGTGGAGTTCGTCGAGCGCGACTTTCTGGGCGGAGTCGTGGCCGACGCCCTCGCCGTGGCCGTGCTCGGCGGTGGCGTGCGGGTAGAACCCGACCGACAGGACGATCGCGCCGTCCATGGTGAGGCGGTAGTTCGCCTCCTGGAACTCGTCGAAGAAGCGGGTGGAGCCGCACAGCACGACGACGCGGGGCCGCGGCGGCTGGGTGTCGCTGTTGGCCAGGGTCTGGACGGCCCGGGTGCGGATGCACCGCAACGCCGAGACGGGGTCGCTGGTCGGCTCCGCCGCGAGCACGTTGATCGCCTTGAGGGTCGAGCGCATCCGGGCCACCATTTCGGCGGCGGTGGCCTCGGACTCGGCGATCGCCCGGAACCGGTCGACCACGTACCTGACGGTGGTTTCGAGGGTGGCGAAGTCCTCCACGTCGCCGTCGTAGATGCGGGTCAGGGCATCGTGGGCGGCCGCGATCCGGGCGTCGGCTTCCTGCCGCAGCTCGTGCGGGGACTTTTTGCCGGGTTTGACGACGATGAAGCGGTACTTGCGGTAGTTGTCCGGGTCCGGGTCGGTGATCGTTACCTCGGTCTCGGTGTAGTTCTCGGCGCCGGCGGCGCGGGTCATCTCGTCGAAGCTCGCGACGACCGCGGCCGCGAACTCGCGGGCGTGCCGGATCCGGAGCTGGACCTCGCCGTCGACGATGTCCATGCCGGCGAAGCCGGTTTCGGCGACGATCCGTTTGGTCTCCGCGTCGTAGTGCTCGTCGTAAACGGTGCCGGCCGCGTCGAAGGCCTCCTCGACGAGTTCTCGGGGCAGAGCGAGCGGCCGCAATCGGCGGTCGAAGACGTCGTTGGCGGCGGCGAGCGCCCGTTTGCGGACGTCGGCCTCGGGCTGCTGGTCGGTGGTGTCGTTGGGCGTGGTCACGAGGGGCTCCTTGCAGGTGGGTGGTGGGGTGAGCGGGCAGGGGTGTGGAAGCTTTCCTCGACGGCCAGGTCGGGCAGGCAACGGCCGTCGCGCTGGTGAACCTGCGCGGCCGCGGCCGCGACGTCGAGGTGGGGGAAGATGTCGCGGCGGATGCGGGCTGCTGCCTTGCGGGGGCGCAGCAGCACCCGCTCGTAGTCGAGGACCAGCAGCGTCCCGGTCGCGTTGAGCTGGGCGATGCGGCCCGGGCGGTCACGGCCGTAGGTGTTGGCGACCTGCTGAGGTGTGTATCCGGCGCCGGAGATGCCGGTGGCCGGTGCCATCCAGTTGAGGAACTTCAGGTAGGAACAGCCCTGCTCGTACGGGTCGCGGTCGAGCCAGATGAACCGCCACGCCCTGGTCGGGCCGGCCACCGCGGCGGCGGTGACGTACTCGTCGAGCAGCTTGACGCAGGTGCCGGTGAAGTCCTTGCCGACGATCGCCTCGCGGTCGCCTTCGTACGGGGGTTCGCTGGCGTTGCCTGCCGGTAGTCCGCCGGCGACGAGCATCTGCATGGTCATGGTGGATCCGCAGCGGCCGAAGCCGCACACGCCGACGGCGTAGTCGAGGTCAGGCACAGCCGACCGCCTTGAGCTGGGCGTGCACGTCAGCCCAGTGCCGGTCTTTGACCGCCCACAGGCGCTGCGCGCCGGAGTGCCCGACGGGCTTGGGGAACTCGACGACGTTACGGATCCGCCAGTGGTAGTTGTTCGGGAGCGCCCAGAGCGGGCAGGTGGGGCAATGCATGCCCCGGTGGGTCATCGAGTAGTCGCAGATGTCGTAGAGCTCGGCGACGGCGACGATGCCGAGCGGGTGATCGGCCGGGTCGGGCTTGACCTGGTCGAGCCGCATCACGGTTGGCGGGGTGATGCGGAGCTGGGAGAGTTCGTGGGCGAAGCGCATCGCCGTCAGGTCGGTGCCCTTGGCGGCGTGGATGAGCAGCGGCCCGCGGTAGAACGTCTTCCAGACCCGGTTCTCCACGTTCTTGCCGGCGTGGACCATCAGGCTCGGCCAGGGCCGCCACAGGGTCAGCGCTGGTGGTCTACTCATCGTCGTCCTCTCTGAGCGCTTCACGCAGTTCGGTCATCAGGTCGGGTTGGGGCTCGTCGAAGTTCTCGCCGCCGGCCTGGGGTCCCAGCCCGAAGTGCTCGGTGGCGCGCTGGTTGCGGTAGAGCCAGGGGCCTTCACGGTCTATCCGGGTGCCGCCGCAGGGGCATCGTTCGATCAGATGGAACGGTCCGACCGATCCGTAGCTCTGGGCGTGGCAGCGGTGCCAGCGGCGCGGGATGGGCAGTTGGTTCCAGGCGACACCGTCGATGCTGGTCGGCGGGATCCGCTCGGCGCGTACCCGATCCAGCCACTGCTCGGCCAGGTCGAGCAGGCGGCGCCAGGGCGGCCGGTCATCGGCGGCTGGCACGGCGGCGCCGGGCGGCGGCGAGGTCGGTGGTTTGCGCGACGTCTTCGAGGTAGCCGTCGAATTCGTCGCGGTGCGCGTCGACGAGTGCGGCGATCGCGCGGAGTTCGTCGTTGAGCCGCGTGTCGGGATGCCAGCGGTTGTAGTGGTGGAACTCGCGGGCCAGCGCGCCGGATGGGTCGTCGTTCCAGTCGGGGTACTGGCTGGCGGTGGTCATGCAGGTCATGCACAGCAGGAACGCGGCGCGTTGCTTGCCGTACTTGTCGACCAGAGCGAGGGCCTCGGCGCGGTCGAGGACGATTCCCTCTGCGAACTCGTCGACGGCACGGCCGCATTCGGTCTTGCGGGACTTCCGCCACGGGATGTCGGGGCGGCGGATGTGGTTGAGCGGCTGGTCAGGCATGTGTGGGCAGGCCTCCGGGAGAAACAACTTAACGAGTCAGAGTAGTCCGATAGTGAACCGGGGTCCAGAAAGTGTGCGACGCAAAGTTTTAGGTTTGCTGGAATGCGGGCTATGCCGAGGGTGGTGTGGGCAGAAGGCGGGCAGCGCCCGTGGACGGCCGAGTCCCCGACCCGGTCGGCCGACCGTCGGGTGCCGCGCGCGGATG
>JACCDR010907451.1_pt1 | contig 20079 bp, 21 predicted proteins | sample 7446431 | NCBI WGS metagenome assembly JACCDR01 (sample SAMN15323443, study PRJNA562643) | freshwater metagenome | isolation source: river surface water | place: USA:Blue River Watershed | collected 2017-08-17 | reverse complement strand
TTTTCATTGCCTTGGCGGGTACTGATGTAGCTACTCTCGGAAATGATCCTGTTGGACGATCGGATGCTCAACGTATTGAATTTGGCGGATTTAGAGGCTCGAGCAAGTTTTGTGCGGGCTGGATTTCCCAACCACGATCTTGGATAGTTGATCTAACACAAGAGCAGCGTGAAGCTGAAATGGTGAGCGCTGTGGCAGTGCTCACTTCTGACCTGTGGGCAGATTGGCAAACCCCACAAGGCGCTGAGTTCTTGAATGATTTCAGCGGTAATAATCGCCATCTCACTGAAGCAGGCAGCATCGAATATGCTCCCAATGCGGTTGGTGGGGTGGAGGATATCGAAATCACGCCCGATATAACTGATGGCTCATCTGCCACTATTGATCCATTGGTCGTGCTTGGCAGCATCAATTATTCAGATACACTCTCCGGTGGCAGTATTGTAATTGGCCCTGATGTGGTGTTGGGATCCATCACCAACACGCCAGCTGGCGTGAGTGGTTCTGGAACAGCTATCGACCCAGAGGTTGTTCAGAACTCTATATCTTTATCACCTGAGCATGGTTCTGCTGGCGGAACAGCGGTAGAACCGGTTGTTGTGCTTAGCAGCATCACTCTTTCCACTCCCGTCATAGCGGGCAGTTCTGCGGCCATTGATCCATCTGTAATCTTAGGCAGTCTGAGTATTTCTGCTGTTGCTAGTGGTCTGACGAATACGTTTGGCCCCGAAGTTATCCAAAGTAGTCAGATTTTAGCACCAGAATTTGGTACAGGTACAACTTCGGCAAGTTTGTCTGATGTAGTGATGGGCAGCATCACACTGACGCCCGCTGTTGACTCGGCTGGGTCCTCAGCCGTCGCCCCGAATGTTATACTTGATAGTATGACATTGTCGCCCGATGCTATCTCGGCTGGGTCATCAGCTGTTAGTTCCAATGTTGTGTTGGGCAGTATCACCTTTACACCTGATGTCGCCTTAATTGGATCTTTGGCTGTTGACCCTGATATTCAATTTGGAAGTACCAGCGCATTTCCTGATGTTGTTGATGCACAAGCATCAGCAATTTTGTCATCAGTTTTACTTGGAAGCATTTCCATTACGCCCGATGCTGGCATTAGCGCAGGTACTGTTCATCTGGTTGTAGTTGATATCAGTGGGTCGTTAGTTGCTCCTGTTTTTGCTACTGGATCAGGTGATGTTTTTGGCCCCGACATCATTCTAGGCAGTTTATCGATCATTACTGCATCCGTCAGTGGTGCAGGGACCGCTGTTCTTTCATTCATCGATCAGGACGATACCTTTGTATCGCCGAATGCAGCGGTTGGGACGTCTTCAAGCATCGACCCTGTTGTAATCATCGTTATGCTGCCAATTTCACCTGGTTTGGTCATTGGGGCGGGCTTAGCAGTTGGCCCAAGTATTGTCATGAGCAGTATGACAATACTGCCTGATGTTGTGATTGGTGCGGGAGCTGTTTTTGGACCGGTTGTGACAGTTGGAAATAATCCAGTTGTTCCACCTCCGGGCAGTGATGTGGTGGCCGTAGTCGGGTTATTGGCATCCGAACAGCTTGTGCTGCGTGATTTATTCAGTCAATCGCGACAATCTCAGAGCTTGTTAACCCATATCATCCCCGCTCAATACATGCGACGGCAGCTTGAAGCACACCCTATCTTGCGTCATCTTAAAATCTGGCAGGGATATGACGATGTTGTGTATTCTAATGTGCACCCACTGCGTTCCGCCGACAGTCTTTATGAAATTCGTTTTACGCCTGTCTATATCGGAATACAGGTTGACAGATATACAATGAGCGGCAATCGCCCTGTCATATCGAATGATGCCAGCAGCATGGTGGTTGAAATGTTGATGACTTTTATGGAGCGAGGATTGTTCAGAGATTTAAGCCGCTATCCGGGGTATATTGACTCCCCGTTTGATGAAGCACCAATGGGTTATCGTCCATCTGGACAGCCTATCTCAGATGAAAACTATGCACTTCTGCTGGACGATCTGCCGAGCATTTATCGTTCATCATCTGCATATTATATGTCGTCTGCCACGGCAAGAACTGTCACTGACACAGAAGATAAACATATCGATGACAACGGCATTCCCCATATGCTCATTGGTCGTCCGGTGAGAACAACTCCATTTTTGCCCAATCCTGGAGCTGATGAGCGTGTTTCAGTTGTGTTTGGCAATATCAGCAAAGCCTATCTGTATGGCTGTAAAATAATCGCTCAATATGTTTTTTCCGAAAGTGATATGTTGTTTATCATTGAAATTATGCAGGGAGGTGCTATCGTTAACCCCGATGCCATTCGTATCATAAAAGTTGAATAAAACCAGGAAAGAGAGGGTCTATGAATTTGCGACATTTTCTTTTGAAATACAATTGGATCGCTTACTATTACTTAAAAATCTGTGCACAATTATCACGCTTCAATGGTTGGCTGCGTCGACGGAAGTTAACGGGTGAGCGTTTAGTCTTGCTGCGGCTGCGATTAGGTATCGCTGCTTTAACACCTGCCGAAAAAGCGATTATTGACCAAACCTGGGTGGGCGTCATGTTGGATTGGTATGATTCGTTTAACGCTCGGGTGAGGCGGTACTCTGCTCTTTATAATCATGTCCGTATTTTAGAGAGTGAAGTGGTTCGTCGACAAATGGATGCTCACCAAATTGGGCATATGTCGCAACCCCGTTGGAGCCCGGATGAGGAACCAGATCCCAGTCCGGCAACAACTTTCTCAAAGCAAACCACAATAACCACACAGGATCATCGCCTGGAGATTAACATTGAAGCATCTTCTTTGGCACTTGAAGATGATTTACGTGATTTCTTGTTGGATGCAACCGGGCGTTATTTTGGTGAATGGCTTGATCAGCAAATCATGAATGGCAACGGTAAAAACCATTTTCGTGGCGTTCTCATGCTGCCGAATCAAAATGATACGTCTGGAGGCTTGTTTTCACGTAATTATGCCGATGAAGATCAGTATCTCGCAGCGTTAACACGTAAAACCTTATCCCGTCTTCATATGGCCTATCGTTCTCGCCGCGATCAGGTGAAATGGTTTGTTGGCACTGAATCTGATTTTTTTGATGATATGAGTGAATATATGGGGATGCCAGTTGTTCATGTCCCTGTATTGACTGGAACAGGCACTCATCTGGTTGGTAATTTAGCTGAAGCATACGTGGTCATGATCAACCCATTCGGATTTGAAATTAAACGAAAAGCCTGGCATGGATTCAGACTGACCTTCATAGGACGTTATTATACTGGCGGTGAGGTGCTGAACCCACAAGCGGTTTCAATTGGTCAAACTGAATACTAGGTTGTCTTAGAGTCATTCATTTTCAGTTAGCCCCACATTAAAGTGGGGTTTTTAATTCTAACGCTACATTGATTATTCGTATAATGATGTATATAATATAAAGTATAAACAAGGACAAATCATGTTGAAAAAACAGTCTAAACTGGCAGATCAGCTCGTTCATTTGTGTGAAAATTCATCTAAGATCGTTGTGACACGCGCTGAAATTGAAGCGAAGATTACAGGTCGTGTCACGGGACCCGATCAACCCGGCGGAAAAGTCATTCACCAGGGTGGTGATGTGGTTGGGGTCACCATGGCATTTCTCGAAGATCTTGATCCTGAACAGGTCAAACGCAATGGCGATGATCTTTATTTCAATGGACTGCATCTGAGAATGTTTGCGTTCTACCCCGAACTTGAATTGGTTTTAGCAAGAGTAATCCATATAAAGGAGCGTGATGACAGTGGAACTTAATTTACGTATGATCAACCCAGTTGATGAAATTGCGCCAACAATCAGCCAACAACTATCCCTTCAGCTTTTACTCAAGAATCAATTGAGCGCAATTGGTGCCATGTTGGGTTTGGAGCCGATTAGCGAAACAGAATCATTGGAAGCCTATCTCACTGCAATCGAGAACGGCATCGACCACCTGAAACAGCCAGTCGTGATGGTTGGCGGTCGTACCCGGGCAGATCTCATCGGCGCCGGATATCGCATGGAAGATGTCGATGATGCAGTGTTATACGATATCAATGATTACACCGAACAATTGAGGTACGGTGATTTCTGGGATAAATTAAAGCGGGTTGTCACCGAACATTATCCTGACCTGCTGCCTGTTGAAGAAACCGAGAATGTATAAGGAGGAATGACATGATTAAAGTAACACGTGAAGAGCTTGATCTCATCAAAGGCTTCGATCAGGAAGCAGAATTAGGTCGTGGTAATGCCGCTGTTGACCATCTGGCAGCACGTGGGCTGCTGGAACGCATTAAGCCCAAAGATTATCCTGAAGACCTCTTTGTTGCCGTAAATGAAAAAGTTTACGAGCGGCGGGCAGCACTTTGCAAATATCGCATCACGGCTCGCGGACGGCGCGTACAATCGGGATACCATCGTATCATCGACTAAGAAAGCGTGATCACAGATAGCGACCAGAAAATTTTCTGGTCGCTATCTTCATATCCAGTCGTTATTGATAAGGAGCGCACTGTGCGTGATGCAATTGTGTTGTCGAATGAAATAATGGATCATATCCATGCGCTTCGGCTTAACATCAAAAAAGTTGGCATGGTTTTGGATATGGCAGAAGATCCTGAAGACAGCTTATTTAGGATGAACGAAGAACAAGTCATTGAATATGCTGTGTATTTTGCAAGGTTGATGTTTTTTCTAACAGGTGACTGGAATCAGCGGACAGTTGAGTGTCTGGTCGTTGCTCATTCACTTACTACGGGTGTCGACTCTGAAAGTAATGTCAAAATACGCGCATTGCTGAAGGAACATGATGATTTTTTAAATGATTATTTCAATCAGAAAGGAGACGGGTGAATGGGTACTATTCAAGTCTTAGATTATCGAGATAATCCCTATAAACTTGAAGCAGTTGTGGTTGATGAGGGTGAATGTTGGCATGCAGCTGATCCGCAAATGGTTGAAATGCACGCTTTTGTTTTGGATTATTATGGTGACCGGTTCACTCAAAATCTATTAGATACGATCATCCCTCGATTCGGGTTTATGTCTGTCCAGCCCCATCCGCGCGGTAACCCAACCAATTTCCGCCGGGTCCAGATTTTCATCGGTGCCCAGTATAATATTCATGATTTTCGGGAAATGTTGAATAAACTGTACACCAAAGCAAATAGACGTGAACCCTGGCTGAACGATTTTGCACATTATTGTCAGGCCAACGGTGTTGATTTGTCGCGAGAGTACAACTTATTTACTGAAGTACCTCTGGAGGGACAGCAAGAGCAGCAAGATCAGGAGGATGGAAATGGGTTGTGACATTCATGCGTATGTCGATTACAAGAATAACTACGGGCGACATGTTCATTTCTGTAATCCTTATATCAGCCGCAATTACGAACTATTCACACTACTAGCTGGTGTACGTGGCCCCAAGGAATCGGCAGTGGTGTCTCCACGTGGAGTGCCTGATCATTTGAACGATTGGATCGTTGAAGGATATGTCTTGTGGATTGGGGATAAAAATGCCCCTGGCGAGGTTACCCGTGAAGTAGCTGATCAATTGTTGTCCGGGACTTATCCTAGCTCAACTTCACGTGAAGCCACTTATTGGAATGAAAATTCAATTACCAATCCTTATATTCATACCCCCTCCTGGTTGTATTTGCACGAACTGCAAGAAGTTCAACTACGGATGGTTCATACCCGGTCAATTGAATTATCGGCAATCATCGCCATGATGAAAGCACTCAATGACGGTAACCCAGAACGGTCCCGTTTTATCTTTTGGTTTGACAACTGAATATAGGAGGTGATATGGCTCATTTTAGTCCATTGGTGATCAACCCTAAATCCAGCGATCCGGTTGTCATTAATGATATTAATCGTTCTCAGGTCTCAGAGATCTCAGAAGTCAAATTTTCGATGTTTACGATCAAATTCTATGACAATCCAGCTGTCGTTGAGGCAGTAGAGTATCTCGCCAAACAGATTGGCTTTGCTATCCCGGATAGTTATCCTGCAACGACAACCGGGAAGGATACTTATATGCAGACCTACCGCATTTTTGTGAAAGAGGAGTATCCACCAGTCTCGTTTCGAGAATTCCTGAATGAAGTGGTCCGTATGGAACAGCTTAACGAAAATTGGGTGAACAAGGCTACTGTGTTCTTTGAAAGTATCGGGCTTGAAGTGCCGCCTCGTTCTAAACAGTCTAACTAGCAGTTCCAATAAAAAGAGCTGGTCATCGCGACCAGCTCTTTTTATTGGGTGTTAGAGGACTTCAGTGATTTTGATGTCAAACGGGACAATGACCGGGCCACTGCACTTATTGCAAAAGATCATATGAGGTATGCTTTCCTCGGGATGCTGTGGACTGATAATGACCATTCGATCAGCGCCTGTTTCATATTCGATTTCCCCAAAACTCACTTCACGACCGGTGAAGTGAATGCTGTCCAAACAATGTGGACATACGTAGATGTCCTCTGTTCCTGCCCCAATCACCAATGGTTCTACTTGAACCAATGTCCATCCGTCAATGATAGGGGCTGTTTCGGATGCTCGTATTTGAAATTCACCAATCTTCGAGCTGGGATTAGTATTGGTGTTGATGACCTCAATATGATCACTGCCCGAGCCAATCCTCTTGCTCATAGGCACACGACGAATGGTCATGCTCTGGTAAGACATTTGTTCAACCAACAATTGAAGACACATAAAAGCAAAATACGGCAGCTGATAATCGTCACCCGATACCATTTCTTTGAGTGCTGACAGAAATGCATGTTCTGGCTCAACCGGAGAACTCGGTGCATTCTGATCGGGTAGATTGAACTGTGTGATCCAACCTGCTAGGGCGGTGAGGGCAGCGAAGTGTTTTGGGGATAGATCAATTGTCATAAAGTGGTTTCCTTTCAATTTGCATTTAGTTAAGAGCTATTATATCATAGAGTAATACATAACAGGAGGGATAATATGAAAAGACCTCAGATATTTCATTTAAGCCTGATGGCAGTGCTGCTGTCTATCCACTCAATGGCAGCAGCTGAATTCAGAAATCCAGAACGTTTGCTGCCTGATTACAGTGCGTTAAATGTTGATATGCTCTGGATGTATGGCGGCCCTAATTCATGGGGTATGCTGGGTCATGATCTCGAAGGCAATCCTGTTCGCACAGCTGAAGGGAGTGCCGAAACGTTTTATGAATGGGGCACTCATGTTGAGACAGCGTTAAACCGGCAAAATAAAATGCGATGGAACGCGGACATCATTTTACTCAGCGGTCGCGGATACAATCCATTAGCCGACGAGACGGCTCAATTAATTTTAGACGAAGCTGATCGACGAGGACGCTCAGACCAGATTACAGTCTCATTTGATGTCAATGTTCCAACAGACTGGACAATGGATGATTTAGCAGGACAGATCGAGCAGTTTATGTCTGGCGAAACACCTTATGTCAGTCGAGAGTTTCTAGAAACTTATGGCGATCGGGTGTTTCTGTCAATCGATTTGGAGATGCCATCTTTTTACGGGGAACACCCGATTTATGCCGATGATGTCAATCAGATCTATGCCTTATACGACAGCATCCACCCCGCCGAAAATCCACCGATGACTGTTTATAACTTTTCCAATATGTACGCCGAACCGTTGGAATTGTTGCCTCCTATCCAAATCCTGTACAACGGGATTGGATGGAACCTAGATGTTTTGGCTGATCGATATCAGAATGTAGTCAATACCGCTCAACGTCCAGTGGGTATCATGGTTTTCATGATGCCGCATTTAGGCGGTTTGCAGCGTAATCGAGCATTCGGAGAGGGTGATATTTATAGTGTGATCCAGTGGATGCTCGATAATGATATCCATCCACCCATTTTGGGATTCCAGTAAGTTACACATTTATCAAGGGGTGCGACACAGTGTCGCACCCCTTGATTGCATATGATTAGTCTGGATATTGGGGTTCGCATGATGTAAAATAATATGAATAGATAAGGAAGGAGTAAGCTATATGTCTAAACCGCTGCCAAACAACAAAAAGTGGAACAAAGGTGATATTGTTATTTACTATGCTGATCCACCAGAGCCACGGTTTTTACGCGTGGTTAAAGGTTTTACTGACCAGGGTTTGGTTAAAACCCAATACACCTCAAAAACCCAACCACGAACGGTTGAAGTTCATGATATGAAATACCTCGTTGGACCCAGATCAGTTGACCTCAATCCGCAGTGGGGTAAAGATAGTCAAGAACAGCAAAATACCTATCAGGCGAATTATGATCGTGTGCGTCACTGGAATTTCCTTTATCAAGCGGGTACAGATGTGCGGCTTGTTGATCCTGATCATGATGCGAATGATTTGATCGGTGTGACTTGTACACCGGCAATGTTTGACCGGGAAACAGGGGAGGCGTATGTTGGTGTGCTCCGTCAGGGTAATTGGGATCTAAAATTTGTGTTTGTCGAAAAAGAATGGATCACCACGAAAGCAGACCCACCTCTGCCTGATGCACCACCTCCTGAATATGATGTAGATCTTGCGCTACCCGTTGCGGATGGGCCAAATACAGTTTTTAGATATCGTTATCGTGATGGGGATAACTACAAAATACACGGGCAGGCTGTTTTTGCCGGACGCATTACGCCTACCGAAATGAGCATGATCGTTGGTGCAATTGATAGTCGATGCTGGTTTATCCCCCAACAGGTGGGCATGGAGCCTCTGCAAAAAGAACTGGGTGATTACGATGCAGAATCAGATCATGTTTGGCATGAAGTTGGGCAAATCACTTTCACCACTGAAGAACCTACTGATGTACGCACAATCAGTGAATTAGCCAAACAGTTTTACCGTATTGAGCAATGGGATGACACAATCGATATCTCTTAAGCTTCTTGAAACAAAAAGAGAGCCTCAACTGAGACTCTCTTTTTTTTATTAGCTTGAGAAAATAGCTTTAATACGTTCGGCTCGTTCAGGATCGCTTTCAAGAAGCGTTGACCAGTTTTGCATCATTCTGTCGGTGTTTTTGAAAAGATTTGGAGTTTGATTGATGATTGTATCAATGAGCTGGGTCAGTTCTGGTGAAATTTCTTTTTCGATCACCCAAAAGGTAATCTGATCTCCAACAAATCCAGCCACCAACGTTGCGGGTTCCTTATTTGTTCCCATTGCCCATGCATGAGTAATCTTTTCAGCACGGGCCTCATCGGATAGTTCAATGGGGTCCATACCCTGATTAATGCTTTGATACGCCAAGCGCAGCCCTTTCCCGTAGGCAAATTTTTGATGGTATTTATGGACAAACAATTCACCTTTACGAAGCATGTCATTGGTGTAACTGATCATTATCGAGATGGAAGTCCAATTATTGTCACCGTCAGGATCGAATAGCTGAATGACCATGTTAATGAGATAATCGCGCAGAAGCGCCATTTGCAGCCATTGTTGCCAGGACAGTTCGTGTTGTTCCCACCCAACAGAAGTCATTTGGGCGGCGGTATCGCCCAAATGTCGAATACCGGTCAATAACTGGTAAGCAGCACGGTTATTCCCTCGTTCGCGCTCCTGAATAAACTGTTGGAAGATGGCTGTTGTAACAAGGGAGATATTGTCATAAGCCATCACAACATCAAGATGGTTTTTCCGGAAAGCTTCGAAGGTATCCTCCAGGAAAATCGCGAAGTAATGGATACACCGATTGTAGTCGCTGATGGTGGTGACCGTTTCAATATAGCCTATGATTTCACTTGGGTCAGGTGTTTTAAACGTTTGATACATGTTGAACACGCTATGTCCTTTATATAGGTAGGCCAAGTGTTGTCTTGATACGTTTGGCCATATCCGGGTATTGTTCCTGGATGATTTTCCAGTTTCCAATGGCTGCTTCAATGAAGAAATGTGTTTGGACCCACCATATTTCGTGATGAGCAATGATCGTTTTGACGATGAAATTTTTCATCACGGGTGACAAATTATCACAGATCAGGCAAATTTTCAATTCTTGCCGTACATTTGGCAGTACAACCAGCTTAATTGGAAAATCATCAGTGCCCAAATCCCAAGCGTCATGAATGTCGTCAACCACTTGATAGCCGATACTAATCAATTTCATCCCACGATGAACGCTGTCCAGCAGCGGTGAAATTGTCGTCAGGTAACGATAATCTTCACTGTATATGGACAGTTGTAGGTGGCCACTGTCAAATAATTTAGCGATATTCTTGGCGTGTTCTTGGATGCGGGTCCTAACACCCAATCCGGTAGACGGATTAAGTGTGTCGATCACCATAAGTCCTAAATGATCGCGGAGAAGTGCTAGTTCTAATTGTTTATTGCGTTTTACGTTACGCCATTCAGATGCAATCATTGTTCTCAAAATGTTCTGAAGATCTGAAACGATCTTGAGCATGATATAAGCTGGACAATTCTTGCCTTCTCTGATCTCGATCCAGAAACGATCGACAACCGCTTGAATGGTTTCTTCAATGGTTGTATAGGAATCGATAATGTTCATGTGATCAGTGCGGACGGCCTTGATGACACCTTGGACCAAGGTGTCATGTACGGCGCGCAGATCCAGCACATCCGGCAAGAGAACGCTCTGATGAAGCTTTAGAATAAAATCCTTTGAAGTCGGCAGTGTTTTAGCCATTCGATGCACCTTCTTTACTGGTTTCCACGAGCTTCACGAGGTCATCGAATAACATCTGTGCCTGATGGGGAAGGGCCACGGAAAAAGCGTCCCAGTTTTTAAGACCATCCCGGTAAGTATCTGTGGATATATGCCACCCAAAAAGTCCGGGTGGTGCGTTGTTGATGATATATTGGGCGACAATTGCTAGTTCTGGCGTGGCGTTGTCCATAAGCAAAACCGGCACATATTCCTCATCTTCATTTTCGACAATCAACAGGAACAGTGGTTCCTCATCGGTGCCCATCCACCAGGCTTGTTTGATGTCGACATCATATGAGTGTTCGGGGATATTGATCGGGTCAAGGCCGTGGCAAATTTTTCCGAGCAGTGTTTGCATGCCGGGTTGATAATGCGGTTGTTCAATATAAACGTTCGCATTGAGCCGACCCTTACGTTTGGCTTCGAGAACGTAAGGGAGCTGTTCCTCGATTGGAGGTAAACTGTTGGCAGCATGGTGGTGGCCATTGATTTTGGCCGCCAACATAAAGCCCAGGCGGTTGCGCAGTAGAATTTTTTCCATATAGTTTTGTAGTGATTCGTTTTCACCCATCGGCATGGTTGCGCTCACCATCTCAGTCAGTACATTGTGTAAACCACGTAGAGCAATGGTGAGCACGTAAGCCTCACGGTGTTTACCTGCTTTGGCTAGTTCGTGGAATTTATCAATGACTGCACCTACCCATCCTTCAATTTGGCGATAGGCTAAAACAATAGGTGTTTTGCCAGATCGCATGTTCAGAATGTCGTTGGATGCCTCCAGAACGACATTTGTCATATCAGCCAAGGTATTTGCATTAGCAATCATCTTGATGATTGGATTATTCATGTTCATTTTTCCTCCCTGAGATGAACTATTTAGCTTTTTTTAGAGGAGCGGTATAGATCAATTCCAGATACGGTCTTAATTGATCTTCTGAAGATTGTTCGACCAATTTCGACCAGTTCTCCATGGCTTTATTGAGATCAACAGGCTTTCCCGTCACGAAAGTACCAACAGGCGCGTGATGGATGATCTTATCAATGAGATCCGACATGACATCTGTTGGAAACCCGGTCAAATAAGCGACCATCCGATGGCCACTGCTGCGCTTAATAAAAAAAACGACTTGTTCATCGGGTACACCCAGCCAAAAAGCTTGTCTCATACCATAATTATCGCGAAGATTTTCTGATACTTCGATTTCATGAAGTCCATAATTGATCAATTGGAACGCTGCATCCAGCGTCTCTTCAAATTTATATCCAGGGGGAGGCAGGTAGGAATCTATTCCACCGGCGGGGAATCTGCTCCCTGGATTTTCTATTTCAAATCGAGCAGTAGCGATACCCTGTTTAAGACGATCAATCATTGTACTGCTTAGATCGCCGCGTAAATTTTCAAGTCGATGCTGCTTATGTTCAGAAAGGTGATCGATGTTCATCCCCAGCGGTGTCATGTTGTTGATGATATTTTGCATATCCACCAACGTCGATAACGCCAAATAGGCGCAACGATAGTTATTTTCTTTCACCGTTTTTCTGAATTTGGTGATGAGACATTGGATGATATCAGCGATCCGACTAAAAGTTGGGCTAAATATATCTTCATTGTCCCGAAGTGCTTCATCAACAAGTTCTACCATATGATCAAGGGCCCATTTACTGGCTTCAACCTGATCTTGAAAAAAGACTGGCGGGATGATGTGGCTCGCTACGGTTTCTCGTATTTTTAGTGTCATGATGTTTCCTTTCTTCTACTTTAATATAATCATTATAACATAAAATAAGAGGAGAGGCTATATATAGCCTCTCCTCTTATGGTGTGTTGACTAGGTAACTAGTCTTTTGGTGTGGTTGGCAGATCGGCGATCAGCTGATCGATCATTTCATCGTCATGATAATGATCGATGCTGGGATCGTAATCATCGATGTTATCGAGGTGATGTTTAAGATTTACAGCATCGAAACGAACAGATCTGCCCATTAACAGATCGATAAACATGGCTGCCAAGAAGTCTCGCAGCATGACATAACGTTTCTTATCCCGAATTTCATCGAGATCGGTTGGCGGCCTACTTTTAAAGACCATTTTGCTAATGAGATTCGCTAGGTACGCGAGCGACCTTTTGATCGCCTCGCAGCGATTAGAATGGCTTTTGGATTGTTCAATACGATACAATCTCATCAATGCTGTCAGCATCTCTTCGATAGCGTTGTAGATTTCAATCTTCGAGAGCATAGGTTCTTTGGCTGCACCCATCAGTTCAGCAGCCAACAATTGCCATGCATCCAAATCTATTCTCAGAAACGATTTGGCCAGCACTTCATCATTTCTGTCGCGGCGATCTGTGCTGAGCCGCGCAATACGGCTGATTATTGTTTCAACATTTTTGAGCAAAATTTGAAAGTCAGTGTTATCCATTTAATATCCTCCATTTAACTTGTAGATAGTCTAATTATATCATAATATATAGAATCCATCACCATGAATCCCGTTAGACATGTTAGAACTCTGAAGTTTCAGTACAATAAAAATACATAATAGATTCTAAAGTAGGTCCAAAAGAGCGTATCAATGATTGATCGAGATCCTAAGCTGGCTCATATCTCAGAATTGTTGTGGAACCGTTTACGTGAGGTGCGCCATCTCATTCAGCACAACATGTTCTTGTCTCTCTATGCCTATATTGAGGTCATCGAAGCCAATCCTGATGTGATTGATCCCTCGATCATTCCGTCAATGTTGGTGAGCAATATCCAGGAATCAATTTTGTTTATGATGCAGGACATGCAAATTCCCTTCCCGGAAGAGCAGGGTGATGGGATCAAACTGCTGCGTTATTTACTGGAAGATATCTGGTTTTCAGCGGATGCTGATGAAAAACGCAATTCCAGGGCGTATGTAGCCACCGTCATTCGACAGCATATGGCCAAACAAAATGTCCGACAGGGTCAACCCTATCGGACATATGTTGGTTAATTTGAATTCGTCAGTTTTTGAAAAATTCTAGGGATTCGTTGGGATACTCAGTCGGCCACTCGTAGTCCCAGCCGCTTTCAAAGGTAGGCTGCATTTCGCGGATAGGTAGAGGGTCGAATGTACCCCCTTCTTGATCATGAAACTGTTGATCGCAAATACGCTGCACATTAGCCGTAAGGGCGTACTGCATATTCCTTATGCGAGAAGGAGCGTGACCGATAGGCAGTCCTTGCCATGCCCCAGCGGAGGCCTTTTCCCAGTCAATTAAATCCATAGTTTCCAATCAGTTTCTCCCGGATGGGTTGAGAGTAAATGGCCAACACCGTTACGGAGTAAAATGAAGCTGTTATTCTGATCGTCACTGCGCATGCTGCCGGCGGTGATGAGCGCGTAACGATTGTGCTGATCACGTGTGCGCGACAGGGTATTGGAGTTAAACATAGCGACATTGGCCTGATACTTCTGGGCCAAGTGGTTAGGACTGTTATGATGACGATCGCGCCCGATGACAACCCATTCCTGATCGCCTGATTTAACCTCAATACGTTCAAACGGCAGCATCTTCACTTTTTCATGAGCATTTGTCAGGCTTTTGGCGATGGCTTCCATCGAGTCATCATCACGTAGTCGACGGACTAGGCGATGTAGCTTGGAACCGGGTGAGATATAGATATTGTCAAAAACAGTTGCCCAATAAGAAAGCAGCTGGTCACTGATTTTGAATTTACGCTCCATGTCATCGATCGTCTGGTCACTGATAAGTTCGCCACCTAAAACAATGGTGCGCGGTTTCTCCAAATGGCGCCCAGCAATAGTCATCATACGTGCTACAAATTCCCACCGGGTCATGGGGATAAAAAGGTCGCCAATGACAATCAGGTTACCCGTTAAACGCAAAACGCTCAGATCTGGTTTTGGGACAGTCTGTGTAGAGATGGCATCCACCTGATCCAGTAAATTCTTTTCCGTGAACAACTGGACAGGGTTCATGGCTGGCGGCTGGCCGTTTGTGTATGGACCGATACTTGTATATGCAGGTGGCCAAACAGTAAGCCCTTTTGAATCGGTCGGAACAAAAGTAATTTCAGTAAACCGCGCCTGCCGATGCTGGTTGATGATTGAGTGAATGACTGATTCTGATGGTAGAAGTGTATCTGAAAACAATGGCATTGGAGCTTTTACCACACCTGTGGTACGCGAACGAGCCTCATCGCGTTTCTGAGCGCGATAATCCTTATAGGCCAAACTGTATTTACGTACAAAATGGCGAAGTGCGTTGTGTGTGTCAAACCCGAAATGTTGAGCATCGGCATTAGACCAATGCGGATGTCCGTCATTGCTGGTTTGACAAATATAATGGAAAATCTCATCAGCATGTTTAATTTTAAGCTGAATTTCGCTTTGTTGTACCTCCTGCTTCTGCAATTGTGCTGCGACCATTTGAATCCTCCAAAAACATCTCTTTCTCTAACGATATTTGACAATATTATAGTACATCGATACGGTAGGCGCAAATTTTGAGATCATCAAGATCAAGGCGACTCAGGTAAATAAATGATGAATGTTGATCCAGCACCTACAGCGCTTTCTACGGTGATGGTGCCGTGATGGGCTTCAACAATTTGTTTGGTGATATACAACCCGAGCCCAGAACCAGCAGACCGTTTTTGCTGACTCTTTTGAGTGCGAAAAAAACGGTCAAAGATTTTTGGTAAATCTTCTTCGTCAATGCCTTGTCCGTTATCGACAAAAATAGCTGCTAACATGCCTTGGTGTGTTTCATCAGTGGCGCGATGCAGTTCGATGCGAATAGTACCACCCTTTGGTGTGTAGTGAATTGCGTTGCTGAGGATGTTATGGAACGCTCTGTACATCATCATCTGGTCGACTTCTGCGTACAGATGAGGTGTGATGACTGAGCTGTAAGTATATCCCTCAGCCAGCATTTGCCCCTCTTGGAAAACTGTTGAAAGCAGCTGACTGATATTTACACGACTAAATTTGGGCTGATAATGAGCGTCTTGAAGTTTAGCGACACTCACCAAATCATCAATCATATTTTTGAGTTTTTTAGATGTTTCTGAAATTTGAGAGAGATAGCGTGTATCGCGCGCCAGTTCATCGCTGCGTTCAAGCAAATAAATGCTGGTGCCAATAACGGTAAGTGGTGTATTGATATCATGTGACAGCTCAGAAGCGATATGCTGCATAAATTCCAAATGAGACTGTTGGATGGCCAGTTCCGATTCTAACTTTTCGCGGTCTTTGCGTTCAGTGATATCGTAAATCACACTGATCATTCGTTTTTTCGAGCCAGCGTTGTAATCCATTTGGCCCTGGATATGGACCCACCGAATGGCATTATCGCCAACCTGAATTCGGTAATCCATGTTGATATCTTGCCCTGATAGTTTAGAGTGATTCAAGGCTTCAAGTACTTGATTACGATCCTCGGGGTGAACAGTGGTAATGAATTCATCGATATAGGTAATCAATGGTTCTGGAGGCAGATTAATGACTTGATAGACCATAGCATCCATCTCCAGCTGTCCACTGATCAAGTCCCAGATCCAGATGCCAATACGTGCATTTTGAGTCGCTAAACGCAGGCGGGTTTCGCTGGATCGTAAACGTGCTTCAGCGGCTTTACGGTCCGTGATATTCTCAACGACTGTTACGAGTAAGTCCTCATCTGTTCCCGGGTCTGAGAAATGAGAAACACTTACATTAGCCCAAATAATTGATCCATTTTTATGGATGTACCGTTTTTCCAAAGAATAGTGATCAATTTTTCTTTGAATAATTTTCAAGAATAGTTCTTGGTTGTAACTGCGATCATCCGGATGGGTATACTCATTGAAATGCATATCTTTTAATTCAGTTTCGCTATATCCCATCATCTCGGAGAAAGTGGGGTTCACAATAATCGTTCGACCAAGCTTGTCACGTACTAAAATACCCAAGCTGGCCGCATCGAAAATTGCACGAAAACGCATCTCGCTCTTAATGAGTGCCATATCAGAAGCGCGACGATCGGTGATGTCTCTAAAAATCAAAACAGCACCAACCAAACGACCTCGATCATCACGAATTGGTGCAGCGCTGTCATCAATCGGTGTCCGTCTTTTGAACCGACCAATAAGCACCGCATGGTTGGCTAATCCGACGGTCTGCTCGCTGTCAATTGCAATGCGAGCAGGGTTTCTGAGTGGTTCTCCATTCTCTTCATGGACAACTTTGAAGATATCGTCGATTGATTGGCCAATCGCTTCTGTATTGGACCATTCAGTGAGCCGAACCGCTTCCGGGTTGATAAATGTGATAACCCCGCGGGCATCAGTTGCGATAACTGCATCGCCAATGGAAGACAGCGTGATCTCGAACCACTCACGTCTCTCTAAATTCTCGCGATGTAACGTGGATGTTTCGAACGCTGTAGAAATGCGTCTGGACAAATCTTCTGCGGTTTGCTGGTCAAACATATCAAAATATCGGCGAGACTTGGTGGTGATCCCGAAATTAATACTGCCGATGGCTTTCCCGTGAAAAGTAATGGGAATAGCCATGAAGGATTCAATAGATAATTTGCGAACAACTTGGGCTGCTTGTTCGTCGCGCATTTGTTCTTGCAGCCAAATGTCATCTGAAGTTTGAATGCGAACAAATTGAGGTTGGGAATCTGATAAGAAATAGCGCGATACAGTAATTTCTTCCAAATATCGAGCATGGTCTGGATTGCGTGCATCAGATGCAATTCGGGTGATCACACTATTACTATCCTGCATATCGACTGAACACCAATCGCACAGTTCCCTAACGCACTCTTGGACAACCTGATGGAGATTGTTTTCGTAGTCTACCGATGAAAGTAAGATGACACTGCAATCAGCCAGAAATTGAAGTGCATGTTCCTGACGCCGTTTTTGCGAAATATCCGTAACTACACTCATGCCTCCATAAATATGACCTTGATCATCAACCAATGGTAAGACCTGCACATCTAAAACAAGGTCATTTAAATTCATTTCGAAACGAACGGTTTCGCCGGATTGAACAGCTTTCGCTGCTCGTTCCCATTCTTGATGTACATCTTTAGGGAAAACTTCTGCCATTGGGATGCCTGTCTTTTGCAGGAATTGCTGTTGGGGGTTGGCACCTAACGGCATCATATCTGAGACAAAAGTGACCATTTCTTGAGCATCGAAAAGATAAAAAAATGTATCAGGGATATTGTCTGTGATGGTGCGATAAATTTTCTCGCTGCGTTGAAGTGCTAAACGATTAGCAGCATAGACAGTGATATCCTGAACTGTTCCAGATAATTTAATGACCTCCTGGTCACTGCCAATTTGAGCATGACCATGAACACTAATGGTGCGTTTTTGCCCGTCTTTCGCGGTGATCGGCGCTTCAAATTCAAAGGGTGTTCCATCAGCAAATGCACGATCAAGCAAAGCGGTGACACGTTCATAATCTTCTGGATTGTAGATCCCCATCATGGGATCACGAATCATTGGTGTTCCAGGTTCGACACCTAAAATCCTGTAAAATTCAGCGCTCCCATGAATAACCCCGTCTGGATGCAAGGACCATCCGCCAACTTGGGCGATTTCTTCAGTTTCTGCTAAAAATCCGGCAACTCGCTCAAGCAAATTACGGTGTTGCTCTTGCAGTCCAGTCACCAGAAAAGTGAGTACATAAGCAATACCTGAAATGGTGATACGGTCCGCTAAAGCGGTTACGCGGTTGATGCCCTCAATGGCAACTGCATGATGGGGGAGGGGGGATTGGTATAACCAAATAGCTAAAATCACACTAATGATGTATAGCAAGAATCCCATGCGTTTTGAGGTGATGATCGTCGAGAAGATGATCGTCACTGTTACGGCAGAATAGACAGGATTAAATAATCCACCTTCAAGAATGCACTGAACGGCAACGGAAATCCAAATCAGAAATGAAATGATAATCCCAGCATAACGCACGGGGATATAGAGCAGCCCCATTAAAATCAATAACGAGACAATGATATTTACAGGATTGACCGATGGCAAATCAGACGTTTGGCTGAAAAACAAACGTATAATAGCTGTAATGACAGTAATGCCGATGAATAAATAAATAGTTGAACGTACAACACGTGCTTTAAAGTCGTTTACACTGTTTTCGTAAGCATGGGTGAATGGAGCAGCAGGTTCTGGCTGCTTCTTGCCAATCCAATTCCTTATCATCGTCGTATTCAATCCGACCCCTATCCATCCAATGAAAACATTCTAGCAGATACAAATGGTGTGAACTGATCGAATCTGTTGACTTCAACTATCAGAACCTTGTAACAAACAGTAACAAGTTAACCAGCATTTTTGTTCTGATTGAAAATAGCATCAAAATGTGGTATTTCTAGAGGTAGAGCCCGTAACATGGGTTCACGAATCCTTTTGCGAGGCCCCTCTTGACGGTTCTTGGGAGAACATGTTTTGATATGGCATGTTACAAAAAGAATCGTATTGGTTATGTCCCCAAATGTGCACGTAATCAAGCTGGTCGTGGTCTGCCAGCCTAAATCCAAGACCCCGAAGTTAAACACCCTTTGTTCTCTTATAACAAAGGGTGTTTTTTTATGGTGAGATGATAAACAAAAAGACCGCTCAATTTGAGCGGTCTTTTTGTTTAGGTCGGATCGGATGGCGGGTCTGGGATTTTGTACCAGTATGTGACTTCCACCACACCTGCATCTTTAGGAAAAGAGTATCTGCCGTCTGGATCTCGTCCAGCAATGAATTGTATTCCATCAAATGTTGTTTCACATCGACCAGTGCCGAAATGTGTGAATCTCCTCATAATCATTCTTGGCAAATGCGCCAATTTTTTCAATGCCAAATCCTTAATTTTACTCTGCCACAAACCGTATTGATCGGCTGAACGCAGGATATCAAGAATGGCTTGAAAGTCTTGTTTTTTGCTCGCTGCAACAATTGCGTTATGAGCTTGCACATACGCAATTTCGTCCAAACTCATTCCGTCTGCCTCTTCTAGAATAATGTCAAGTCTGTTTTTCATCTTTACTCCTTTGTACTATTTATATTGCAATCATATCACATTTTGTTATTTAATACTATATTTTAATGACTGTAGAGTTCATATTCTAATCCGATCATAGATCATGTATAATACAACATCCATTCAAATAAATGCAAAAATATGAGGTGTTCATGACTGATTCAAGAAAAGATTGGACGGGATTCCACTTTCTTTGGTTCGGTTATTGGTATACCGTCACTGGCCCGGCTGAAGAAGCCGGTATGTGGATTGTACGCTCTAGCCAATATCAATCCCAGGATCGGCTGTGGGCATATGCTGATTTATGGGAACGATATGTTTATGCACCCGC
>JACCDR011704175.1_pt1 | contig 20087 bp, 14 predicted proteins | sample 7446431 | NCBI WGS metagenome assembly JACCDR01 (sample SAMN15323443, study PRJNA562643) | freshwater metagenome | isolation source: river surface water | place: USA:Blue River Watershed | collected 2017-08-17 | reverse complement strand
GTGGCGAGACGGCCGTGTCCATCAGCGTTGTGCACGACGGCCCCGGTGAAAAAGCCCAGGGCTTTCCGCTGGAGACCATCACCCCGGCCGATGGCACAGGGGCCGAGATTGGCTCCATGTCCATCGTGCGGGGCAGCCGCAACCTTGAAGCTGCCAAGAAGTTTTATGAGTGGGCCTTGACCCCTGCCGCGCAAGAGCTGGCAGCGGCCACCTTGCAGTTCCAGCTGCCATCGCACAAAGAGGCCAAGGTGGACCCGCGTGTGCCGGACTTCCGCAAGATCAAGATGATCAACTACGATTACGCCAAATACGGCCAGACGGCCGAGCGGCGTCGCCTGATCCAGCGTTGGGAAAAAGAAGTCAACTCGCTGCCGCGCTGAGTGAAGGCCTGAGATGAATCCAGCGCTGCGTTTGCAGCGCGCCTTGCAAGGGTGGGTCGTGTTCGGCTTGCTCGGCTTTGCGCTGCTGCCTTGGTATTTCCTTCAACAAATGGCCTTGTTCGATGCGATGCCGGGCATTTGGGCCGGCGCTGAAACGGCCAGCGGTGCGGTACAAGCGCTGCAACACGGCCGGCCGTGGTTGTGGTCGGGTCTGTTGGGTTTGTTTGTGTGTGGTCTGGCCGTCGCACGGCCTTGGCCAGCCAGGACGCAGGGCGGTCTGTTGCTGCTGGGCAGCCTGACGGGTTTGCTGGGCCTCTTGGGCAGTGGCTTTGCCATTGGCGCCACGGGCTGGGCCTTTGCGTCGCTGGAATCGCTGTGGGGCGCTTTGCCCGCTGGCCAATACGGCATGGGCTGGGGCGCTGCTGTGATGCTGCTCAGTCTGGTGGTTTTGCTGGGCGCGGCACTGGCTCGGCTGGGGGCGTTTCGGGGCGACGTGTTTGTGGCCGCCGCCGTTGTGGTGTGCACGGCCTTGTTGGCGCTGTTTGTGGTGTACCCGGTGTTGCGATCGCTCGTGGCCGCCTGGGTGGACGACACCGGAGCCTATGCCTGGGGCCACCTGCTGGAGCGTGTGGCCACCGAACGCGTCTGGGGCATGGGCTGCGTGCAGGGAACAGGGCGCTGCGGCGTGGCCTGGAACACCCTGTGGCTGGCCTTCATCACCGCCACCGGCACCACCGTCATGGGCACTTTGCTCGCCTTGTGGGCCGAGCGGGGCGGCACGCGTCTGTCCAAACCGCTCAACATTTTGGCCATGTTGCCCATCATCACGCCGCCCTTTGTGGTGGGGCTTGGGCTAATCCTTTTGTTTGGCCGTGCAGGCTTGTTCAACCAGGCGCTGGAGTGGGCTTTCGGCATTGAGCCTGGGCGATGGTTTTATGGTGTGTTTGGTATCTGGCTGGCACAGATGTTCGCCTTCACACCCATCGCGTTCATGATCATGCGCGGCGTGGTGCAGGGCGTGAGCCCCAGCATGGAGGAGGCCGCACAAACTCTGCGCGCCAGCCGCATGAAGACTTTCTGGACGGTGACGCTGCCGCTGCTCAAACCTGGCCTGGCCAATGCGTTTTTGGTGGGCTTCATCGAGAGCATGGCCGACTTTGGCAACCCGATCATTGTGGGTGGGCAGTACGCGGTGTTGTCCACCGAAATCTTTTTTGCCATCGTCGGCGCGGCGCTCGACCCCGGCATGGCCGCAGCCCTGGCCCTGGTGCTGACGGCGTTTGCGCTGGCGGTGTTCTTTGTTCAGCGCCGGGTGCTCTCGGGCAGCAGCTTCACCACCGTGTCGGGCAAGGGCGACGCGGGTGTGGCCATGGCTTTGCCGCCTGCCGTGCTGGGGGTGTGCCGCAGCGTGGCGGGGCCGTGGCTCTTGTTCACCGTGGTGGTGTACCTGTTTGCGTTTGCGGGCGGCTTTGTGCAGACCTGGGGGCGCGACTTCACCTTCACGCTGGTGCATTTCAAGACCGCGTTCGATGTGCAATCGGGCGAGTTTGGCTGGGTGTTTGCGGGGACAGCCTGGAAGTCGCTCTTCACCACGCTCAGTTTGTCGGCCATGGCCGCGCCCATTTGCGCGGGGGTGGGCTTGCTCATGGCCTGGCTGCTGGCACGCACCGAGTTCCGTGGCAAGGCTGCGTTTGAGTTTTCGGCGCTGCTGACCTTTGCCATTCCGGGCACGGTGCTGGGCGTGAGCTACATCCTGGCCTTCAACGTGCCGCCTGTGGAGTTGACGGGCACCGGCCTGGTGATCGTGTTGTGCTTTGTGTTCCGCAATTTGCCGGTGGGCGTGCGGGCGGGCACCGCGGCCTTCAAGCAATTGGACCGTTCGCTCGACGAGGCCTCGCAAATGCTGCGGGCCAGCACGCTGACCACGCTGCGCCGGGTGGTGTTGCCGCTGCTCAAGCCCGCGCTGGTGGCGGCGTTGGTCTACAGCTTTGTGCGCTCCATGACCACGGTGCCGGCGGTGATTTTTCTGGTCACGGCGCAGTACGAGCTGGCCACGCCCTACATCATTGGCCGCGTGGGCAATGGCGACTATGGCGTGGCGCTGGCTTACTGCACCGTGCTCATGGTCCTCATGTCCGTCATCACCTGGGGCATTCAAAAGCTGGTGGGGCAGCGGCAGCTGGGGCGGCGGGCAACGCCTGCCACACCGGTTTGACACAAGGATTCAAAGCGATGGGCATTCAATTCAAACAAGTCACCAAACGCTACGGCGGCGCAGATTCACCGCTGGTGGTGCAGGGCATCGACTTTGTCGTGCCCAAGGGCAGCCTGACCACCATCCTCGGCCCGTCGGGCTGCGGCCAAACCACCACCTTGCGCATGATCGCCGGGCTGGAAGCGCCCACGGGCGGGCAGATCGTGATCGACGGCGTGGACGTGACGCACCTGGGTCCTTCCGAGCGCAATGTGAGCATGGTGTTTCAGAGCTATGCGCTGTTCCCGCACATGAACGTGATCGGCAATGTGCGCTATGGGCTGGACGTGAGCGGCATTCCCAAGACAGAAGCCTTGGAGCGGGCCCAAAAAAGCCTGGCCTTGGTGGGGCTGGCGGGCTACGAAGAGCGCCTGCCGAGTGAGCTGTCGGGCGGGCAGCAGCAGCGCGTGGCCTTGGCCCGCGCCTTGGTGCTGGAGCCCTCGGTCTTGCTTTTTGACGAGCCGCTGTCCAACCTGGACGCCCGGCTGCGCCGGTCCATGCGCGATGAAATCCGCCACCTGCAGCAGCGCCTGGGCCTGACGGTGGCCTATGTCACGCACGACCAGAGCGAAGCCCTGGCCGTGAGCGACCAGATCATCGTGATGGAAGCCGGGCGCATCGCGCAAGCGGGCACGCCGCAAGACCTGTACGAGCGGCCTGCTTCGGCTTTTGTGGCGGGCTTCATGGGCGAGGCGGTGTTGTTCGATGGGTTGTCGCTCGCCGATGGTGCGGTGCAGCTGGGGCCGCTGCGCCTGCTGCCGCGCCATGCGGTGCCCCCAGGCGCGGTGCGTGCGGCGGTGAGGCCTGAGGCCTGGTTGGTCGGGCGCGAATTGTTGGGCAGCGAAAGCCTGCCGGGCAGTTTGTCTGCAGAACTCAAGCAGTGGTCTTACCTGGGCAGCTTTGTGGAGCTGACCTTTGACACCGCGCTGGGCCCGGTGTTTGTGGTGTCGCCCGAGGTCGAGCGCGATTGGCGCGTGGGCCAGGTGCTGGCTTTGAGTTTGCCGGGGCGTGGTGTTTCGGTGGTTTCTGTTTGAACGTTGGTTGAAGGGCAGGTCGGCGGCTTCAACCCCGACGCAGTGTGCAGCGACTCTATGACGGAGCTGACGCTCCGACGGCCCCTTGGGTGGGGCCACCAAGGAAGGTATTTGATGAGCCAAGATGTGGTGTTTGATTTGGGCGGTGTGGTGTTCCGCTGGCAGCCGCTGGTGCTGTTGCAAGAGCTGTTCCCCGAGCAGGTGCGAAGCGAGGCCGAGGCCCGCGAATGGGCGGGTCAGATTTTTCAGACCTTTCACCCCGAGGCCGACTGGGCGCTGTTTGACCTGGGCCGCATCGAGCCTGAACCGCTGGCCCAGCGCATCGCCCAGCGCACCGGCTTGGCCGAGGCCGATGTGCGGCACTTGATCGCCAACATTCCGCCGCACCTGCAACCCATTCAGGGCACGGTCGATTTGATTCACGAACTGAAGGCGCAGGGACATCGGCTGTATTACCTGTCCAACATGCCTGCAGCCTATGCCGACCATCTGGTGCGGATGAACCCGTTTTTCAGCCAGTTTGACGATGGGATCTTTTCAGCGCATGTGCAGCAGATCAAACCGCTGCCCGACATCTTTGCCACCGCCCAGAACCGCTGGCCGCTGCGCGGCATCCCGGTGTTCATCGACGATGTGCAGCACAACATTGACGCCGCTGAACAACATGGCTGGCACGGCATCCGCTTTGAAACGCCACAGCAGACACGAACTGCTCTGGTCGCGCAAGCTTATCTGGGGGTGTAGGTCGGAGCTTCAGCTCCGACATCCGTTGAGCCCACATGCACATTTGTCGGGGCTAAAGCCACCGACCTACAGGATTTAGTCTTTGGCGCCGTGCGCCAAAGCCCGCGCACGGCTGGCCTCCAGCGCAGCTTTGTCAGGCGCTGACAGGTCCCAGCCCTGCATGTGCCCCAAGCTGATGTCAGCCAGCGCCTCGATCCACTGAGCATGGTTGTTCAGGCAGGGGATATAGCTGAAGCTTTCGCCGCCCGCGTGCAAAAACGCTTCTTGCGCTTCTTGCTGGATTTCTTCCAGCGTCTCCAGGCAATCGCTGGTGAAGCCGGGGCAGATCACGTCGACTTTTTTCACGCCTTGCTGCGCCATGGCGATCAGCGTGGGCTCGGTGTAGGGCTCCAGCCACTTGGCTTTGCCAAAGCGCGATTGGAAAGTGAGTTTGTACTGGTCTTTGGACAGGCCCAGTGCTTCGGCCAACAGGCGGCCGGTTTTCATGCATTCGCAGTGGTAGGGGTCGCCCAGGTGCAGGGTGCGCTCAGGCACGCCGTGAAAACTCATCACCAACTTTTCGGCCTGGCCGTGGGCAGCCCAGTGTGCCCGCACCGTTTGCGCCAGCGCGGCGATGTAGCGCGGGTCATCGTGGTAGCGGTTGACAAAGCGCAGTTCCGGGATGAGCCGGGTTTTCAGGCCCCAGCGGTAGACCGCGTCGAACACGCTGGCCGTGGTGGTGCCGCTGTATTGCGGGTAGGCGGGCACGATCAGCACGCGCTGCACGCCCTCGGCTTTCAAGGCATTGAGTTGCTCAGGGATGGACGGCTGGCCGTAGCGCATGGCGTAGCGCACCGTGACGCTGTGGCCACGCTCTTGCAAGGCGGCACCCAGCGATTGGGCTTGTTGTTCTGTGAAGACCTTGAGCGGTGAGCCGCCTTCGGTCCAGATGCTGGCGTATTTGGCAGCCGACTTTTTGGGGCGCACGCGCAAGATGATGCCGTGCAGGATCAGCCACCAGATGGGTTTGGGGATCTCGACCACGCGGCTGTCGCCCAAAAACTCGGCCAGGTATTGGCGCAGTGCCGGGGCCGTGGGTTCGCTGGGCGTCCCGAGGTTGCAATACAGGATCGCGGTACGGGCCGCCTGACCATGCTGGAAGGAAGGTTCTTTGTTGAAAGCCATGCGGTATTCTCCCTCACCATGCTTGACCTCTCCCGCATCCGCGCCATTACCCTCGATCTGGACGACACCTTGTGGCCCGTCTGGCCCACCATCCATCGCGCAGAAGCCGTGCTGACCGACTGGCTGGCGCAAAATGCACCGGCCACGGCGGCCTTGTCGGCGCAAGCCGAGGTCAAAAAAGCGGTTCGAGCCGAGATCAATGCCCGCCATGCCGACCGGGCGCACGACTTGTCGTTTTTGCGGCTGGAGGCGATCCGTGCCTTGCTGTTGCAAGCCGGTGACCCGGGGCATCTCGCCGAGCCCGCGTTTGAGGTCTTTTTTGCCGAGCGCCAGCGGGTGGATCTGTTTGACGATGCACTGCCGGCGCTGGCTTTCTGGAGCCAGCGCTACCCGGTGGTGGCGCTGTCGAACGGCAACGCCGATGTGCACCGGGTAGGCATCGGTGAACACTTTCATGCATCGGTCAGTGCCAAATCGCTGGGCGTGGCCAAGCCCGATGTGCGCATTTTTATAGCGGGGGCCGAGGCCGCAGGCGTTGCGCCGCATGAGGTGCTGCACATCGGCGATGACGCGCACTTGGACTGCGTGGGTGCCCTGGCTGCGGGCATGCAAGTGGCTTGGGTCAACCGCGAAGGCCATGCCTGGCTCGGTAGTGACACCCGCCCGCACGTGGAAGTGCGAGACTTGCGTGGGCTGTGCGCTTGCTGGCCCGACTGCGATTTGTAGGTCGGTGGCTTCAGCCCCGACATGCCTTGTGAATCAGACAGCGTTGGAGCTGAAGCTCCAACCTACAGGAAACTCAGCTCTTCGTAGGAATAAAAGGAGACCGACATGACTTTGAAGATTTACGGCATTGGCGCATCCCGCGCCGCACGCCCGATCTGGACCGCACTGGAGCTGGGGGTGCCGTTTGAGCACATCCCCACGCCTTATGCCGGCGGTGCGACGCGCACGCCCGAGTTTTTGGCCATCAACCCCAATGGCCACATCCCGGCCCTGGTGGACGAGCGCCCCGAAGGGGCCGTCACGGTGTGGGAAAGCATGGCTTGCGCGCTGTACATCGCTCGGGTGCACGGCAAGGCCGATGGTCAGTCGATTGCGCCAGCCAATGCCCGCGAAGAAGCCGAAGCCCTGCGCTGGAGTTTCTGGACCGTGACCGAGCTGGAAAAGGACGCGCTCACCGTGCTGATGCACCGCATGGCCATGCCCGAAGACCAGCGCAAGCCCGAACTGGCCGATCAGGCCGAAGGCCGCCTGAAGGTACCGCTGGCCGTGCTGGAAAAGCACCTGCAAGCTCAAAACGCCCAAGGCCAGGCGTACTTGGCGGCGAATCGCTTCACCGTGGCCGATGTGTGTGTGGCCAGTGTGGCCAGCTGGATCCGTCCGGCCGCTGCACTGCTCGCGCATTACCCGGCGGTGTCCAGCTGGCTGCACGCCTGTGTGGAACGCCCAGCCCAAAAGCAGGCGCGGGCGATGAAGTGAAAGAGTGATTGGTCGCGGCGTTGGGCGGTCCTGTCAGGCCAGCGCCAACGGCGTGAGCAGGTGTCGCACCAAATCGGCCACGCTGCGGATGTGCTCGCCAAAGGGCAGCCGGCCCGCGCCTCGGAAGAACAGGCCACGTTCGGCATCACCCGCCATGGCGTGGCCGAGTTGCTGATCGATGCAGAACTGGCCAATGCCCGAAATGCCATCGCGCAAGCCGCAGGTTTGCAGGCAGTCAAATGACATATTGCACTTGGCCTTGGGGTGGGCACGCGCTTGCAACACGGGCAGGATGCGCAGGTATTTGTCCAGCCAGGGCGTGCGCACCGCGCGCGCCGGCAAACCGGCCACGCTGGTGAATTCCACAAGATCTTGCGGCTTGGCTTGTGCCAGGATGTTTTTGAATACTTCTGAAGCGTCGCATTCCTGGGTGACGGCAAAGGCAGTGCCCAGCTGCACGCCTGCAGCGCCCAGACCTTGCAGCCTCAGAATGTCGGCATGGCTGTCAATGCCGCCGGCCGCAATCAGCGGAATGTCGCGCTCGTAACCGGCCTGGCGGAAGAATTCGCGCACCTGCGGAATGACCACCTCGAAATCAAAACGCGCATCGCCCAGATCGGTCACCTTGGCTGCGCCCAGGTGACCGCCGGCCAGGCGTGGGTTTTCGATCACGATGGCGTCGGGCAGACGGCCTTTCTTTTCCCACTTGCGCACCAGCAACTGCACGCCGCGCGCATCCGACAAAATGGGAATCAAGGCCACATCGGGGTGCTCACGCGCCAGCTCGGGCAAATCCAGCGGCAGGCCGGCGCCCACCACAAGCGCATTGGCACCGCTTTGCAGCGCTTGCCGCACATAGGCTTCGTAGGCACTGAGCGCCTTCATCACGTTCACGGCGATCCAACCCTGGCCTTGTGACGCTGCGCGTGCGGTCCGGATTTCACGGTCCAGCGCGGTCAGGTTGGCCGCATTGATGCGTTCACGCGCATCGGGCTCTTTGTCCAGATGCGCGGTCTGCGCCATCAGGTCGGCGTGGCGGCGGCGCAGGTCCACCGACGAGATGGTGCCCATGCCGCCCAATCGGGCCACGGCCGAAGCCAGCCCCGAGGCCGACACGCCCACGCCCATGCCGCCTTGGACGATGGGCAACAGGGTTTTGCCTCGGATGTGCAGTGGCTGCAAGCCCGCAGCTTCAGCGCGTGCCAGCCATTGGCTGGACGCGTGCGGCAGATCTGGGTTCGCGTTCATGGCTCAGTGCTGTGCCTGGCCTTCGAAGGCCGGGAACAGCAGGTTGTTTTCGGTGTGGATGTGCTCGATCAGGTCTTCAGTCAGCCGGGCCGTGCCTGCGTACAGAGCCTGCCAAGTGTTGCAGGCTCCAACAGGCGGCTGGTGCTGCGTGGTCAACTCGGCCAGCCGCTCCAGTTGTGCGCCGTGGCTCACATGTTCGTGGCGCATCATGCCGATCGGGTGCACCACCATCGGGTGACCGCCTTGCTTGAGCAGCGGGAACAGGATCTGTTCTTCCTTGGCCATGTGTTCCAGCAGCTCCTGTTCCATGGTTTCCAGGTGATCGGCCAGGCCGTGTGGCACTTGCGGGTGGTCACGGTGCACCGCCTCCACACGGCGCGCCATGCGGATGAGTTCGGGCAGTTGCTGGCGGTGCACCTCGTGGTAGCGCTTCAGGATGTGGTCCACCAAATCGCTCGCCGAAGGGGCAGGGGGCAGTTCGTCGGTGCGCTCCAGCGCGTTCAGGGCCTTCAGTACCTCGCCCGCGTCCAGGCCTTTTTCGGCGCAGGCTGTGGCCAGTGACTGTTGGCCGCCACAGCAAAAATCCAGCTTGAGTTTGCGAAAGATGGCGGTGGCTCCGGGGATTTGCACCGCCAATGAACCGATGCTTTGCTGAGCCTGGCCTGCAAGGGCGGTGGTCTGGGCTGCGACGTGTGTCATGTATTTTCCTTTAAACGTACATTGAAAGTGAATCTATTATCAGAGAAGATTCATTTCATGTGAATATTCACCCTCTCGACGTTCAGGTTTTTGCATCCTTCCAAAGAACGATGGTGTTTTGGGGAGCGTTCAGGCACGCTGTCGGTTCTGTCTGGAGTTGTCCCATGGATTTTTCGCCGTCACCTCAAGCGCGCCAATGGCACCAGCGCCTGCAAGCTTTCATGGACCGGTATTTGCTGCCCTACAACGCAGCGTGGCACCAGTCGGTGAAAAACGGTGAGTTCCCGCCCCCGTTCATGGGTGACCTTCAGGCGCTGGCGCAGGAAGAGGGGCTGTGGAATTTGTTTTTACCCGGCTTGAGGCCTGGCGAGCCAGGCAGCGGTTTGAGCCACCTGGACTACGCCCCCCTGGCCGAAACCATGGGCCGACTGCCCTGGGCGGCCGAGGTCTTCAATTGCAATGCACCCGACAGCGGCAACATGGAACTGCTGCACCGCTTTGCCAACGAGGCGCAGCAGGCACGCTGGCTTGCGCCTTTGCTGCGCGGCGAAATCCGCTCCGCTTTTGCCATGTCCGAGCCCGATGTGGCCTCGTCCGACCCGACCAATTTGCAAACCACGCTGCGCGCCGACGGCGACGATTGGGTGCTCAACGGGCGCAAGTGGTTCATCACGGGCGCGGCGCACCCGCATTGCAAATTGCTGATCGTCATGTGCAAAAACGAAGGCCCAACAGGTCTGGACGGACAGGAAGCAGGTCCAGCGTGGACAGCCGAGCAGGACGCGCACCACCAGCACAGCATGGTGCTGGTGCCCATGGACACGCCTGGCGTGCAGGTGTTGCGCAACATCCCGGTGGTACACCACCTGGCACCCGAGGGGCATTGTGAAATTTTGTTGCGCCAGGTGCGCATTCCCAAAGACCATTTGCTGGGGGGCTGGGGGCAAGGCTTTGCCATGGCACAGGCGCGCCTGGGGCCGGGGCGGGTGCACCACTGCATGCGCACCATTGGCCAGTGCGAGCTGGCGCTGGAAATGGCCACCGAACGCGCGTTGGAGCGCAGTGTCTTTGGCAAGCATTTGTCTGACCAGTCGAACGTGCAGGACTGGTTGGCCGAGTCCCGGCTGGAAATCGACCAGGCCAGGCTTTTGGTGCTCAAGACCGCCTGGATGCTGGACCTGGGCGACGCGCCACCCGCCGAGCTGCGCGCCCGGGTCTCGGGCATCAAGGTGGTGGCAGCCCGGTTGCAGACCCGCGTGGTGGACCGCGCCATGCAGATTTTTGGGGCCATGGGCCTTTCGCCCGATACGCCCTTGGCCTATTTTTGGACCTGGGGCCGTGCCATGCACCTGATGGACGGCCCGGACGAAGTGCATTTGCGCACGCTGGCCCGGCACGAGTTGCACAAGGCTCGCGAACGCATGGGGCACACCACAGCGTACTTCACCACCCCTGAGCAAATGCGCGCTGTGCCGCATGTGTCAGCCTGAGCGTGTGCCTCTTGTCAGTCTGCTGGCGCACATGAACACCGCAGATGTTGACCTCTTTGACAAATGGCAAGCCCCGTTCTGGCCGGTGTCGTTAGCCTCAAGGCAGACGCTAGCCTGATGAATTTTTTGAACCGTTTTGATCTTGTGAAGGACATATCCGAATGAACCTCCCTGCTGAAGACCCCCAGTTGTCGGGCGCCTTGCCGCCCATGCCTGCGCAGCCCATCAGCACCGATGTGCTGAAGGAAAAATACCTCAAAGACGACGAGACCAGCGCCAGTGAATTGTTCGACCGCGTGGCGCGCGCCCTGGCCAGCGTCGAAAAGCCCGAGCTGCGCGCCGAATACGAAGGCAAGTTCCGCCGCAATCTGGAGGCGGGCGCCATTGGCGCCGGCCGCATCATGAGTGCGGCCGGCACCGGTATCCAGGCGACCCTGATCAACTGTTTTGTGCAGCCTGTGGGCGATTGCATCCAGGGGCGAGACGATGGCGGCTACCCCGGCATTTACGAGGCGCTGCGAGAAGCGGCCGAGACCATGCGCCGAGGCGGTGGCGTGGGCTACGACTTTTCCCGCATCCGGCCCAAAGGCGCGCGCGTCAAGGGCACGGCCTCCACCGCGTCGGGGCCTTGCAGTTACATCAATGTGTTTGACCAGTCGTGTGCCACGGTGGAAAGCGCGGGCGCGCGGCGCGGCGCTCAAATGGGCGTGCTGCGCATCGACCACCCGGATGTGATGGAATTCATCACCGCCAAACGCACGCCGGGGCGCTGGAACAACTTCAACGTATCGGTGGGCGTGAGCGATGCCTTTATCGACGCGGTGCAACAAGACCGCAGCTGGGACCTGGTGCACGCGGCCCGCCCCGGAGACGATCAGATTCAACAAGGTGCCCGGCAACGCGACGACGGCCAATGGGTGTACCAAAACCTGCAGGCGCGAGACCTGTGGGACACCATCATGCGCTCGGCCTACGACTTTGCCGAACCCGGCATTTTGTTCCTCGACCAGATCAACCGCGACAACAACCTGCGCGCCATCGAATCGATCAGCGCGACCAATCCCTGCGGCGAACAGCCCCTGCCGCCTTATGGCTGCTGTGACCTCGGCCCGGTGATCCTGCCGCGCTTTGTGCGCCATGCTTTTGGCCATGGCGGCCAGGCGCAGTTTGACTTTGAGGCCTTTGCCCACAGCGTGGCCTTGCAGGTGCGCGCTTTGGACAACGTGCTGGACCTGACGCACTGGCCTTTGCCCGAGCAAACACAGGAAGCCCAGGCCAAGCGCCGGATTGGTGTGGGCTTCACGGGGCTGGGCGATGCATTGGTGATGCTGGGCTTGCCCTACAACGCCCAGCAAGGGCGTGACATGGCACAACAAATTGCCCGCTGCATGCGGGATGCCGCGTACGCCGCATCGGTGGATCTGGCGCGCGAGAAGGGGGCTTTTGCGCTGTTCGAAGCCGAGGCCTACCTGGCCGAAGGCACCTTTGCCAGCCGCTTGCCCGAGGTGATCCGGGCCGATATTCGGGCCCACGGCATCCGCAACAGCCATTTGCTGTCGATCGCACCCACCGGCACAGTGAGCCTGGCCTTTGCCGACAACGCGTCCAACGGCATCGAGCCGGCATTTTCTTGGACCTATACCCGGAAAAAGCGTGAGGCCGATGGCACCCGCAGCGAATACGAGGTGCAGGACCACGCCTGGCGTCTTTACAAGGCATTGGGGGGTGACATGGCGCATTTGCCCGCCTCGTTTGTGGGGGCCATGGACATGAGCGCCAATGAGCACATCGCCATGATGGAAGCCGTGCAGCCCTTTGTGGACACTGCCATTTCCAAAACGGTCAACGTGCCCGCCGACTACCCCTACGCGGATTTCAAGGGCTTGTATCTGCAGGCCTGGCGCTCGGGGCTCAAAGGGTTGGCCACATACCGACCCAATGCGATTTTGGGCTCGGTGCTGGCCCTGACGCCAGACAAGCCGCAACCGCCTGCCGCGCCCACGCCTGCTGTTGCGGTGGACCCCATGCGCACCGTGATCGAAAGCCGACCGAATGGGGCACTGGATGCGGTGGCTGAAAAAATCGAATACTGGACCAGCGAAGGTGCCAAGTCGCTGTACCTGATCGTGTCCTTCCTGCCCGTCTCGCGCGGCGAAGGCAAAGGCACGGTGGACCGCGCCATCGAGTTCTTCATGCCGGTGGGCCAAAGCGGCGAGTCGCAGCAGTGGATCACCGCCAGCATGCGGCTGCTGTCATTGGCTGCGCGTGGCGGTTTTCTGGAGCGGGCGCTGTCGGACATGCGCAAGGTCGCCTGGGACCGCGGTCCGGTGCGCTGCGGCCACAAGGTGCGCGATGACGGCACCCGCGTGCCCCTGTGGCACGACTCCGAGGTGGCGGCCATTGCCTGGGCGATCCAGAACATCCTGGCGCTGCGTGCCCAGCGCCAGGGCACGCCCGATCAGATGACGCTGCCACTGCCCGAGGTGCCAGAGCCCACACCCGCAGCGCCCAGCACTGGCGTGATGGCCGGTAAAAAATGCCCCGACTGCGGTGCCCATGCTGTGATCAAAAAGGACGGTTGCGAATACTGCACGCAGTGTGGCTTTGTGGGCGCTTGCGGGTGAAAGCCAAGTCGGCAACGGATGTCGCTGTGAACGCATGGCCCCGACTTGGTCGAGTCGGTCCTAAAATGCATTTGTGGTGAACATTTGAGGCATCCTCCTCCAGAACTAGGACTTCAGAACGATGCGACTGACCCATTGGACCGACTACAGTTTGCGGGTGCTGATGTATTGCGCCCAATGCGAGTCACAACAGACGGTGGCCACCATCCAGGCGATTGCAGACCAGCATGGCATCTCCAAAAGCCACCTGACCAAAATTGTCATGACACTGGCCGCCGATGGCTATTTGCAAACCAGCCGGGGGCGCGGCGGTGGCCTTCGTCTGGGGCGACCTGCTTCGCAGATCGTGCTGGGTGAGGTGGTGCGCAAGACCGAGACCGATTTCCAGATGGTGGAGTGCTTCGGCGAAGGGCTCAGCCACTGCGCCCTGTTGCCTGCCTGTCATTTGAAGAGGGTCTTGGCCGAAGCGCTGGAAGCTTTTTTTGCCAAACTCGATGGGATCACCCTGGCCGATTTGATGAACCACACACCTGCCCCGGACATCACGCTGCGGCCCTTGACGTTCACCCCCAGTGCGTCTCGCTCACCTGCCAAAAAACGCGCATGAAAAACACGGCATCCCTGTCGGCCAAACTGGTGCGCATTGGCGCGGGCTTGCTGGTGGTTGCGCTGATCTCGATTGGCCTGACCTTGTGGGTCACCTGGAAGCTCAGTGGCGGCGCGGCGGCGTTGAATGAGGCAGGGCGCATGCGCATGCAGACTTGGCGTTTGACCAGCGAGGTGCAGGCGCAGCTGCCAGCAGCGCACATCGAGGCTTTAACCCGGGAATTTGACCGGAGCATGCAGGTACTCAAAAACGGTGACGCCTCGCGCCCGCTGTTTGTGCCCTGGGACCCGCAGGTGCGGCAGCACTATGCCGAAGTCGAGCGCTTGTGGCACAACCAAAAATCCCGATTCCTGGTCAGCCCCTCGCTCGACCATGCCAGCCTGGTCCAGCACACCAACACCTTTTTGGTGGCCATTGACCGATTTGTGCTGTCGATCGAAGACCAGATGGCCGGCCTGACGGCGGTTCTCAACCTGTTTCAGTTCGTGATGATGGCGCTGGCCATCGGCGGGGCGGTGGTCATGCTCTACACGGGCTACATGTATGTGATCAACCCGCTGAGCAACCTGCGCGATGGCTTGCGCAAGATCGAGTCGGCCCAGTTTTCTGCACGGGTTGATGTGGCCTCGAACGACGAGTTTGGTCAGGTGGCCTCGGGGTTCAACCGCATGGCGGCGACCTTGCAGTCGCTGTACGGCAATCTGGAAGCCCAGGTGGCGGCCAAGACCCAGCGCATCGCGGCGCAAAAGGAACGGCTCGAAGCGCTTTACGGGGTCAGTGCCTTTTTGTCGCAGACCAATGAAGTGAACGAGTTGACGCAGGGCTTTGCGCAGCGCGTGCGGCGCCTGATGAAAGCCGATGCCATTGCCTTGCGCTGGTCAGGTGAAGACGCCAGCAAGCTGTTGCTGCTGGCTTCGGACGAGTTTCCGATCGTCATGCAGGAAGAGGAGAAATGCCTCAAGGCCGGGGCCTGCGCCTGTGGCCAGCCGCCAGCTGGCGCCCGCTCCCGGGTGATCCCGATTTTGAACAGCGATGTGGCCCCGTTGCAGCACTGCGCCCGCATGGGCTATGTGGGCATGGTCTCGGTGCCCGTGCGCATGCACAACAAGGTGCTGGGTGAAATCAACCTGTTCTACAAAAGCCAGGTGAGTCTGGCGGCTGAAGAGCTGGAGCTGATGGACACGCTGGCCAGCCATCTGGCGACTGCGGTCGAGGGCTTGCGTGCCGTGGCGCTGGACCGGGAAGCGGCGATTGCCGGTGAGCGCTCTTTGCTGGCGCGTGAGTTGCATGACTCGATTGCGCAGTCGCTGGCTTTTCTGAAAATCCAGGTGCAGCTGTTGCGCACTGCCATGTCCAAAAATGACACCGCCAAAACCGAACTGGCTTTGGGCGAGCTCGACAGCGGCCTGAAAGAAAGCATTGCCGATGTGCGCGAGTTGTTGCTGCATTTCCGCACCCGCACGCAGGCGGACGATATTGATCGGGCTGTGCAGGAGACCTTGCAAAAATTCCAGCACCAGACGGGTTTGCAGGTCAGCCGCAAAGTCACGGGCGAGGGCTTGCCTTTGCCGCAGGATGTGCAGATCCATGTGCTGCACGTCTTGCAGGAAGCCTTGTCGAATGTGCGCAAGCACGCTGACGCTCGAGGCGTCGAGATTGAAATTCACAAGGGTGAGCCCTGGCGCTTTCAGGTGCGCGACGATGGCGTGGGCTTCAGCGAAGGCGGCCAACGCAGTGAGCTGCAGGTGGGTCTGAAAATCATGCGCGAGCGCGCCGACCAGATCGGTGCCACCGTCACCGTGGACTCCGCTGTGGGGCAGGGCACCACGGTGACACTGCGGGTGCCCACGACACAGCCACCCAAAACCAAACCGACCCCGGCAGCCGAGCTGTCTTCCGAGCCATGACCGAAGCCATTCAACTCCTGGTGGTCGATGACCACACCTTGTTTCGCCGCGGCCTGATCGCCTTGCTCTCGCAGGACGAGCGTTTTCAGATCGTGGGCGAAGCCGGCGATGTGGGCGAAGCCCTGCGCGTGCTGGGCAAGGTCCAGCCAGACCTGCTGCTGCTGGACAACCATTTGCCCGGCGTCAAAGGCGTGGATGCCATTGGGGCGCTCAAAGCCGCTTGTCCGGATGTGCGCATCTTGATGCTCACGGTGAGCGAGGACGAGGAAGACCTTTCCAAAGCCCTGCAAAACGGGGCCGATGGGTATTTGCTCAAAACCTCCGAGTCGGACCAGCTGTGCGAGGCCCTGGTGAAGGTGCATGAAGGGCACTCGGTCATCAGTCCGGCCATGCTGAACAAGCTGGTGTCGGGCTTGCGCCAGCCCCATGTGGGCGTGAATACCCCACTGGATGTGGCCGCAGCCGAACCCCTGAGCCGCGCGCAAGCGGCCCAGCAACTGGACAAGCTCTCGCCCCGCGAGAAAGACATTTTCCTTTTGGTGGCCAAGAGCCTGAGCAACAAACAGATTGCGCGAGACCTGGACATTGCCGAAACCACGGTGAAGATCCACATCCAGCACATTTTCAAGAAGATGAACCTGACTTCGCGCGTCCAAATCGCGATTTTTGCGGCCAGTAACGGTTTGAATTGATAAATATCAAATTGGATAGTTCTATTGGAGGATGAGGCCCGGGGCCTCATCCTCCTTTTGCTTGGGGGGTAGATAACCTTCAGGTGGATACCCAAAGCTGCGCCAAAAAACCACACTCAGTGCATGAGTTTGGAGAATCAAAATGGCGAGTGAATTGATCCAGCAGCGCAAAGCCTGGTCGGTGTTGATCGTCAGCACCCTGGCCTTCACAGTGTGTTTCATGGTGTGGATGATGTTTGGCGTGATCGGCGTGCCGATCAAGAAAATGCTGGACCTCAATGCCACCCAGTTTGGCCTCTTGATGGCCATGCCGGTGCTGACCGGCTCGCTGGTGCGGGTGCCGCTGGGCATCTGGACCGACCGTTACGGCGGGCGCATCGTCATGACCGTGCTGATGGCGGTCACGGTGCCGGCGATCTGGCTCATGTCGTATGCCACGGCCTATTGGCATTTCCTGGCCATCGGCCTGTTTGTGGGTCTGGCGGGCGGCTCTTTTTCGGTGGGCACACCGTATGTGGCGCGCTGGTTCCCCAAAAACAAACAGGGCATGGCCATGGGGGTTTATGGCGCGGGCAACTCGGGCTCGGCCGTCAACAAGTTTGTGGCACCAGTGATTTTGGTGGCCTTTGGCTGGGCGGCCGTGCCGCAGGTCTATGCGGCCATCATGGCGGGCACCGTGCTGCTGTTCTGGCTGTTCAGCCACAGCGATCCGGCACACCTGGTGCCCAGCCAGGTGTCATTCACCGAGCAACTCAAAGGCCTCAAAGACCCTCGCGTGCTCAAGTACTGCCAGTACTACAGCATCGTGTTTGGCGGCTATGTGGCCCTGGCCTTGTGGATGGTGCAGTACTACATCGGTGAATACGGCCTGGACATCCGCGTGGCCGCCTTGCTGGCCGCTTGTTTCTCGCTGCCTGGCGGCGTGCTGCGCGCCGTGGGCGGTGTGCTGAGCGACAAATACGGCGCGCACAGCGTCACTTGGTGGGTGCTGTGGGTCAGCTGGATCTGCCTGTTCCTGCTGTCCTACCCGCAAACCGAATTCACCATCGCCACCGTGACTGGCCCCAAGACCTTTGTGATCGGGCTGAACGTCTACGCCTTCACCGGTTTGATGTTCATCCTGGGCATTGCGTTTGCCTTCGGCAAGGCCAGTGTCTTCAAGTACATCGCCAACGACTACCCCGGCAACATCGGTGCCATCAGCGGCATCGTGGGTCTGGCCGGCGGCCTGGGCGGCTTTGTGCTGCCCATCATGTTCGGCGCGCTGGTGGACCTGACCGGCGTGCGCAGCAGCGCCTTCATGCTGATGTACGGCGTGGTCTGGGTCTCGCTCATCTGGATGTACTGGACCGAGGTGCGCCAGACCGACGTCATGGGGCAAGCCCCGGCCGACATCACGCAACCCGGCTTGCGTGCCTGAACCCCAGCGAAGGAAACACAACATGAATACCCGTTTAACCCCCACTGCAGGCCGTTCGACCGACATCAACGACTGGCGTCCCGAAGACGAACAGTTCTGGGAAAGCACCGGCAAGCGCATCGCTTACCGTAACCTCTGGATCTCGGTGCCTGCGCTCTTGTGCGGCTTCGCCATCTGGGGCATGTGGGGCATCATCACCGTGCAGATGCTCAACCTGGGCTTTCCGTTCAGCCAGGCCGAACTGTTCAGCCTCACGGCCATCTCGGGCCTGGCGGGGGCGACCATGCGCATCCCGGCCTCGTTCCTGATCCGCCTGTCTGGCGGGCGCAACACGATTTTTCTGACGACGGCCATGCTGCTGGCCCCGGCCATGGGCACGGGCATCGCCTTGCAGCACCCCGAGTGGCCCTTGTGGGTGTTCCAGCTCATGGCATTGTGGTCGGGCGTGGGTGGCGGCAATTTCGCCAGCTCCATGTCCAACATTGGCACCTTTTTCCCCAAGCGTTTGCAGGGCACGGCGCTGGGTCTGAATGCGGGTCTGGGCAATTTTGGCGTGACGACCATGCAGATCGTCATCCCGCTGGTCATGACCGTGAGCCTGTTTGGCGGCCTGGGCGGTGAGCCCATGACGCTGGTGAAAGACAGCGGCTGGATCTTCGGCAAGATCGCCGCAGGCACGCCCACCTGGGTGCAAAACGCGGGCTTTGCCTGGCTGCTGTCGCTGGTGCCTTTGTCGGTGGTCTGCTTTTTCGGCATGAACAACCTGACCACGGTCTCGCCCAATATCGGCGGCACCATCCCCGCCTTTTTCAAGATCATCTGGCTATACACCCTGTCCTTTGTGCCCGCCGGGATCGGTCTGTATTTGTACCTGCCCGCACCCAGCGGCCTGGGCGTGCTCAACATGTGGCTGGCCATGCCGCTCATTATTGTGAGCACCTTGATGGTGATGAAGCTCACCGCATTTGGCACCATGAAGGACAACATCGCGGCCCAGTTCTCGATCTTCAAGAATAAGCACACCTGGGCCATGACGGTGCTCTACATCGTCACCTTCGGCAGCTTCATTGGCTTTTCGATGGCCTTGCCGCTGTCGATCACGGTGATCTTCGGCATCAGCCATGTGCCCGATGCCAGTGGCGTGCTGCAGCACACGCTCAAAAACCCCAATGCGCCTTCGGCCCTGACCTACGCTTGGATTGGGCCATTTGTGGGTGCGCTGGTGCGGCCCATCGGTGGCTGGCTGTCGGACAAGACCGGTGGCTCCATCGTCACGCAATGCATTTCGGCGGTGATGGTGGTGGCCTCGGGCGCGGTGGGTTATGTCATGTGGCTGGCCTACCAGTCGGCCATGCCCGAGCAGTATTTCCTGGTGTTCATGCTGCTGTTTGTCTTGTTGTTCACCGCCAGCGGCATCGGCAATGGTTCGACCTTCCGCAGCATCGCCGTGATCTTTGACCGCCAGCAGGCCGGCCCCGTGCTGGGCTGGACGTCGGCCGTGGCCGCCTACGGTGCCTTCATCGCCCCGGTGGTGATCGGCCAGCAGATCAAGGCCGGCACGCCCGAGGTGGCGATGTACGGCTTTGCGGTGTTTTACGCGCTGTGCCTCTTGCTCAACTGGTGGTTTTACCTGCGCGCCGGGGCCGAGATCCGCAACCCCTGAGCCACGCCTGACAGCTTTTGAAAAGGGGCTGAACACGCCCCGCCGAATTGGAGAAACACATGAGCCATTTTCTGGACCGACTGAATTACTTTTCAAACCCCAAGGAACCCTTTTCGGGCGGGCACGGTGTCACCACCGGCGAAGACCGCACCTGGGAAGACGCTTACCGTGACCGCTGGGCGCACGACAAGATCGTGCGCAGCACGCACGGCGTGAACTGCACCGGTTCGTGCTCGTGGAAGATTTACGTCAAGGGCGGCATCGTCACCTGGGAAACCCAGCAAACCGATTACCCCCGCACCCGCGCCGATTTGCCCAACCACGAGCCGCGCGGCTGCGCGCGTGGTGCCTCGTATTCGTGGTACCTGTACAGCGCCAACCGCGTCAAATACCCCATGATCCGCGCCCGCCTGCTCAAGCACTGGCGTGCCGCGCTGGCCGTGGCCAAGAGCCCGGTGGACGCCTGGGCCAGCATCGTGCAAAACGAAGAGGCTCGCCGCGAGTGGCAGCAGCAGCGCGGCCTGGGCGGCTTTGTGCGCAGCACCTGGGACGAAGTCAACCAGATCATTGCCAGCGCCAACGTCTACACCGCCAAGCAATACGGCCCGGACCGCATCATCGGCTTCTCGCCGATCCCGGCGATGTCGATGATCAGCTACGCCGCCGGCTCGCGCTACCT
>JACCDR011260360.1_pt1 | contig 20096 bp, 20 predicted proteins | sample 7446431 | NCBI WGS metagenome assembly JACCDR01 (sample SAMN15323443, study PRJNA562643) | freshwater metagenome | isolation source: river surface water | place: USA:Blue River Watershed | collected 2017-08-17 | reverse complement strand
CACTGCTTGACAGCAGCTTTACGACAGACCTGCCGGTCAACACGACCTTCCTCGCATTGCACGTTCAGATACGGAACGGCGCGACCGCCGCCGCCGCCGATGTCGAGATGGTGCAGATGTACTGCGAGACGGACTTCTGACCCGTTCACCCGACCAGATCCGCCTCTGAGGCGGCCAAACCCAAGTCCGGAAGACGAAACCAAGTGACATGCCCACGGTGAAACCACCCAAGGATGACGAGGAGGCCAAGCTTCGAGAGATCGAGCGCAACCTCCTCCTGCTCCGGCGGCAGCAGGCCATCCTGCGGTCGCGCGAAGATTTCATGGCTTTCGTCAAGTACACCTCGCCGGATCCCGCGGACCCGAACGACGTGTCCAAGTCGACATACGAAAACGCACTCCATCACGACGCCGTGGCGGCCGCGCTGCAGGAAGTCGAGAAGGGCAACTACCAGTTCCTGATCCTCACCATGCCGCCCCGGCACGGAAAGTCCGAGCTCGTCTCCCGACGCTTTCCGGCCTGGTTCATGGGCCGACATCCGGACCGGTCGACTGTCGTGGCCACCTACAATGACGACTTCGCGATGGACTTTGGTGCCGAGGTCCGCAAGATCATGGCCTCGACGCAGTTCAAGAACGTCTTCCCCGACACCCGCCTCGTGCGGGGCGGCCAGTCCAAGGATCGTCTGCAGACCACCCAAGGCGGCATGGCCACCTTCGTGGGCGTCGGCGGCTCTCTGACGGGCCGCGGCGCGCATTGCCTCATCATCGACGATCTCATCAAGGACTACGAGCAGGCCCGGTCCAAAGCCTTCCGCGACCGCGCTTGGGAGTGGTTCACGAAGGTCGCCATGACCCGCCGGATGGGGCCGAAGCTGGTCATCATCACGTTCACGCGCTGGCACCAGGACGACATCATCGGCCGACTGACCGACCCGGAGAACGAGAATTACAACCGGACGCTGGCCGAGAAGATCAAGATCATCAACCTCCCCGCCATCGCTGGCGAAGACGACCCGCTTGGCCGCGAGCCGGGGCAACCGCTGTGGGACCGCTTTGATCTGGAGTTTCTGGAAGAGCAGCGGTCGCTGGACCCGCTCGGCTTCGAGGCCCTGTACCAGCAGCGCCCGAGCCTCATGGACGGCGACCTCTTCAAGCGCGAGACACTGCGGTTCTTCGATCCTGCGGAGATTGACGAGCGGGAACTCCGCATCTACTGCTCGTCAGACCACGCCGTCGACACCAAGCAGCGAAGCGACTTTACGGTGCTGCTCCGGGTCGGGATCGACAAGCAGTTCAACATCTACCTCCTGGACTGCTGGTGGCAGAAGCAGCCGACCGACGTCGTGGTCGAGGCCATGCTGCAGATGTTCAAGCAGCAACCCGCGCCGCTGGCGTGGTGGGCCGAAAAGGGCCACATCTCAAAGTCGATCGGGCCGTTCCTGCGGAAGCGCATGAGCGAGACAAACACCTACGGGAACATCGTCGAGACGACACCGATCGGCGACAAGGCCCAGCGGGCGCAGTCGATCGTCGCCAGGGCCGCCATGGGGAAGCTGTTCTTTCCGAAGGGCAAGCCCTGGGTGGAGCGGGCGATCAACGAGATGATGGCCTTCCCGAACGGCTTGCACGATGACTTCGTCGACGCGCTTGCCTACATCGGCCTTGGACTTGGCGTCCAGATTCCGGTATCTAGTAACTCAAACTCGGCCAAAGAGCCGAGACCGGGCACGTTTGCCTGGCTGAAGGCGCAACAGAAGGGCTCCGCGCCGGCCCTGAGCTTCGGAGGCTTCTGATGGATACTTATGGCGAGATGACGCCCGAAGAACCGAGCCCGGAGCCCGCGTCCGCGATGACGACCGACAAAAAGCGCGAAGCGGACACGCCGGAGCGCGATCTCGTCGAGAAGCTGACCAAGCGGATCCGCGCGGACCGGGAGCACTTCAAGACGCCGTTCAAGCAGATGCGTGAGGATATGGACCTTGCCAGGACCGGCGCCAAGTCGGAACCGGGCCCCGAGGACTACGTCGTCAACATCCTTGGTCGTCACATCAACCAGAAGACCGCCGCCCTCTACGCCAAGAACCCGAAGGCCATCGCGCGCCGTCGGGAGCGGCTGGACTTCAAGATTTGGGACGAGACGAACGAGAGCCTGATGATGGCGCTGCAGACCGTCCAGATGGCCACCATGCCGGTGCAGACCATGGCCGGGCCGATGCCACCGGACCCGATGCTGATGGCCAATCCGCAGGTCCAAGACGCCATCGCGCTTGTGCAGGATTATGAGGCCGGCATGGCTGCGCGCCGGACGGCCGAGAAGATCGGCAAGTCGATGGAAATCCTCTTCGCCTACTTCACCAACGAGCAGTCTCCCGTCGATTTCAAGACGTCCATGAAGCAGTTGGTGCGCCGCGCCTGCACGACCGGCGTGGGCTACCTGAAGCTCGGCTTCCAGCGCGAGATGCAGGAGGACACAGCCGTCACCGAGCGCCTGGCCGACTTCCAGGCCCAGATTCGGCACATCCAGACGCTGACCGAGGAAGCGCAGGACGGCACGCGCACCGATCAGGACGTCAAGCAGCGCGAGTTGGAACTGGCCATCGCGTCGCTGCAAGAGCAGCAGTATGTTCTGATCCGCGAGGGCCTGGTGTTCGACTTTCCCGAGAGCACGCGCGTGATTCCGGACAAGCTGACCCGCGCCCTCACAGGCTTTGTCGGGGCGCGCTGGTTGACGGTCGAGTACCTGTACACGCCCGGCGAGGTGAAGGACATGTTCGGCGTCGATCTCGGCAAGGAGTACTGCCGCTACATGGACGACGGTTCGCACCGCGACACGGCCATGCAGGAAGAGATGGACCTGAACGACGACCGCCAAGCCGAAGAGATGTGCTGCGTGTGGGAGCATGACGACCGGCAAACCGGCGTCGTCTATCTGATCGCCGACGGGCACAAGGCGTTCCTGCGCCAGCCCGGGCCGCCGGACGTCTACGTCGAGGACTTCTGGCCGGTGTTCGCGCTCACCTTCAACGAGGTCGAAAACCCGAAGCACCTCTTCCCGCCGTCCGACGTGCGCCTGATGGTCTCGATGCAGCGCGAGTACAATCGCGCCGGCCAAGGAAAGGCCGAGCACAGGAAAGCAGCGCGGCCGCGTTTCACGGCGCGGAAGGGCTCGCTGGACGACGAGTCGAAACGGGCGCTGGCGTCGTCCAAGCCCTTCGACGTCGTCGAGGTCAATTTCATGGACGGCTCGGGCACGATCAACGACGTGATCGCGCCTATCCCCATGCCGGGTGTCGATCCCAATCTCTACGAAACTGGCACGATCTTCCAAGACATTCAACTCGCCGTGGGCGTGCAGGAAGCGCAGTTCGGTGCCACGGCCAAGGCAACGGCCACCGAGTCCAGCATTGCGGAGTCCAGCCGGATCGCGTCGGTCGACAGCAACGTCGACGACCTTGACGGCTTCCTGACCCGTGTCGCCCGCGCAGCGGGTCAGATCATGCTGAAGGAAGTCACCGCCGAGACCGTGATGGAGATTGTCGGGCCCGGCGCAGTCTGGCCGCAGATGACGCTCGACCAGATCGCCAAGGAGATGTACCTCGAAATCCAGGCGGGATCCTCGGGCAAACCGAACCAGGCGCAGGACATGGCGAACCTGGAGCGGATGATGCCCTACCTCATCCAGCTTCCCGGCATCAACCCCGACGAGTTGGCCAAGGAAGTCCTGCGCCGCCTTGACGACCGACTGGACCTGACGTTGCTCCTGAAGCCGGACATGCCCGCCATCGTGGCGATGAACCGGATGGTCGGCGCTGCGCCCGCTCCGGGTGCCATGCCGGAGGACCAAGGTGGGGCCGGGGCCGACAATACGTCCGTTCCGGGTGGCCCCGCAGGCACAGACGCGCCGTTCGGAAACAATCAGACCATGCCCAGCCCTTGACATTTTGTCCGATGTTGTCCGTCTTGACTTGCGGACACACCAGACATTGTGGTAATTCTGTCCTCAAACCTTGCATCGGAGGTTCTACATGGCCGAAAACGACGCGGAGCTGGGCGCGGCCACCAGCTCCACACAGAACACGGACGTCCAGCCGGCCCAACCGGCGGAAACCGGCTCGACCTCGTCCAGCGAGCCCGAAGGCGGAAAATTCGACCTGCTGTCCGTGGTCCGCGATGCCGTGGCCAAGACCGCAGACGACTCGGCCTCGCCTGCCGGTCAGGAAGGAAGCGATCCGACTCCGACTGGAGAAGCCGCTTCCGCGCAAGCAGATTCCACCGAGGACGACGAGAACTTCTCGGACGTCCCGTTCCACAAGCACCCGCGGTTCCAAGCGATCGTCCGTCAGCGCAATGAAATGCGCCAGCAGATCAAGCAGTACGAACCCGATGCGAAGCAGTACCAGCAGGTTCGGACTTTCCTGCGGGCGAACGGAATGAGCGAAGAAGAGGCCGGGGAGTTCCTTCAACTCCGCGCGCTGATGAAATCGAACCCATCCGAAGCCTGGAAGTCTCTCAAGCCGATGGTGCAGCAGCTTCTCGTCGATGCAGGTGAAGTCCTCCCGCCCGACCTGGCCGAAGCGGTCCGGAAAGGCGAGGTGACGAAAGGCCGTGCCGTCGAGATCAGCAGGCTTCGCGCCGCGCAGACCTCGATGACCAAGTCGCAGGAGCTTGCCCAACAGCAGGCCGAGCAGCGCGCGGTGCAGGAACGCCAGCAGGCCCTCATGGGTGCTGTGACCGAGTGGGAAAAGCAGGTGAAGCTGAAGGACCCCGATTACGCGGCCAAGGAAGAGGACGTGAAGATTCATGTCGTCTACCTGCAGCGGACGAAGGGGATGCCCCAGTCGCCGGAAGACGCGCGGAAGATGGTCGAGGAAGCCTACGCGGCCGTGAGCAAGAAATACGCTCCGAAAGTCGCCCCTCGTCAGCCGGTGACGCCCATCCGGGGCGGTCGGGTCGCAAGCGGACAACCATCCGAAGCGCCCCGGTCCATGCTGGACCTTGTACGGGCCAATCGGGCAACGGGCTAGGAGATAACCAATGCCGTTTACCGCCGCCGAAATCGCGAACATCACCAACGCGGCCCTCGATCACTACTTCGAGCGTGGGACCGTCACGGCGCAGTTCATCCAGAACAAGCCGATGCTGAAAGCCTTTGACGAAGCCGCTGGCACCTTCCCGGGTGGCAAGGAGTTCGTCTCGCTTGCAGTGAAAGCAGGCCAGGGTGGTCTGACCCTCTCGGGCTACACCCACGACGACGTCGTCAACTACGGGAACCCCGCCACAATCCGGCGGATCAACTTCCCGTGGCGCGAGCACTTCATCGGCATGGGCGTGACCCACACCGAACTGAAGCACGACGGCATCACCGTCATCGAAAACGGGGGCAACCAGCGCACCTCGGAGAAGGACGGCCGCGAAGAGCAGGCTCTCGCCAACATCCTCGACGAGAAGATGAACGAGATGGCCGAGGACTACAACGTCGGTCTCGACGGCCTGATCCACGGCGACGGTTCGTCCGACGTCAAGGCTCTGGCCGGGATCCGTGCGTTCATCCTCGACGATCCGGACGTCGGCTCGACCGGCGGTCTGTCGCGCGTCACCAACGCTTGGTGGCAGAACCGCGCTCGTACTGCGGCCTCGGGCGGCACCATCGCGTCGGCGGCCACCAACGGCGGTGTTCTTCTGCAGTTCCTGCAGGCGGAGCAGCGCCAGCTTGACCGCTACGCGCCGAACCGGAAGTCGCGCAAGTTCGCCGGCTCCGACTTCATCGGTGCGCTCGAACTCGAACTGCGGGCCAACGGCAACTACACGCTGAACGGCTGGCAGAGCGGCGCGGTGGCTGACGGTGCGATGCCCAAGGTGTCGTTCGCGGGCATCACGATCGAGTACGATCCGACGCTGGACAACCTCGGTCTGGCCAAGCGGATGTATGACATCGACATGAACGCAATCAAGCTGCTGTACATGTCGGGCGAGAAGAAGAAGAAGGCCAATCCGGCCCGCCCGCATGACCGCTTCGTGATGTATCAGGGCATGTCGACGACCGCCGTAATGGTCGCGAAGCGCCTACTCAGCTCTGGTGTCTACGACATCGCCTGACGCGAACCGGGGGGCGCTAGACAGCGCCCCCTCCACACCCTTTGTTTCAGGAGACACCAATGTCTTTCGCCGTCACCCCTCTCATCACCCTCGCCGCTGCGGTGGCCAACGGCGGCACCGTCACGGTTGCCTACCCGTCCGGCACCACGCAAGCCTCGTTCATCGGCGCCAACCAGGCGACCAACACCGGCTCGCTCGTGCTGAACGGCAACGAGGTCTACCCGGAAGCTGGTTCGGGCGTCCGCGTGAACTTCACCTATGGCGCTTCGGACGTCACCGTGACCAACAACACAAACGTGAGCTGGCCTGCTGGCTCGACGATCCGCGCTCAGTTCGGTCGCGCTGGCAACGACCGTCCCGGCTTCAGCGCCGGCCCGGCCGTGACCGCTCTGACCACCGCTTTCGGCACCGCTGCCGACGCGCTGGTTGACGTCACCGCCACCCCGACCCAGGCGACCATCAACAACAACTTCGCCTCCGTCGTGCGTCGCATCGACCGTCTCGAACTGGCCCTGCGCGCCAACGGCCTGATCGGCTGACGCCGGTCTCTCGGGGGCGGCCTAGCCGGCCGCCCCGCCTTTTCCCATGCAATCTGGAGACATCATGGAACTCGCAAACGTCCTTCTGGCACTTGGAGGCGACCGCAACAACACGGTCCCCAAGTACCGCGTCACCCCGGCCGAAATCGCCGTCCTCACAGCCATCCACGGTGTCGACTCCGTGTTCGACATCGAGCCGCTGGATGAGACGCGGGAAACCAGCTTCCGAGATGAGCGAGAGCGTCTCGCGATGCAGTACCCGGCCAAGGACGAAGACAACAAGCTGATCGTTCTGAACGTCTACCCTGGCGTCGCGCCGGTCCTGCACACGACCATTGAAAGCCTGGGCCTGAGCGAGTCGCTTTTCAAGCCGACCGAGCACGCGAAGCCCGCTGTCGAGAAGGTCGCCAAGAAAGCGGTCAAGAAGGCCGAGCCCCCGCCGCTGTCCGCCACCGTGAAGGACACGACCAGCGCGGACCACCTCTTTGAAGACGACGGCGTGATGGAGTGATCTGATGGCCCGCGGGAAGACGCTCCTCAAGCTGTTGCAGGACCTGCGTGCGGAGATCCGCGCGTCGGGCAACGCAGCGCACAATGCGTCTTCCCGCGAGAGCCATGTTCTCCTCCTGCAGCGCATGCAGGAAGACATCTACGACCGGCACGACTGGCCTAACCTTCGGGTGGAGCGGTTCATCGACGTGCAGGCCGGGCAGCGCTACTACGATCCCCCGCCTGACATCAATCTGGACCGTGTCGAGACGATAGAGGTCCGCTACGGGCAGAGGTGGTGCCCCGTCACCTACGGGATCGACGCCTCCCACTACAGCACCTGGGACAGCGAAATCGACCAGCGGTCCTGGCCCGTCCAGTGCTGGCAGATTTACGAAGACGAACAGATCGAACTGTGGCCGGTTCCGGCGGACAACGCGGACACCACATCGCTCGACGGTCGCCTGAAGATAACGGGCATCCGCAAGCTGGCGCCTCTCGTCGCCGACGCTGACACGGCGATGCTCGACGATCGCCTCATCGTTCTTTACGCCGCTGCGGAAATTCTCGCGGCCAGCGGGGCCAAGGACGCGCAGGCCAAGATGCAGACCGCCGTCACGCGCGAACGGATGCTCACGGCCAACCTGTCCAAGATCAAGTCCTTCTCGATGAATGGCCGCGGCCAGGATCGCCAGTGGACGCCGAAAGGGCCTCCGCGCGTTCACTACAGGACCACCTGATGGCGACGATCTGGATCAAGGACTTTCAGGGCGGGCTTGACGTTCGCCGCCTGCCCGAAAACTCGCCCGGCGGGACGCTCATGCGCGCCCGCGATGGCCATCTCACCCGTGGCAAGGAGTTCGAGCAGCGCGCCGACTTTGTGCCGGTCTACACGCTCCCGGCCGCGCAGACAAAGTCCATGGCCGTCGTGCCAGGCGGTCTCGTCGTCTTCGGCCACCAGACCGACCCGGGCACTCTCCCGGCCGGCGTGTCGTACCAGCGGCTGCAGCACCCGAGCGGCGAGGCGCTGTCGCGCGTCCCGTACTTCGAGCTCTACCGCAGCAAGATTTTCGCCATCGGCGAGTTCGCGGACGGTTCCCGCTACTGCTTCTACGACGGCGCGCGGATCACCGACGCCAACGCACCGCCCAACGCAGTCGGTTCGGGCACGCCGGCGGTCCTCCTGACCGCAGCGCAGAAGATGTTCGTCGGTTCGGGCGAGAACCTGTTCTTCTCCGCAATCGACGCGCCGACAGACTTCGGCGCTGGCGCGGGCGCCGGGGAAGGCGTGATTGTCATGTCGACGCACGCCCGCGGCTCCGAGTCCCTGACCGGCCTTGCCCGCTACGACGAGTACACCGCAGTATTCGGTCGGCGCAACATCCAGACGTGGTATTTCGACCCGGACCCGGCCCTCTCAAAACAGGCACAGGTGCTGGAAGAGACCGGCTGCATCGCCCCCCGCTCCATCACACAGTTTGGCGATGGCGATGTGTTCTACCTTGACCGCTCGGGCATCCGATCGCTCCGGGCCCGGGACAGTTCCAACTCCGCCGCCACGTCAGACATTGGCTCGGCCATCGACCCGCTTGTCACGACGCAGATCGACACGGTGGGCGAGACCGAAGCGGCCACGGCGATCGGCCTGATCGAACCGCGCGACGGCCGTTTCTGGCTGATCCTCGACGACACCGTCTACGTCTTTTCGTACTTTGCTGCGGCCCGCGTGAGTGCCTGGACGGATTACAAGCCGGGCTTCTCAGTGTCGGACGCCGTCGTGTGGGAGGACCGGGTCTGGCTGCGCTCGGGAGACACCATCTATGTCTACGGCTCGCTGCCCAACCAGCCGTTCCACTACAGCGACGACGTGGTGGCCGAAGCTTGGCTTCCCTACCTCGACGCCGACCAGCCGACGCGGGCGAAATACCTTTCTGGGATTGACGCCTCGGTGCGCGGCACTTGGGACGTGACAATGGCCATGGACCCGAATGACGAAAACGTCGAGGACCGACTGGCCACGCTCGACCGCACCACGTTCGGTCTGGAGCGCGTCACCGCCAATGGCGTCGCCAACCACCTGAGCATTCGATTCCGGTCGAAGCGCCCGACCTCGGACACGGTCCCGGCCCGCATCGGCTCCGTGGTGCTGCACTTCGAGCGGGACGCCGAGGAGGATTCGTGATTTTCGCCCGCCTAGTGATGCCGGAGGACAAGGATGTCGTTCTTTCGCTCGCGCAAATGCAAGTCGAAGAGACACTACCGCATCTGGATTTTCGGCGCGATCTGGCAGAGACGACATTCTGGGCGAGCGTGACGAAAGGCCACCCCACGACCTTCGTGGCCTTGCAAGACGACGAGGTGATCGGCTACCTGGTGGCCACGCTTAACGAGTACTCTTTCAGTTCTGGTGTTTTTGTCTCACAGGAAGTATTATACGTCAGACCCGATAAACGCGGCACTCGGGCGGCCGTTCACCTGATCAAAGAGTTCGTCCAATGGGGCGAAATCGTCGGGGCGCGCGAATGGCTTTTCGGCATCTCCAATGGTTTCCAACCCGACAGGACGGCTCGGCTCTTTGAGAGGCTGACCGGCGCAGAGCGCGTCGGCTACCATCTGAGGAAGACGGGGTAGCCCTATGGGCAAAAACGCTGCAAGTCAGGAAGCGTCTCGGGCCCGCGCCGAAGAAGAGGCGCGTCAGGCCCGGATCCGCGAAGGCACGGCGTCGATCAACCGCACCTTCGACGGCGGGCGTGTCGGCACGGGCGCTGTCACGGCTGGCACGACCTTTGATCCCACCAAGACCTACTACCGGGCCGATGGGTCGGTCTGGACGCCCCCGAAAGGGATGATGCCCAGCACAGCCCAGCCGAAGCCTTCAAGCGGCTGGGGTGGTTCGCTCTTTGGCCTTCCGTTGAGCATTCTGTTTGACCAGAAACCAGCCGAGACTTGGGATTCCGCGCTTGCGGGCGGCCTCTACACCGGGGTCGAGCAGAAGGGCGGTTTCAATGACCAGTTCTTCGACGGTGTCCGCAAGTCCTTCGTGGACTATGCCCGGCCACAACTCGACGACCAGTTCCGCAAGGCCAGCGAGCAGGGCACCTTCGCGCTGGCCCGGTCTGGAACGCTCGACAGCTCCATGCGCGGCGAGCAGAACGCCGAACTGCAGAAGCAGTACGACATCAACCTGCAAGACCTGACCGACAAGGCCCGCGGCTACGAGACCGAGGCTCGCAACAACGTCGAGCGGGCGCGCAGCGATCTCATCTCGATGCTCCAGGTGACAGGCGACGCGACCGGCGCGGCCAACTCTGCGGCTTCGCGTGCGGCCACGCTGGCGACGCCGCCGGCGTACAGCCCGCTCGGGCAGTTGTTCCAAGACAGCACGTCGATCCTCGGTCAGCAGATGGCCCAGGAACGTGCCTTCGCCCTCGGCCTCGCGCCCCGGTCCCGCAGCTCGGTCGGTACGTTCGGCCCCGCCTCCGGTTCAGTGAAAGTGAGCAACTGACATGGCTCTCCCGCTCCTCCCTCTCCTTTTCGCAGCAGGCTCGACGATCGCCAACACGATCGGCGCCCGCCAGGCTGACAAGGCTCTCGCAGGCACGCAGGCGGCCGAGCGCATGCGGCAGAAGCAGTTCGACAACGAGTCGTTCGCGCTGAACGCGGCGGCGCAGAACCACTACGCCGACGTGCCCGCCAAGATGGAGACCAAGGCCACCGATCTGGCCGAGATGTTCGCGGCGCCTTCGCAGGAAGTGCCTGCGGAGCCGATCATCACCACGCCTGCGTCGTCCAGCAATATCGTCACCTCCCGCGAGGGCGCGGCGATGGACAAGGCCAAGGGCGAGACGGACACCCGAGCGGCCAACCTCGGCAAGCTTCGCGCGTTCGGGGATGTTCTGGGCGACGCTTCGCGGATGCAGGGTCGGGACGCGGCGCAGCTTGGCTTGATCGGATCCATGCGGCGCGGCTCGCAATCCGTGCTGCCAATGGAACTGGAGGCGGCGCAAGGGGCCGGGCGCCGCATGCGTATGCTCGGCGACATCCTGAGCGCCGGCGGCATGTTCATGGGCCCGGGTGGGGTGATGGCGGGCGGCATCAACGGTGAGAGCGCGCTCTTCAACCCGCTCTTCGGTGGCAAGGGTCTCGGAGGTTTCTCCTGATGGTTACGCGGCAGAACCCCATGGCGGGGCGCTACTTCAACGACCCGGGCATCGCCGCAGCGGTGTCGAACCTGGCGAGCGCCTTCGCGCCCCCGTCGCCGGAAGAGTATCTGCTGGCCGAGCAGGTCAAAGGCGAGCGCCTCACCAACGACACGCGCAACCGGATGCTCGGCATCGCGGGCGACAACTTCGACCAGCTCGGCATCGTGGCCGACCTCTATGACCCCTCCAACTCGTTCTACTCGGTCGACACGGAAGCGGCTACGGCCCGGCGTGGACAGGACGTCACGGCTGCGACGACGCTGGACAAGGCGCGGCTTGACGGGATGTTCGGGCTGGCAGGTACGACGCTGGCGTACAACGAAGCCATGCCGGGCCTTTCGCCCGAGATCGCAGCGGCCATCGGCGTTCCGGCCATGCCGCCGCAGGCCGGTTCCGCGCTTGGCGCCCCTGCGCCGCCGCTCTCGGAAACCGAGATGATCGCACAAATCATGGCCCAGCAGTCGCCGGAAGACCAGCGCGCGATGCTTGACCCGAGCACGGTGCAGGTTGCCGGCCCCGACGGCCCCGTCTTTGCCGCCGAGATCGACGCCATCGGCCAAGCAGCCTTCAACAACCAAGGCGGCCAAGCCGCGCCCACGGCCATCACGTTCGAGCGTGGCGGTGTTCGCATGGGCGGCTTCATCACGCCGGACGGCAAATACGTTGACGCTTCGGGTGGCCCGCTTTCGCTCGAAGAGGCCGGCACCGCCGCTGAGGTTGGCAAGCCGGTCGGCACCAATCAGGAACTTGGGATCACGAACAGCAACGTGACGCTGGCCGGGCGGATCGACGCGACACTGGCCGAGAGCGACATGCTGATCGACTCCTTGGCTGCAGAAATCCAAGGCCAGGCTGGTGCGGCGGGTCTTGCCGGCACGATCCAGAGCGTCGGCCAGAACCTATTGCAAGTCGGCCGCGAACTCGGGGCGGCTTTCGGAGACGATCCGAACGCTCTCGTGACGCCCGAGATGCTTTCCAGCCTCGGCCAAGTCGACGGCCCATACGACCCGACGTTCGCTCGCATCCGCAGCGGCATGCTTCAGCTCGCCTATCTCAACGCGCAGCGGGACAACCCGAGCGGCGAAGTCAGCCGGTTCGCGCTGGAGCGGCAGATCGAGGCCCTGGGCCAAGGCGCGCTGGCGAACGACCAGTCGATCCTTGCTGCACTTGGCATGAACAAGGAAGCCAACGCCCGCAAGCGCGCGGCGTCCCGTGCGCTGCTCGGACAAGAAGTCGTGCCACCCGGCACTACGTCCGCAGTGGGCGGTGGCCCGGTCACGATCACTTCGGACGCGGAGTATGACGCCCTGCCGTCCGGAACGGAGTTCATCGCCCCGGACGGGACGACTCGGAGGAAGCCGTAATGGGTTGGACCGACGCACCTGTCGTCGCGCCAAAGGCGCAAGGCAAGTGGGCCGAAGCCCCTGTGGTCGGCCAAGCGCCCGCTCCGGTAGGCGCTGGCCCGGCCACGCCTGCGTTTGCCGATGGTGACGCCCGCAACCCCGTTGCGCCTGTCGCCCCGCCCGACGACCGCAACCTCGTTGATTCCATCATGGACGGCGCGGGCTATCTGGCCCAGGAGACCACGCGCGGCGTGACCAACATGCTCGGCGCCCCCGTCGACCTCGTCAACACTGCGCCTATGCTCCTCAACATCTTGCCGGGCGTCGAAGGTATCGGGCCGATGAGTCCTACACCGGTTGGCGGCGGCCGCATGCTGAACCAAGTGGCCAACCTGCCGAAAGACGTCGTCGAGATCATCCTGGACGGCCAGACCTACGAAGACCTGTCCACCGACAACCCGTATCTTCGGATCGCCGGGCGCGCGGCCAACGAAATCGGCGCCGCAATGATCCCGGCGGGAGCCGCTGTCATGGCCGGGGGTCGCATGGGGCTGCAGGGCGCTCGGAACATGGGCGGCCCGGTTGGCGACTTCGTGGAGAGTGCGGCGGTCAACCCGACCCGTTTCGCCGGCAAGGAACTCGCCGTCGCGGGCGGCGCTGGCGCGGGGGCCGGTGTTGCGCGCGAAGCCGTTTCGGACGGCGACCCGAACACGATCACGCCCGGCGAGGCCACGGCAGACATCATCGGCGCAATCCTCAGCGGCGTCGCGACCCAAGGCACGATGATGGCCGGGGGCGCGCTGAAAGACCTCTTCGGAGCCGTCACCGGATCCGGCGGCAGCGATCTCGTCAAGACCACCGTTGCGGACACCATCGCCCGCGAAGCCGGTGCGCCTGAAATCCGGCCCGGCGTCATCGACACGTCGGGCCTGTCCACGCTCATCGCGAGCGGCAAGCGCGTCGGGGACGTCATCCCGGGCTTCGTCGAGTCGACGGGCGACGTTCTCAAGAACGCAGGCGTGCAGGCGCTTGAATATGGCCGCCAGTCCGGCCCAAACGCGGGCCTCTACTCCGGCCGCCGCGACCAGAACATCGAAGCCGTCAACGAAGCGATCGACGGGCTGGCCCCCGAGGCGACGCCCGGGGCGTTCCGCGAGCCTCTGGCGGCGCAGCGCGACGCCGCGGTGGGCGAAGCCGGGGCCAACGCCGCTGCGGCGCAGGAAGCCTTCGATGTGGCCGCGCAGAAGCTGCAGGCGTCCATGTCGGGCGAGGCTCGCGGCCAGACGATCCGCGGGGCGCTTGACGAGGCTCTGGGCGCGGCACGGGCTGTCGAGCGCGAAGCCTGGTCGGCCGTGACAGGCGAAGCCGACCCCGCGCCACTGGCCGCGGCGTTCGACACGATCACAGACAGCCTTACCGCCGCTGAACGCCGTGCGGTGTCCGGGCTCGGCGAAGCCATCGGCACGCCCGGCTCACTGGCTCCCGACGCCCCGGACGCTCCGGTGTCTTCGACCGTGCTGGACGAGTTTGGGCGTCCGATCGCCAAGCCACCGGTGGAGGTCTCGTCGATGACCGACCTGGCCGAAATCACTTCCCTCCGGTCGGAACTCCTTACCGGCGTCCGGCAGGCCAAGGCCAACGGGGACTCGAACCAAGTCCGCATCATCGAGAAGTACATCACAGCAATCGACGGCTATATGGACGGCATCCCGCGCCTTGCGGAGCCGCTGAAGGCTGCGCGAGAGGTGTCCTTCGACCTGAACGAACGCTTCACCCGTCGCGGCACCCCGGTCGCGGACGTGCTGGCCACCCGGCCTACGGGCGGCCCCGTTGTGCCTGACAGCCAAGTGACGCCTAAGTTCATCGCGCCTGACGAGGGCCAGGCGTCAAACATCGACCGCATCATGCGCGAGAGCGGCGGCTCGGCCGACGTGCAGGCCGCGCTCGCCGACGAGATCAAAGCCGGGGCGCAGAAGTTCCTCGACAAGCCGGACCAGCTTGACGCCTACCTAGAGCAGTATGGGGCAGTCTTCGAGAAGTTCCCCGAGTTGAAAGCAGAACTCGGCACCGCTGCGGCCCTGCGCCGCTCGGCCGACGAGGCTGTCGGTGCCAAGACCGCCACGGAAGCCCGCCTCGGCCCGACCGGCACCTCTGCGGTGGCCAAGTACCTGCAGTATGGCGACGAGCGCGCCGTCGACGCCATGTCTGGCGTGGTGAACGCCAAGGACCCGAAGGCGGCCATCGACGAACTGATGACCTTCGCTGGCAACGACCCGCAGACCGTCGAGGGGGCACGCTCGGCCTTCTGGGAGCTGATGAAGCGCGACGCCAAGTCGTCCGGCTCGTCCACCCGCACCTCTGCGGGCGATCAGCCGTGGCGGCCCTCGTCGCTCTACAACTTCCTGAAGGACCCCAAGCGCGCTGCAGTGGCGGAACGGCTCTACGCCGACCAGCCTGAGCACCTGGAGAACCTGAAGGGCATCGCGGAGGAACTGCGGGGCGTCGACCTGCGGACCACGACCAAGGCACCGAACACCTCGGGCACGCCACAATCGCTGCAAGGCAGCGCCATTCTGCCGTCCACCGAGACCCTGGCGTCTCGCAGCTTCGCCATCCAGCGCGGCCAGGTCGGCATGGCCTTCACGGGTGTGAGCCTCGTGTCGGTCATGGCCAAGCGCGCCCAGATGATCGGCCGGGGCCGCGAGTTCCAGAACCTGCTCGACAAGGCGCTGCTCAACCCCGAGGTGGCGCAGTTCCTCATGACGAAGTATAACCCGGCCGACGCCGCGGCGATGGCTCGTGCCGCCAAGTCCTACCTCGGCGTCCGGTCGGCTTGGGTCGACGAGGCCCTGATCGGCTCCGACACGGGCGAAGACGACGAGACGGTGAACACCATCATGGGAGAGCAATGATGATCGCGCCGATGATGCGACCCCGCGCCCCTGCTGGCCTTGGCCAAGACCCGATGTTGACGCCGGTCGAGTTCAACGCTCGGTCCAAGGCGCTCTTGGCCGAGGCCAGCCCGCAGCTCGCAGAACTGATGATCGCCGTCGAGGCGCAGCACCCGGATGCCTTCGAGATCACCGAGGGCATGCGCGACCGTGCGCGCCAAGCCGAACTGGTGGCCGCCGGCAAGTCGCAGACGATGAACTCGCGGCACCTGACGGGCAACGCAGTCGACATTGCGATGATCGGACCCGACGGCCAGCCCAACTGGAACTTCGAGGACTATCGGCCCATTGCCGACACGGCCAAAGCGACGGCCGCTGCGATGGGCGTCCCTGACTTCGTGTGGGGTGGCGACTGGAAGACGCTGAAGGACGGGGTCCACTTCCAGATCGGCGGCCCGGGCGTGGAGTCCGTCCCGGGCTCGTCGGGCGTTCCGCTATCCTTCGGGGCCGAAACGGCCAGCGTTCAAGACCCAAGCGCGATGGGCTTGGCCGGTATGTTCGGCGCCGGCGGCCTGAGCATGGGCTTGCCCGTGCCCGGGCAGAAGCGCCCGGCCACGGAGCAGCAGCTTCTGGCCCAGGCGCAACAAGACACCGACACGAAGCGCAAGATCGCTCTGGCCGAGCTCATGCGGTTTTAACGAAGCCGCGCGCCAACTCCGGCCGGGGGTAGCTGATCGCCTGGTTGAGCCTGTCCGCAAGCGGGCGAAGCCTGTCGCCCGTCGCGTAGTCCTTCGCCGCCCGGGCCTCTGCGACCCAAGCGTCCAGATCGTCGCGCACTTTTGCAGCTTCGGTCATGGCCGCGTCCCAGCCGGCGTAGGCCCAGGCGGCTTTCATCTTCTCTTCAAGCGTTGGTTCCGACATCCTGTTCTCCTATGCCCAAGTTATGCCCATTTACTTGTCTGTCGGGCGGTGTTTCGTAAGCTTCGTCAACAGGTTAGCGCGCGGAGAGCCTGTAAGCCGGATACAGTTGTTGGCCGTTGTCCAGACTTGTCTTTCACAGCGCGCCCTTGTTTTTCAGGTCAGATCAGGTGTATTGTAGGCCATTGTCGGTCGTGTCCGTGCCCGGATCGGGGCGTGGTGCCCCTAAGCTGCCCGTCTCCCTATGATGTTGACGGCGTCGGTGTGCAGGCCCGGCACCCATTTGGCGTAGGTCTTCTCGACCTCCTCGACCGTGTTGCCGAGGATCTTGGCGATGACCCACAGCGGCACGCCGTTGCGGGCCATGACGGTCCCAGCGGTATGTCGGAAGACATGTGGCGTCAAGCCGGACACTCCCGCCAGTTTCCCAAGCCGCCGGATGGGTTCATTGATCTTGCCGCCGGTGCCGATGACCAGCGCGTTGTCGTGCTGCCGCGCTTCGTAGGCGGCCCAGAGCACGGCCCGGAGCGCATCCGACACGGGCACGCTGGCCCGGCGCTTGCGTGTCTGCTGCGCGCCTGGGGGCAGGTAGTGGATGACGCCCACCTCGAAGTCGACCTGGGGCCAGCGCAGCTCGCAGATGGCCGTCCGCCGCGCCCCGGTGTGGAGCGCCAGCCACGAGAACATCCGCACCCGCTCCAAGCCCGGCTGCTCGGCGGCCGCCAGCACCTTGTCGATCTCCACGTCGGTCAGCCACCGCTCGCGCGGCGGGGAAGCCGGAGGGAGCGGCGCGAGGACAGGCGTGTCCTCCAGCCGGATCAGGCGCTGCTTCACGGCCGAGTTCCACGCCGTCCGCAGCACCGACAACTCGTAGCGCAAAGTGCTCGGAGCCACGCCGCGGGCGGTGCTGTACCTGTCGACCAGTTCCTGGCTCACCTCGCGCGGCTCCTTGGCGCCGAACCACGGCTTCAGGTTGGCCCAGGCCGACATGGCCCGTTCGTCGGCCTTGGTGTAGCGCATGTGGAAGAGTTCGTCGCATGTGTAGCGGGGCGCCGCATCGACGGATCCGCTCAGGTCGCACCACTCGTCGAAGAAAGCCTGAGCTTCGCGAACATCGCGCGTGCCCGTCGTCTTCCGTTTGCTGCGGCCTCCTTCGGACCAGTGGATGTAGTAGATGCCCGTCTTGGGCTCGGGCCGGCACTCGTAGGTCGTGCCGTTTGCGTATCTAGAGAGGTTTGGCATTGGGCCTCCACATAGGCTAGAATGACGTGTTCCGGGATGAGGACCGGCCTGCCGGGCATGAAGCCCAACTGGCCGGAAAGCCGCAGCCGCTTCACCTTTGAAGGGCTGCAGCGAAGCACCTCGGCGGCTTCAGGCTCCGTCAGAAGGCGCACGTTGCTCTCCGACCTGATCGGACTGGATGATCTCTGCGATCTTCGTGGCGGCCGACAGGGACACGAGCCGGTTGATCCGCAACCAGGCCGTGTTGGGGGCCGAGGGCGACACCTTCATCTCAAAAGACGGGTGGTCCTCGTCGACGGCGCTCTCGATCGCGTTGGGCAGTATGTCTGTCATGGCAACACCCAAAGCGGTCGCAAGGGATTTGAGGCTTTTTGGCGTCGGGAACGCGATACCTCGGACATAGGTCGAAATGGAATCGCGCGGCAGGTCGGCTTGGCGAGCAAGTTCAGACTGGTTCCAGCCGCGAGAGAGCATAAACTGGTAAAGACGACGGCCAAACTGCTGTTTGGTAAGATGCTTCGGTGCTAAATTCGACTCCGGCAGATCGTCGACGTGAAATCTTGTCGAGCGGGTCATGGTGAAAAAACCTTCCTAGCAGGGTTACACTGTATGTCCGGTGTATATCACTTTGCGGGACATTGCAAGCACTATTGACATTTTGTCCACATTTGGCTAGACATTCTGGACATGGACGGACAAATCACCTTCGACATCAAGCGGTTCATCGACGACCAGTTCGGCGGTGTCGTTCCGTTGCTCGAAGCATATCCGCGGTGGCCGAGCGCGCAAGTTCACAAGTGGCGCCAGCGCGGCTCGCTGCCAGGCCACGATTTGGCCACGCTTCTGGGGATCTTGGAAGCGCGCGACGGCGCTCCTACATCGGTCAGCCACTACTTGTCTGGGGACACATGCGTACTCATCTCGAAGCAGAAGCCCGCCACTACTGGACACACGCCCGACGTGTTCGGCTGACGTCCGGGTTGGCGACAGACAGTTGCGAATTAGCGGACGAACTGTCGCTGATCGCGCAACATACCGAGCACCCGGTCATCCGTCGAGACATCGCGCGCCTCTTGGCCACGGACCAGACGGTCGCAGCCAAATGATCATCTTGGGCGTGGACCCCGGCCTGAGTGGCGCCTTGGCATGGATCGACCAGGTCGGCACGCTTCTGCGTGTCGAGGACATGCCTGTCTTTGAGGTCATGCGTGGCGGGAAGGCCAAGCGCGAGGTAAACGTGACGGGTCTGGCGATGCTTCTGTCCGACTTTGCGCCCGACATTTGCTTCTTTGAGCAGACAGGCGGCATGGAAGGCGACAGCCCGATGAGCGCTTACAACTTCGGCCGAGCTGCGGGCGCCGCCGAGGCCGCTGCGAAGACCGCTGGGGCGCGCTTCGAGTTCGTGGCGCCGCACGTCTGGAAGAAGGCGATGGGCCTGATTGGCACCGCCAAGGACCAGTCGCGGGCCAAGGCGACGAACCGCTGGCCCGCCTTCGCCAAATCCTTCAGCCGCAAGCTGGACGACGGCCGGGCCGAGGCGGCGCTACTGGCCGAGTACGGCCGGCTGAAGCTGGTGCGAGAAGGGGTGTTTTCGTGAGCATTTCTTCAGCCAACATCATCGGCGCCAACAGCGCCTTCGGTCGTAACGAGGCCGACTTCTACCCCACGCCGCCCGAGTGTACGCTGGCCTTGCTGGAGCACTGGCCCGCCCCGAAGCGTATCTGGGAGCCTGCCTGCGGCGACGGGGCGATCAGCCGCGTCCTGCGCGAAGCAGGGCGCGACGTCGTGTCGAGCGACCTGCACGACCGAGGCTACGGGGACTGGACCGGCGATTTCCTGAACGATCCGCCCAAGGCTCGATTTGACGCCATCGTCACCAACCCACCGTTCAACGTCGCCGAGCCGTTCATCCGCACTGCGGCTTCCTTCGCTGTGCCTTTCGCGATGCTCCTGAAGTCGACGTACTGGCACGCCGCGACGCGAACCAAACTCTTTGAAGAGACCCGGCCTGAGATGGTCATCGCAATGACGTGGCGGCCGTCGTTCGATCTGCGGCGCGGCACCTCGCCGACGATGGATGTGATCTGGACCGTCTGGGGCGCCCAGCCGTCGCGCGAGCCGTGCCGCTACGTCTTGGCGGCCAAGCCGGATCTCGGGGTGTTCGGATGACCGAGCCCCACTTCGCCAAGCGCCTGCGCGAGCGGGCCGGGATCACGGACACGGATGCCGTCTATGCCGACCTGCGCGTCGCCCTGGCCGACCCCGACCGCTACCCGGATTTCGTCGAGTTCGTGATGAAGGCGGCCGATGGAAAGGACTTCTACCGGGTCAAGCTAGAGACCGGGTGCTTCTACGTCCTTGCCTCCCGAGCATT
>JACCDR010367721.1_pt1 | contig 20108 bp, 53 predicted proteins | sample 7446431 | NCBI WGS metagenome assembly JACCDR01 (sample SAMN15323443, study PRJNA562643) | freshwater metagenome | isolation source: river surface water | place: USA:Blue River Watershed | collected 2017-08-17 | reverse complement strand
CAAGGCCCCCCGTCTACAGAGGAGGCCCCTCACAAGGGCACTTTCTGCTGGCCCCTGGCAGGACTTTTCCGAGACTTTCCCCTGCCCCTCACACACTGCTGTCCACATGGAAGCTCAAAGCTACTTAAGCCTACTGTCTTTGTAGGTGAACCCACCCCGGCCAGACCACACAGGACAGTGCTCTAGACCCCCATCACACAACCCCGGTAGGCACGCCCTGGAGACCCCCATCACAAGGGCACGCACAGATGACCGGCAGGCCCCCCGGTAGCTGTCCCTACCTGCCCTGCCTGCCTATCCCTGGGCCATGGCAGACCCCCCGTCCCTGGGCATCCCTGGGCCATGTGCTGGCCCCCTTCCCTGGGCGTACCTGGGCAGGCTCGCTGCTCATGTGGACAGTGCATGAGCCATGCCCTGATGTATGCCGACACTCACCCCCTGAGACCCTTACCACCCCGCACACAGGGAAGGCCATTGCATGCCCTCACCATCGACACAGGACGGCCGTTCACCCCTGCCCTAGTACCTGCCTACCCCTGAGCCATTCTGAGCCATTCTCGCCCGGCCACCGGCCTACCATTGCCCCTGCCATTCCTGAGCCGGTGAATAGACAATGGACTGACAGTTGTAAGCCATTCTTGCGCCATTCCTTAACCCAATCGCACGAAAAGGTTAAAACTTTCCTGCCTGTCTGTGCCTGCCTGTCGCATTTCCTATGTCTGTTGTGGGAGCTGGTGCGGCCGGCGTCCCCGGTGTCCGAATTTTTTACGGGGGGTGTGCGACTTCTGTCCTGTATGTCCGTTTCCAGCCTGTCCCCGCGCTGGAGCAAATCACAGCGCATATTCTGAACACCTTCAAGATCATTTGTACTCACATTCTTGTACTCACATCAGCGGCCGATAAGAAAGGCCAGGTCAATGGCGTGAGTACAGAGGATGTGAGTACATTGCCGGGCAGCGAACGGATCAACATCAGGGCCACGGAGGAGCAGGTGGAGCTGCTGAAGCGGGCGGCGGCCGAGACGAACAGGTCCCTGAGCGGCTTCCTGCTGTACGTCGGCGAGCATGCGGCTCGAAATGCTCTACGGACAGTTACGAAAGATCGAGAAGCTTCGTCGCCCCAAGATCAAAGTTCTGCAAAATCCCCGGCGTAGTACCTCACATGCTGAGACAGATATGTGTGTACCAGTGGGGTTGAGCTGGCATTACTACGGCCAGTTAGATTTCGTCCATCTTCTTGATCTGACCCCGCAGCTCGGCCATCAGGAGGTTGTGGGCGGAGTCCATCACCTGGGCAGCCTCAAACGACTTGCTGGAGTGGGCTGACATCTTCTGCCTGCGCTCCTCAGCGACCTTCTCGTCAGCAGCCTTCCTCTCCTCTGCCGTCGCAGTGAATGGGGGTGGAGCCGGGACGGGGGTGATGTCGATGAACACCGCCTCCCAGTTCAGCTCCCGCATCACCTTCGCGCTCTTGAAGAAGTTCTCCCAGAGCGCTCGCACGGGGTCCGGCGCGAACAACTGGACGTGATAGTCGGCCTCGACCGTTTCTCCGAACAGCTTCTTGACCACATCGCCCTTGCTCTTGTCCGCTGCGGTCCAGCCGAGCCGCTTCCACTCCATGGCGACGCGAGAGATCTGAAGGTAATGCTCGATCCGCCGATCACGGAGCCGCTGGGCAACCTCGGAACGATGCTTACGATCTTCAATCCGACGCAGAAGGCGGATGTTGAAGATCACGCCAACCAAGGTCAGGACGCCCACAATGACCGGCGTCCACCAGGGGCTCACACCGCCCCGAAGAACAAGATGGCGGAGCTGACGCAGATCAGCATCACGCCGATGGCCGTGATCGCGGTCCCCACGGCGACCTGCTTGATGTCGCCCACGGCGAACGGCAGGGGGCTCTTGAGCGCGCGGGCGGCCAGGAGAGTGTTGCGGATCAGCCCGTGGGCGGTGATCACGAACCCGGCGGTGAAGAGGAAGATCGACCAGCCCAGAGAATCCATCTGCTCACAGTAGAGAGTTGACTACAGACAGAGAAACGCCGGTCACCCTGGACGGAGATGACCGGCGCTTCACGGGGGAGGGATCAGGCGGTGAAGCGCAGCTTCCGGCGACGGGCCACGAGAGCGGCGATCAGGCCGACCGCCAGGATCGCGCCACCGCCGACGCCCAGCTCGGTGCCGCCGGGGCCGGTCTTGGGCAGGGTGGTGCCGTTACCAGCGCCGGTCTCGACCTTGGTCCCGGTAGAGGTCTCGCCCGGCTTGGCCTTCGCGCCCTTGACGAACCAGGAGGGCGCGTCCTTGGTCTCGCAGCCCACGCCGTCGTTGTCGCGGTCGAGCTTCTTGGCGTAGTCGGGGGAGGAGGCCGGGATGTCGGAGACCCCGGCCTGGTATGCGGCGGTGCAGTTCGCGTAGCTCATGGAGACGTCAACGACCGTGGGTGTGTACCAGTGACGCCCCGAACGGGTGACTACCAGTCGCGGATGATCATGATGAGCTGGCTGGCGGCGAGCAGCATCACGCCGACGCAGGCCAGCGCCAGGCTCATCGCCATGGTCTTGATCTCCTTGAGGCCGAGGTGACCCCACTCCAGGCCACGGGAGATCGCGCGCAAGGCGTTGAACATCCCGCCCGCGCAGATGATCGCGCCCATCACGAACAGGATCAGGGCGAACATCGAGCTGGTCATTCGTCGGTGTCCGGGTAGGAGCGCTCCACGGTGCCGTCCGCGTAGCGGATGACGATCCGGACCGGGCCGCCCGCCTTCTCCTTCAGCGCTGGGACGCGGAGCGCGCCGGGGCCGGTCACCGTGGTCTCCCAGACCGGGTCGACGTCCAGGGCCTGGGCGTTGGGGTAGGCCGCGATGTGGAACGGGTAGCGGCGCTCGGGGACGGTCGTGTACTCCACGGGCGGCGGGTTGCTCATGGACACGTCAACGAGCTGGGCTCGATCGGGTGACGTGCGTATCCAGGCACAACGGCCGTCCGTTCCTCCTCCCGTGAGCAACCAGCGAAAGCGGGGGCGGGCCGCGTACACCAGGCCCGAGGACGTCGGTTACTGGGACGGCGACGACTTCGTCTTCTTCCAGCCGAGGATGGTCGGCGACCGGGTGATGACCCGGCTCAAGACCGGCGGGATGCAGATGGGGCCGGGGATCACCCGCGAGGACGTGATCCACGCGCTGATCAACCCGGTCGCGATGCAGCGCATGGAGCGCGAGCAGTGAGCAAGCAGATGACGCCGGGGGAGCGGGCGAAGGCCGATCAGCTCATCGAGAAGGCGATCCAGCGGACCCTGATGCTCAACGAGGATCTCCAGCACCTCGACGAGGTGGAGGCGATCCAGGTCCTCGCCCAGGGGCTGCTCGATCAGGGCCTCGACCGGCGCAGCCTCGCCACGTCCACGGCGGCCTTCGCCGTCCGGCTCTACCGGCGGATCAACCCGTGAGGACGCCGCCCGCCAAGCCACCGGCGCAGGTGGCCCGCGACATCCTCGACGGCGTCCAGACCAACGACAAGGGACTGCGGATCAAGAAGGCGGAGGCCTACGCGATGCTGGCGCTGGCGAATGCGCTGGAGAAGCTGGCGGAGAAGTGAAGCCGCTGAAGGTCACCGAGACGTTCTGGAACAACAGCGTGCCGCCCTGGGACCCGGTCGCGCGCAGCCATCTGTGGGTGATCCTGTGTGCGTACCGCTTCAGTGGTAATCCGGAAGGCTCGACTCCGCTGGACGAAACGACATTGGTCGAGGCGGCAGGCCCTGGTTGCTATTACTGCGAATGGACCTGGGAGCCCTCACGGGTGAATACCTTGTGTCCCGGAAATCTGACAGGGTGACGGACGTGGCTATCGACGCGAAATTGATCATCACCAGCGTGGACCCGGAGCGCTATCCGCGCATCGGGGGATTCGACAGCATGATCGTGAGAGCCGACGACGCCGACATCAGCTCGCTGAGCGGGACGATCAACGGCCACTTCGTCGACAGCAACTCGCTCACGCCCAAACTGGTGCGCTACAGCCACATGGCGGCGGCGCGGATCGGGGAGAAGCTGCACCACGCCGACTGGACGATCACCGACGACCAGGCGAGGGTCCAGGAGCTGACCTTGATGCACGACTGCCCGACCTGCCGGGCGGGCTGCGACCAGGCGCTGAGCTACATGCGCGACAGCGGCAAGGCCGTCCTGGTCGGACAGCTCTACTGGGTGCACCCCGATGACTACTGAGCCCGAGATGGACGCCGAGTTCGTCGCCCGGCGCGAGAAGTTCCGGCGGGACCGGCCGCTGCGGGGGCTGCTCTACGCGGCCGGAGCGGTCACCTGCTACTTCCTGATCGCGCACACCCCGGCCCCGGTCCTCGGCTGGATGCTGGGGTCCATCTTGTTCATCACGCTGATGGTCGACGTGTGGGTCTCGATCTGGTGGTCGCGGCGGAGGGTCTCGTGATCGACCATCCCGTCTTCGGGACCCGCTGTGAGATCTGCTTCGCCCCGCTCACGGTGGAGACCTGCGTCGAGGACACGGACGGCCAGAAGTGGGACATCTGCAAAGGCGACTGCGCCGTGCAGGCCGGGATCGAGGAGAAGACGTGAGCGCCGTTCAGCTCGGCTGGTCCATGGTCGGCGCGTTCTTCGTGGGCTTCCTGTTCGGCCTGTGGCTGATCAACAAGGTGATGGACCGCTGGGGGAAGAGGAAGAAGTGAAGAGCTACAAGACGCTGGACGAGCTGATGCTGGCGAAGGACCACGGCAAGGTCCCGGCCTCGTTTGTGCTGATCCTCGACAATGACAGCGTGCACGGCAAAGACATCATCGGAAGCGGCAAGATCCAGTTCCGCAGCGACCCGGCCACCCTGCTGCGTGATCTGCTGGACTACGTCGGCCTGGCCTACGACGAAGCATGAGCGACACCTGGCTTCTCATCGCTTTGCTCATCTGCATCATCGGCGGCTGGATCATCGGCTCGAAGATCGGGAACTGGTTCATGGATCGCCGGGAGAACAAGCGCGGTAACAAGTAGGGAAACAGGGCCATGCCAGTTCCCGGCAGGGCCGATGAGGGTCGGCATGAAGAAGCTCGCTATTTCCCTGGCCGCCATCGCGGCGGTCTTCGCCCTCGGAGCCTGTACCGACGACGAGGACGACCCGATCGTGGTCCCGACGCCGGTGCCGTCCGCCAGCGTCTCCACCGAGGCCTCGCCGGTGCCGGACGAGACCGTGACCGAGACGGTCCCCTCGGCCAGCGCGTCGCCGTCTGTCAGCGTCAGCGCGTCGGCCAGCCCGGTCAAGGACCCCTGCGACCTGCTCGACGGGCAGGCCAAGCGGATCTGTGAGGGCAACGAGCCGCCGCAGGACCGGAACTAGCCATGCGGTTGCGCCGGACGGCCCTGGCCGGGCTCACCGCCCTGATCTGGGTCTCGCCGGTCACCGGGTGCTGCTGTGCTGAGACGGGGCCGACCCCCGCTCCGTCTCAGTCCAGCGTCCCGCCGTACCGGCGGATGCTGCCGCAGGACCTTCCGCAGGACGGCTGCTCAGAGGGGACTGGCGGGACAGGCGGGCAGGTTCCCGGCCTTCCGCCGGGCTGGCCGGAGCACTGAAAAGCCCCGCTCAGCGCTGAGCGGGGCTTTCCTGCGTTGCTCGTTATTGTGGCGGCCAAGCGCCGACGTAGTGGATCAGCGCGTCGTTGCGGTCTGGGCTCCAGATGACGGCGTAGTTCTGCTGCTCCCGGCCGGAGAGCACCGGAACCCGCCAGACCGGGCTGAACAGACCGGCGCTCATCCGGTGCCGCCGGACCTCGGCGGTGTCCGGCGTCTCGCAGATCTGGTGCAACGTACGGACGATCTCGTCCCAGAGCTGCTGACGCTCGGGGTCCTGCTCGATCTCGTCCAGCGCCTTCTCGACGCCGGGCATGTAAAGCGGCTCTAGCTGCAACGGCCTAATCCTTTGGTGTGGGCAGCTTCCGCCGGGTTCCGCGAGTGTGCGGGTCGCGCAGGTTCTCGTTGATCTGCTCGACCAGACCGGGCACCGCCAGCAGCGCGGCTTCGTCCTCGGTCATCACCACGGCAGGCTCCAGGATCAGCGTGCCGTTGGCTTCCTCACGGACCAGGTATCGGCTGTGGTGTCCCATGCGCAAGGTGGTCCTGCGCCGGGGGTCCAGCTCTAGGAGCTGTGGTTCGTTCACGGAAGTCATTCGTCCCTCGCTCGCGTCGGGTTGCAGGCGTTCGTTCCCCCGCTGACCACAGTACCACATTGGGTAATTGGGCAGCAGGCAGCGAACTACACCCGTGTAGTTGTTCCGGTGGCGTTGTCGCAGGTCAGAGCCGCTGTCACGCTTGGTTGAGGGGGTTAGCCGGGGAGGCTCCGGACCGCTGCGAGGCAATGGGTGTCATCCTCGCGGCTCCGAATCGGGGTTCTCCGGCTCCCTCATCCCCGGTGGGCGCTTGAAATAGCCCTTTCCGTGCACAGGATGCACGAGTTTTTCTGCAACCAGCTTCGTGAGAACCAGACGAATGGTGCTTCTGCACGTTTGCAGCTCTCTCATGACCGTTCTTTCCGAGGGAAGCCGCGTTCCTGGCTCTACACAAGCGAGAAGCTGCCTGTAGTAGTCCTCAACAATAGCCGTGATGCCTTGCATTTGTTTAAGCCTTCGTTTAATGTGGGGTGTACCAGTTGCATATCGGCCGTTCGAGCGGCCAACCCGAGGAAAGAAGGGGCCATGTCTTTCGCAAAAGCGTCTGACAAGCGCGAGGTGCGCTTCAACGTCTCCGGCGAGAAGCCGATGATCGGCATGCACGGCGGGCCGGACGCGGCGAAGTTCCTGCCGGATCACGCCTTGCTCACCTTCGAGAACGGCGACCTCACCTACGTGCACGTCAGCGGCCCCCGGATCGGCGTGAACGGCAACCCGCTCAAGAAGGACCGGCTGCTGACCGGCTACGAGCCCGAGGACCTGCTGAACCCGACGACCACCGACCCGGAGATGGAGTGGGACCGGCCGCCGCAGTGGCTCCAGGACCTGGTGAAGAACGAGCTGACCGAGCAGCCGCAGATCCGCCGGGCGCACCCGCGCGAGGTGCTCGACGCGCTGCACGATCAGATCCGCGAGCAGGAGGGTGTGAACCGGCAGATGCACGCGGCCAACGGCCTGGCGCTCAAGTCGCTGTCGGCCGGGCTGGACCTGGCGCAGGCGCTGGGCTTCGTGGTGGCGAAGGAGACCGGCAATGCCTCGGCGTAAGGGCAGCGGGCACCTCAAGCTGGTGCAGTACGAGTCGATGGCGCACATCCTCGTGCCGTACCGGCGGGTGTCCACCCGCGAGCAGGCGATCAAGGGCGCGGGCCTGGGGGCGCAGAAGACCAGCCTGACCCACGGACTGGCCCTGCGCGAGGCCGAGGCCTACTCCTGGGACGACCGCTTCTGCGACAAGGGCAAGTCAGGTAAGGACATGAAGCGCGAAGGGCTGACCAACGCGCTGGAGGTCATCCGGGCCGGGCAGGCGGGCGGCATCATCGTGTCCAAGTTGGACCGGCTGAGCCGTTCGCTGCTCGACTTCGCCTACCTGATGGCGATGGCGAACAAGGAGGGCTGGAACATCGTGGCCTTGGATCTGGGCCTGGATCTGGCGACCCCGGCGGGCAAGATGATGGCGGGCATCCTGGCGGTGTTCGCCCAGTTCGAGCGCGACGTGATCAGCCAGCGGACGAAGGACGGGCTGGCCGAGAAGCGCGCCCAGGGTGTGCGGCTGGGGCGGCCCCGGACTATCGACGACGACCTCTTGGAGGCTATCGTCACCGCCTGGCTCGGCGAGGAGAACTTCAGCGCGGTCGCGCGCTGGCTCAACTCCTCCGGGCTGGAGACGATCCACGGCGGCAAGCGGTGGTACCCGGCGACGGTGCAGAAGATCGTGCAGTCACAGGACGGGGCCGCGCTCGTTAAGAGCCTGAAGGAGGCGGCGTGAGCACGAACGAGCCCTACCCGAAGTGGAAGCGGGTCGACCCTGGCCTGTACTACGCGAAGTTCAACGGGCACACGTTCGACTGCATGCGGGCCTTCGACACCGGCCTGTGGAACCCGACCGTGGACGGCCGGAAGCTGAAGGACTTCTACCCGCCCAACGTCGAGCTGCGCTACCGCTTCCAGAGCCTGGACGAGGCGCTGAGGGCGTGCATCGAGGCGACCGTCCCGGCGCACGCGATCGAGGTCCGCAAGGGCGGCACGTACTGCTCGTTCGACGTCGGCTACCCGCTGGGACACCAATGCGGGCACGACAAGTACTGGGCCGGACACGTCAGCGAGGAGGAAGCGGAATGAGCGAGGACAAGCTGGCGGCGTACTACACCGCAAAGGCCGCCCGTGACGGGGCGTACGACAACTACGAGGTCGCCCGGCGGGTCTGGCTGAAGTGGGACGAGGAGATGGAGCGGGCGCGGCTGGCGGCGGTGCTCGCGGTGCCGTGCCCGGCGCGGGAGTGCTCGGCCGACGAGCCGGACCAGCCGTGCCGGTTCGCCGACCGCCCGCCGATGACCACGCCCACCTACCGCACGCACGAGGCCCGCCAGGACCTGGCCGGGGTGAACGGCGAGTCGAAGCGCCGGTGGGTCGTCGAGCAGATCACGCACGAGGCTGACGGCTTCCGCCGGGTGCCGGTGTGACACTGACCGTCAACACCAGAGAGGCCATGCTGCTGCGCAACGCGCTGGTCAATCTGGACCGGCTGCTGGCCGAGATGGGTCAGATCGCGGTCCTCGGCTCGGTGGCCCTTCAGTTGACCGCCATCGGGGAGTACGAGGACATCAGCACCGAGCTGGCGGCCCGGCTGGACGAGCAGATGCCGACCGCGCAGAGCGTCGCGGCGCTGGACGTGAGCGAGCTGGAGCTGGAGATCCTCTACAGCGCGCTGACCGCGACGCACCGGACGCTGGACACGATCCTCTGGAAGGCCAACGAGGTCGCGCTGCAAAACGTGGTCGGCGACTGCGCCGGGATGCAGCGCGAGGTCATGGAACTACGACGCAAGGTGGAGGCGGTGCAACGTGTCGCACGGCGAGAACCCTGAGGGCGAGACCATCGACGTCGGCCCGGTCGAGGTGGGCGACAAGCGGCCGGTCGCCGAGCCCAGCCCGATCCGGGACAACGGCCCGTACGCCGGGCCGGACCAAGCGCTCAAGCAGTACGCGGCAGTGACCCACGGCATCCCCGGCACCTCCGACCAGATGTGCGCGATGATCGTGCGGGAAGCTCTACTGATGACCGGCGTGGGGGTCAGCAACTCCTTCGAGATCGACTACCTGGACGCCTTCATGGAGCGGCACGCCGACCCGATCATGGCGCAGATCATCACCGGCTGGATCATCCGCTCGTACATGCTGGGCAAGGGCATCGAAATCGGTCAACAAGGGGCCTAAACAGGACGGGCTAATCCTTTTAGGCGATGCAGGTTTAAGACGTCCTTAAGTAGGCTGATCACGTGCTTACGGGGGATACGTTCCAGATCGGTCTGGGCATGCTCATCATCATCTTGGCCTGCTACACCTTCGGCCGTCTGCATCAGTGGGCGCGCGGGGCGATGGACCGCGACGAGGCGTACCGCGACGGCTACGACTCGGCCACCAAGAGCATGTTCTTCCTGGCGACGCGGGTGTCCACCAAGATGCAGAACCCGCCGCCGCTGTCGATGACCAAGGAGATGCCCGCGCCGATCCGGCTGCCGACCGGCACCCGGCCGTCGCCGAAGCCGAAGAACGCCCCGCCGCCGGTGGTCGTCCCGCCGCACCGGGCCATCCCGCAGGAGCGTCCGCGTCGGCGGGGTGCCCGGCACGCGGCGTAGGGGTGCAGGAATGGGAACGAGCGTGCACAGAGACGGGGGTGTGCACGCTCGTTCTCATATCTCGTCGGATCAGGTGCGCCGGGGGATCTTGTCCTCGTCCGGGTTGAGCCCCACCAAGTCGTACTGATGGACGCCGAGGGCGTCGCCCTGGTGGAGGATGCACAGGGTGCATTGCTTGGGGATACCGCTGAGCGTCGCCATGATCTTCTGCTTGGGGCCGATCCAGCAGTCCCGGCCGCACTTGTCGCACTGGGTGATCGTGTGCTCGATGGACGGACGCCACTGCTGATCCGGCGGCAGGCTGGCGTTGACCTTCTCCATGAGCGCCGGGTCCGCCGGGAAGCAGTTGATCATGGCGTCCACGATCTCTATGGGCTGCTCTCGCTTGTTAGCCATCGCTCTCTTCCTCGGCTCGTGCGGCGGTGCACTCCAGGCACAGCATGGTGGGCTTGAGCACCGCTACATCCTTGTAGGACTCGGGGTCGAGCCAGCAGACCTCTTTGCAGCGGGAGCATCTGGTCGTGACCCGCCGTGCCCGCAGTTGCGGGGAGCCGCCGTTCGGGTCGGCGTCGGCCACCCGGATCATCGAGTAGATCTTGGGCTCGTCGCTGAGTTGGGCGGCCAGGATGTCCTCCTCGTCGAGGACGTTGAACTCCACGCCGAGGAACGTGATCTTGCGGCCCATCGCACTCCCTGTGTCTTGAACGCAAAGCAATGTATCTGAAACTGTGGGTATGGCCTACACCTGTCCGGACTGCCTCCGGACCAGCCACCATCCCCAGGACGAGAAGAACCTCTACTGCGGCAACTGCCACGAGTTCAAGCCGGGCAACGTCCACTACGAGCTGAGCGAGTTCCAGCTTGCGATCGCCAGGGCGTTGCAGGGTCCTTCGCCGCAGCCCTATGTGCTGGCCGCCGTCGCCCAGCACTTCCTGGACGCTCAGGCCACCTGGGACACCATCTTGCTGGAGCTGCTCCCGCTCTACAACGCACGGCGGCTCAGCAAGGTGGCGGTGGACGTGCTGGTCGCGGTGACCACACGGGTCGGTCACATGACCAACGTGACTCATCCGTCCGAGTGAACTATCCGAACCGCTCGTTCTTGAGCTGATCGAGCCGCCAGTGGCACTCGGTGCACATAGGCCAGGCCCAGAAGTTCACGACGGCCTGCTTGTTCTCGCTGGTCAGCCAGCACATCTCGGTGCACCACCGGCACTCGGTCTTGCCGAGGATCATGTGCTCGGGCAGCTCGTCGGAGCAGCGGGTGAGCACGACGACCAGCTTCGGTTCCTCCATGGTGGCTTAACGTATGTCGGCCATCACCAGCCCGTATCGCACACCGTGTCCCGTCGTTGTGCTCAGCGAAGGGGTCACTCGATCGGATGACCACGGAGGAGAAGATGACCGCCGCCGTCAAGAAGGCTCCCGCCAAACGAGGGCCGGGCCGCCCGCCGCGCAAGAAGACCGCCGACCCGCAGCCCGCGCTGATCGAGGAGCCGGAGCCTGAGGAGATGCCGGAGGACCGGCCATCGCGGCACAACGGCATCAAGATCGTGCGCGAGGAGCTGGTGTCCAATCTGCCGCGCGCCCCGTTCCGGATCTCGCGGCTGTGGCTGGAGGACGGCAACGTCGCGTTCGGCTGCCGGGACTGCCTGTTCACCGGCGACAGCCGGGGCATCGTGATGGCCCACCGCAACGAGATGCACGGGGCGAACTTCGGGGCGCGCTGGAAGCACAAGGACCTGCCGCCGCAGCGGGCCACTCCGGACATCGTGCTGCCGGACTCCGAGGGCCGCTCGATCTCGGCCGACCCTCTCGACTGGACGCTCAAGGAGCTGCTGGCCGTCTGCCCGTCGATCACCGCATTGGGTGACATGGTCGAGGAGGCGCAACGCCGGGCGGATGCCGCCGTTGAAGAACTGCACGAGCTGAAGATCGCTACGCGGGACATGCGCGCGAAGGCGGACCAGTACGACGCGGTGCGCGAGGAGCTGAACGCCCTGCGCAACTGGAAGCGGAAGATCACCACGCGGCTGAAGCAGGTGGGCTTCAGCCTCGATGAGGACGAGGAGTGACCATGGCACGTCGCCGAGCCCGAGTGTCCCTGGGCCTGACCGTTGACGACCGGACCGAGCACATGAGCGCGACGGCGCTGCACTGCCGCCGCTACGGTCACCAGTGGCTGATCAAGGCGACCACCAAGTCGCGGTTCAACGAGCTGGTGGCCCTGGGGCACCAGGAGGACAACCGCTACTGCGGCAACGGCTGCGGATCGACCTGGCGGCAGGTCTGGGATCTGTCCACCGGGGAGGTTCTGGAGAACGACCGGACCTACCCGAAGAACGGTGAGTATCTATTGCCGGCCGGGTCGGGACGGTTGCACCGCAACGCCGCGCGGGTCGCGCTGTTCGCCCGCGAGCACCCGGAATACGCCTGACATGACCCGCCGCCGCTACGTCATACTCAGGGCCGTTCCGCTCGCCATCGTGACCTTCTTCGGGGTCACGCTGCTGTTCCACGACAGCACGTTGGGAACGATCTTCGGCACGGGGGCGCTGGTGTACGTGGCGGTGCGGGTGGACCAGGTGATCAAGCACGTGAGGACGATGGAGGACGAGCAGCGGTGACCATCCACAACCCGTGGTGGCAGGTCGCGCGCAACTACGTGCACCCGGCGACGTTCGGTCAGGTGGGCCTGGAGATCGGCGGTATGGACACGCCGGGCGGCAAGCCGTACGTCGTGGACGACCAGGAGTTCCCGGCGTGGAACTACCTGCGGTTCCGGGAGTTCGCCGTGCACCGCTGGGCCTGGACGGTCACGGACCCGGAGACGGTGAAGTTCGTGGTCGAGCACTGCGGACCGAGGGTGATCGACCCGATGGCTGGGACCGGCTACTGGGGATATCTGCTCAAGCAGTTCGACGTGGACGTGCTCTCCAGCGACATCGACCCGCCGGGGCCGTTCCGGGAGACCAACATCTACCACCCGGACACTGAGCCGTTCGTCAAGATCAGCAGGTGCCGGGCCGACGCCGCCGTCCGGCTGGCCGATCACGACAGGACGTTGTTCCTGGCCTGGCCGCCGATGGACAACGGAGCCGCGCAGTGCCTGCGTGCCTATCCCGGTAAGCGGCTGATCCACATCGGGGAGTTCGGCGGGTGCACGGCCGACGAGGACTTCTTCGCCGAGCTGGACAAGAACTGGACCGAGGTCAAGACGCACCGGCCGGTGCAGTTCTTCGGCCTGCACGACTACGTCACAGTCTTCGACCGGATACGCGCGCTGCCGGGGGTGTAAGTAAGAGGGGCGAGGCAGCGCGTTACAGGGGGAAATACAGGGTGGGCACCAGGCGATCAACAACGGTGCCCACCCTGTACCGTCCGGTCGGCACGATGGTCGCCGGGCTGGCCCTGCTGGCGATGACCCTGGGGTTCTGCGCGGCGGCGCTCGGCGACGCCTTCCACGCCCAGGACGTCTTCTGGTCGTACTTCTTCCTGGCGCTGATCGTCGTCGGGATGTCGATCTTCACCTGGGTCACGATCGGTTTGTCCACCTACCTGTCTGATGATCCTGTAGACCGTGTGGTAGACGAGTACGTAGACTTGATCTATGACGACTCCTGGCACGACCACCATTCGGGTGAGATTGGAAACCCGTGACCAGCTCAACGACCTGATCGCGGAAGACTTCCCAGGCAAGACGGTCGACGACGTGATCGGCCGCCTCATCGCCGAGCACTGGAAGGCCGGGAGCCTCGCCGACGTCGAGCGGTACCGCCGCGACAACCCCGCCGGGTTCGCCAACTACCTGCGCGACAGCGGGCTGATGGACACCGCCAGTGCCGCAGACCTGGAAGGTGTCGCATGATCGAGCCCTGGCAAGTCTGGTCGGCCTACGCGGGCGAGAAACTGCCCGTGCTGGTGGTCAGCTCGCCGCACCACCTGGAGCTGACCGGCGGCCGGTTGGTCACCGTCGCCCCGATCACCCGCATCGACCGGGGCTTCCGGCATCACGTCGTCATCCACGACGAGGAGGGGCTGCCCGCCTACGTGATGACCGACCAGCTCCGCACCGTCAACAGCGTGCGCTTCACGTCGCAGAAGCCGCTGTTCGAGCTGCACCTGGACGACATCCCGCCGGTGCGCCGGGCGCTCAAGCACATGGTGGACTTCTGATGTCCAGCCCCGAGCAGCAGATGTACGACTGGATCAAGTCACTCGACGATGACGCGCTGGCCGCCGCGATGGGCCTGGGCGGCAATTTCCGGCCGACCGACGAGTGGTTCCGGGCGATGCGCAACATGAGCCCGCGCGACATCAAGGAGGTCTTCGGTCGCAAGGACCGAGAGCCGGGGACCAGAGGCTTCGGCGACCACCTGGACAAGCTGGGGGTGACGCCCGGCGAGTTGTCCGTCCGGCGGCTGCCCGCCGACGACCTCGACGAGAGCGCCGAGATGGTCGTCTGCGAGATCTGCGAAGTCCCCCTCAACCGCTTCCTCGGCCCGGACGGCTTCGAGTGGGTGCACAGCCGGGCCTGGCAGACCTACGACCACGACCCGATCCCCAAGAGTGTCGAGCGGCCCGCCTACCACCTGCGCAAAGACCTGCTGTGCGACTTCTGCGGCCTGTCCACGATCAACAACCCGGTGATCTGGAGCTACACCGGCGACCGGATCGTGAACACCTCCGGCAACCTGGACAGCGACCACGGCAAGAGTTGGGCCGCCTGCCAGCCGTGTGCCGACATCATCGACACCGGCGACGTCGACCGGCTGATCGAGCGGGTCATGAGCGCCTCGTCGGTGATGCGCGCGGTGCGCGGCCATCCCGAGGCCGAAGCGGTCATGCGCAACCAGATGTACCGCACACACTGGGAGTTCGTCCCCAGCATCACCGCCAAGACCTACATCGGGCCGCCGGTCAAGCCGTCACAGCTCAACCCGCGCATGATGCCCAAGATCCAGGCCGGGCTGCTCAAGTACTGGTCCAAGCCGGAGCTGTACGACGACCTGATCAAGCCGGGCCGGGGCTTCACCTACAGCACGCCGGGCATGCACGTCGGCTGGGACCGACCGCAGGGCGTGGAGCACTTCATCGCCCGCTTCACCGACGACAACGTCATGCCCAGCTCGGTGTTCGACAAGCACGTCAAGCACCTGCGCACCGGCATCGAGTTCGCCGAGCTGTTCTGGATCGACAGCCGGTTCACCACCGAGTCCATCCTGGCCGGGCACGACCTCAAGGACGTCTCGATCGCCCGCGAGGAGCTGCCCAGCGCGCACGGGCTGATCATCTACGAGGACCCGATCGGGACGATCAAGCGTCCACATGGCGAAGCAGGCATCCGCGCCGTCAGTTGGACCCTGGTCCCTGAGGGCGTCTGGATCAACTTCTACATCCAGGGCGAGGACGCCGATCCCGAAGTCCGCGACGTCGCCGCCTTCCGCGCGGAGAACGGCTTCCTGCTCTGCCCGAACATCGGCACGGGCATCCCGTTCGTCGGTCTGGGCGATGTCGACGACGACTTCCGGGCGCATCCCGGCGCGGGCTACCTGCTCACTCTGATCGCCACCTGGTCGTTCATGAACGAGCCCGGCATCGCCGAGCACACCGTCATGCCGGTGGACAAGAAGCAGCAGCGCGCCGCCAAGCGCTCCGGCCGCAAGATCCCGGACGTGGTCGTGGTCAGCCTGCGCAAGCGGGCACCGGCCCGGCCGCGCAACGACAGCGAGCAGCACCGCGAGCTGAAGTACCGCAAGAAGATCAACGGTCACTGGAAGATGCAGTTCTACGGCCCCAAGCGTGGCCTGCGCAAGCGGATCTACATCCGCCCGTACATCGCCCGGCCCGACCTGCCGCCGCCCCCGCCGAAGGCCCCGGTCGTTAAGGTGCTGCGATGAGCAAGCCCGCGAGCGGTCACTGCGACATCGCCAAGCCCTGCCCGTTCTGCGGGCAGCGCAAGCTGGAGCTGCGCTGGTGGCTGGAGGCCAAGCCGGTCGGCACCTTCAGCCTGGCCGGTGCCCAGCTCAAGTTCAGCGCCGTGGAGAACGCCGTCGTGCAGTGCCACGGCTGCGAGGCGATCATCCCCGGCACCATTACCGCAGACGCGCATGTGGAAAACGGACGCTTTGTCTCTGGACACTTCGAGGCCAGCGGCAGAGTAGTCAAATGACCTTTATGTTCCAGCCGGGCAGCCCGTTCGAGTCCAAGCCCCGCTACACCGCCGGACAGACCCTCCAGCACAAGAACACCTTCGCCTGCTCGGTCTGCGGGGCACCCAACGACCACACCACCGGCATCACCGGCAAGGGTGGCCCCAAGACCGGCATGGTCTCGATGTGCTTCACCTGCGGCGAGCTGTCCATCTTCCAGGTCAGCCCGTTGGGCATCATCAGCCTGCGCGAGCCGACCACCGAGGAGCTGGCTTCCATCCACCGGGAGCACGGCGAGATGCTGGCCTGGATGACGAGATTCCGAGCGGAGCGAGTCGCCCGTGGACGTTGAGGATGAGGACGACAATCTCGTCTGGCCGGACGAGGACGAGCCGCCACCCAACGGCCCCTGGCGCGACGGGGCACTGTGGGTCTTGGACGGCAAGTGCAAGACCTGCATCTTCCGGCCCGGCAACCTGATGAAGCTCGCGCCGGGCCGCGTCGAGTCGATGGTCGAGGCCTGCGTGCGAGAGAACACGATCATCCCGTGCCACAAGACCCTCGACGGCCCGCGCTCGGTCTGCCGGGGGCTCTACGACGTGCACTACGGCAAGATCGCCGTCCTCCAGGTCGCCGACCGGCTCGGCCTGATCAAGTTCGACAGTCCACCGGCATGACCAGCAGAGAAGAGGCCATCGCCGAGCTGGTGGGCAACGTCGTCCGCATCACCGGCGAGATCGACGAGGCCCAGGTTGAGGTGAGGCGGCTGTCGGCCGCCCGGCGGCTCAACCTGCGCCTGATGGCCGACGAGCTGAACATGACCAACCGGGAGATCGCGGCGGCGGTGGGCATGACGCAGGCCCGCGTAAATCAATTACTGAACAAGAATGAGTAGATCGTTCGCCTGATCGGGTGATGACTGCCGGATACTGATTCGCGACTGTGTGTGGATGCCATCCCTCGCCGCCGAACAGCAGCCCGCAGGCCTGACCCCGCTGGTGGTGGTGATCATCGTTCTGATCATCGCCGGGATCATCTACACCTTCGGATACGCCCGAGCCGTCTTCCACCGCGCGAACAGCGACTACAAGAAGACCAAGGAAGGGCTGCCGGGGATGCGCAAGACGGTCTGGCAGACCGCCTGGCGCACCGTGAAGGTCGGCTTCGGCGTGCTGATCCTGCTCGGCATCCTGGTCTTCTGGGGGGTGAACGACGAGCGCAAGAAGAACGACCAGACGCCGGTCCCGGCTACCGTGAGTAGCTCACCACGGCCACCGAGGACACCACGATGACCAGTAAGCGTCTGCGTAAGATCCGCCGGGAGAACAGCCTGGCGGGGCTGCTGCGCCGCGTCCAGGAGGACCGCTGGACCCGAGGGTCCGACGCCGCCCGCTGGCGGCCCGGCGAGAGGTACGACAGATGGCCGTCTGGCGTGTATCCACCGTCCTGGACGACGGAACCACCCACGAGACCGTGGTACTGGCCCGGACCGGAGCAGACGCCGGGGTCCTGGTCGGCAACCTGATCCGCGCCGCGCGGGCCGTGGACGTCATCGAGGGCAACGTCGGCATCGGCGCGCAGAGCACCTACCACCTGCCCGAGGACTACGCCTCTACGGCGATTAACTTCCACTTCGCGTAACCCGGCCTGGTCCCGGTCGTTGGGGACCATCGTGGATGCACGCAAGCGCCGCACCGGCGACCGGATCGCCTACTCGGTGGGTCTCGGCATGGGCTTCTTCGGGTTTTTGCTGGCCGTGGACGCCGCTCTGGACGGGCTGCGCTGGTGGGTCCTGATGGACGTGCTGGTCGCGTCGATCAACTTCTTCAACGCCATGTGCGCGCACGAAAGACTGAAGCGTCATCAACGCTGAGCTAATCACCGTTACCCTGAACGTGAGGGGGATTGATGTCTGTCCAAGTCGGTGATGAGCACCGCAGCAAGCACCCGCAGTGCGCCAAGTGCTGGTGGGATCACTGGGGCGTGGGCCGGACCCCGGAACGCGTCGAGCGTCCGGAGCGGACCGTCTGCTGCTTCTGCGGCGGCCTGACCATCAGCGGCATCTTCGTCTCCGAGGAACCCGGCAGCTTCAAGATCCCCTACTGCCCGGACCTGCTGGTCGACCCGGTGCCTGTCCTGCCCGACCCCAGGGTGCAGCGATGATCGCCCCCTGGAAGATCCACACCATCAAGGACTGGCCCACCCGATACAGCCTCTACGGCTGCTGGGCCATCGTGACCGTGTCGATCATCTCGATCTTCGCGCCGCTGCCTTGGTACACCATCCCGCTCCTGATGGTGCTGTGGATGCCGTTCTGCATCACGGTCATGTTCCGGCAGTGGCGCGACACCAGAACCCAGTTGAAGGATCTTGAGGCCATCGGCGAGGCCATCGACCGGGCCGACGCCAAGGGCCAGAGCGACTACACCAGTGAGCTTCCACCGCACCTCCAGGAAGACTTCAAGATGTTCGTGGCCCGCAAGAGGCTGGCCCAGCAGGAGAACGAGTGAGGAAGCTGCTGCACCGCTGGATCAACCTGTCCGGCACTCCACACATGGTGCTGTTCAACCTGCTCTGGTGGTTCTTCACCGTCCTGGCGAACTGGACCGGCATCATCGGCAACGGGTGCATGTGGACAGCCGGACCTGACTGCTGACAACTTACGCGCAGTGAAGCCGGCCGATACGCTGCGTGGGTGGCGAAGACGAAGAACAAACTGTGGCAGTACTGGGGCTACGTGGTCGCGGCCATCCTGATCTTCTCCGTCCTCAATGACGCCGCCGGACCGGCGACCTACGCCATCCTCACCGGCGTGCTCGTGCTCTACATCCTGTTGCAGGCTCCGGCCACCTGCGCCGCGATCAACCGCATTGCCCAGCGCACCGGCGAGGTCGACTACTGCCGCAACAACTCCAGCGGCATGCTGCTGGGCTGCCACATCCGCCAGCACAAGTTCCAGAAGTTCAAGGGCCTGTGGTGGCACCAGAAGTGGCGGGACAAGACCAGGGGCATGCTCTCCGGCGGCCCGGCCGTCTTCGCCACCATCACCGGCACGATCGGCACCATCACCGGCATCTTCGGCATGATCAAAGACCTGTCCGGCAAGTAGATTCACCCCATCGCGAATCGTCTGACCACGCTGAGTTCACTGCACTTACACTGCACGTATGAGTCAGGACGACGTGGACCAGATGAAGGCGATGATCCGCGAGAAGATCGCCAAGCACGGCTGGATGGTCACCGGCGTCTTCCCGCGCCAGGGTGAAGACGGTGTCCCGTTCGCCTACACCATCGGGCTCACCGACGCCGGTCTGCCCGAGCTGATCATGTCCGGCCCGTTCGACCCGGAGACGCTCCAGAACTTCCTCAACATGGCCGGTGACCGGCACGTCACCCAGGAGGGCGAGATCAAGCCCGGCGACATGCTCGACTACCTCGCCAACGTCCCGTTCAAGGTGATCGCGGCGACCACCGGCGAGCACGTGCAGCAGGCCCTCAACTTCTACGGCGACCCGGAGAACTGGCTAGGCGTGGTGAAGCTGCTCCAGATCCTCTGGCCCGACCGCGACGGCAACTTCCCCGGCGACCCCGGTTGGACCAGCGACGCCGCGCAGGAGCTGTACGGGTGAGAACCGACATCCAGCTCCTGATCAGCTACGACCGTGAGGCTGACTCTGTGGACGTCCAGATCGTCCAGCCCGGCGATCCGCCGATGACCCGCGACGAGGTGAACGAGATCCTGGGCCGCGCTCACAGCATGCTGCGAGCCATGGCCCAGACCGCCGATAAGTAGGGCGTGCCTGACGAGGAGTACGACGAGCAGATCGAGCTGGCTAAGGCCGCCTACCAGGCGTACGGCGAGGCCACCGACTTCAAGAACTACCAGGGCCTGCCCATGCCCGGCTGGGACGACCTCGGCGACGCCATCCAAGCCGCCTGGGTTGCCGCCGCCGACCGCGTGGTCACCGAGCTGAACGGCCCGGAGGCCGCCGACTAGCCTCGTGGGCCATGGACGCCTACTTCGACCAGGACGGCAACCCGATCTCTGTTCAGGAGTGGGGCCGTCTCTTCGAGGACCTGCCCGGCCGGACCCTCGCCGAGGACCCCGTGCCGGGCGGCGTGCTGCGGACGGT
>JACCDR010669908.1_pt1 | contig 20112 bp, 17 predicted proteins | sample 7446431 | NCBI WGS metagenome assembly JACCDR01 (sample SAMN15323443, study PRJNA562643) | freshwater metagenome | isolation source: river surface water | place: USA:Blue River Watershed | collected 2017-08-17 | reverse complement strand
ATGAGGGCTGCACAACATCAATAGCTTTGCGCCCTGCTGCGCACAGGCTTCCAAATGAGCGAAATCCATTTCATAGCGGCCATTAACTTCCTTCAACGGATTTAATAACAGCCTGCGTTGCGCAGTTGTCACCGCAGAATAAAATGGAAAATACACGGGTGGTTGTACAATAACACCCTCACCCACCTGCGTGTAGGCTTGCACTGCAGCAAACAATGAAGGCACCACACCGGGTGCCATTAAAATCCAATCTCGCTCTATAGCCCAATCATGGCGATTTTGAAACCAATCGATAATGGACTCGTACAAACTTTCCGGATAAAAACTATAACCAAACACCGGATGATCAACACGCTTTTGCAAGGCTGTAACAACGCAGGGTGGTGCTGCAAAATCCATATCCGCCACCCAGAGTGGCGTGACATCAGCAGTACCAAAATACGGCTGTCGCCCATCGTGTTTTACCGAATTCGTTTTTTCGCAATTAATCGGAACATCAAAATCGAAAATCATCACAACAAATCTCTTGAAGGTGTTCTGCGCCAAAAGAAATGCGCAAACGCACACCAAGACAATAACGAGAGCCGTCTAACGCCGCTCAACATAATGAAAATCAAACATAGAAATATCGTACTAGGTGAAAAAATATAGGCGCAGAGAAACACACAGAATCGAGCCGATCTAACATACCCCCGTGACCTTCGATCATTTGCCCCCAATCTTTAACACCTCTATCTCGTTTAATAGCTGACATAACGAGCCCGCCCACAAACCCCATAATGGTAATTGCAAAAGCCATTGCCGCAGCTACTATAGGGGTAAAAGGTGTTATCCACCAAAGTGTCGCACCTAAGGCCGTAGCACTTAAAATACCACCGACAAATCCTTCAACAGTTTTCGAAGGTGAAACGTTTGGAGCAATTTTATGTCGCCCTAGCAGCTTACCCCAAATATATTGCAAAACGTCACTTGATTGCACGACCAAAATTAAAAATGCAACTAGCAAAAGGTTTCGATTCTCAAAATGCGGAATATCTAATGCAAGCAAGGCAGGTACATGAGAGATGGCGTACACGCAAATCATTAAACCCCATTGAGTTTGCGATGCACGCTCCAAAAAGCGAGTAGTGTCATGCCCTAAGCACGCAAAAAAAGGCATCAATAAAAACGCATAGACTGGAACAAAAATTGAAAACATCCCGTACCAGTTTTGCCATATAAAAGTATATTGCAACGGTAAAAAAATAAAAAAACAGGTGAGAAGCGCAATATGGTCACCACGCCGTGTATGCGTTAAGGTAATGAATTCACGTAGGGCTATAAATGAAATTAACCCAAACAACACGACGACGCCAGTATGCCCTCCTAGCAAAGCAATACCAATGATGGCTACCATTACCCACCAAGCATTAATGCGCGCATTTAAATTGGCAACCACACTATTCTCGCGCCCCATTCGCCAACGCAATAATGCTCCAATAATACTCGCCGCTAGCAACACGACTCCTATACCGATGAACAACTGTAATGTCGCATCACGTGCTGCTTCCGGAAGTTGAATGGGTAGCTGATCGGAAATTGAAATCATCTTGATGTGCTCATCGAAAGTACGGCAGAGCGAGCGCGAGTTAAAAAATCGGCTTTGGTTTCTTGAGGCAACACATGAATAGGCTCACCGAAACTCAAAGTACACACCAAAGGTACCGGCAACAATTCTCCTTTGGGCATTACGCGGTTGAGATTTTCTATGCGCACAGGTACCAATTGAATTTGTGGATTTCTACTCGCCAAATGAAACAATCCACCTTTAAATACAGACATTTCACCATCAATTGATCTAGTTCCTTCAGGAAAAAAAATCAACGAATCTCCCGCTGCAATCGCATCATGCAATGGGGCAAGGGGTTCTTTATTTTGTTTATTGCCCTGACGATCAAGTAATATGCCGCGAAAAATACGATGAATCAAATAACGCCGTATGGCGGTTTTTTCCCAATAGTCTGCGCCGGCTACGGGTCGCGTTTGACGACGAACGGCCGATGGCAGCATGCTCCACAACAACAAAAAATCGAGGTGGCTAGTATGATTCGCAAAATACAATCGCTGGATCAATTCTGGTTTGCAACCGAGCCAATTAGCATAGGCACCCGTCAATAGGCGAGCGCTTTGAATTAACACAAACCCAAATAATCGATCAAACCACATGATAACTATATATCCCGAACAAGGAGAGTACGAATTGAATCGCCACGACCAAGGTTAGCTTGGATACTAAACTTCGTGCTGCTTTTGCACGGGCGATCAGATCTCGCGAATCCAATTTTTTTCGCAAAGCCAATTGATTCAGTGCAAGATCAAATTGCTTTAGAGCGGTATTCTCATCGTTAAATTGACCAATAAGCGCAAAGGCAAACTCATCAAATTTAATTCGCAGTGAAAAATAGACTAAGGGCATGGCCATTAGCAATGCAGAAAAAAATATTCCAAGAACATACCCCTGCCCAACCCCCAAGGGTTGTTTGAGCAAAAGGCATGCACCGCAATCGACAAGGAATAATAACCAACCAAACAACTGAATAGGCGTGCTGCTGGCCAGAAAACTTGCAGTCAAGTCTGCCAAGAGCGCGCAATTACTCATCTCCACACTATTCACTGATTACCTGCTGCGAAATAAGGTTGCCCAGCTGCTCAAGACTTTCTTCCGACAAAACAATGTGGGACTTTGCCTCTTTCAAACACGCGACCGCTTGCGCACAAGAAAAGTGACGATACAAGATAAGCCATGCAGCAATTGCCGCTGCGCTACGTGAAAAACCCAATGCGCAACATACCAATACATTTCCCTTACTGCTAGCCTCTTCAATTGCCGATGCCGCAGCATAAAGCGTCGCCACTGGCAGAGGCAAGAGATCCAACACCGGCAAGCTTTTGTAATCGATTGGATTAGCGCGCAGGGGTAATTCCGCACACAAATCAATCACTGTTTCCACCGCATACTCTTTCAATACTAGCTGATTAGGTTGTGGTCCAAGAAAGATATTTTCAAAAACATTTACTGCCGATGGTAATTTTCGAGTCCAAAAATGTGCATTTAGCCTTGCACCAACTATATAAGGGCCGAAAAACATCCAGCTTCGCCAAGGTAATTGCTGTGCCTTTTTTCCAAAATGCTCAGGCGAACCGAAAATATAAATTCCAGCAACGCCCATTAAAGCGGCGGCAAGCCAATAGATAATCCAAGCCAGAGGATTAGGAAACAATAACGCTCCCACAAATACCGCAAACATACTGGCTATAAAATAATAGGCTGCCAAGCGCAACGATTTTTCTCCGCGCTCTGCATAACGCAAGCGCCATTGCTCAGCAGCTTCAGGAAAAATTAATAATATTAAAGCCCCTGCCCAAAACCCTAATAACACATCAATAAAGTGATGTTGAAAGGTCGTGAGTACCGAAATGCCTATCAAAGCAAACCATATATGTGTAATCCAGCGAATTACAGCTGAGTCAACTATATCGGCATAGTGCCGCCAAAGAATAACCAACAAACAAATGTGTAACGAAGGCGCTTGATTATAGGGTAAATCAAAGCCACTTAGAGCCGCATACAAAAAACCAAATAACCCATCACTGCTGGGTCGAGTAAAACTAAAATGCAAAGGCCATATTAAAAAACCAGTAATACAAATGATTTGTGCTAGCAGTAACCGTTTGCCTAAACGAAATAACTCATTTTTGTTACGACTGGTAAAGAGTGCAAAACCGTATAATAAATCAATCGTCCAATAGGGAACTATCATCCAACTGATAAACGGAATTTGTTTCTCCCAATCCATGACATAGACACCAACATCATTTCGCAATGAGGTAAAATGGTTTACGGTGTTATAACTGCTAAAAAACAACACACCTAAACAAGCACCCCAAAGCGTTGCCCATGCAAATAAGGGAAGTTTTTTGGTTGGTAAATCTGGTATTGATTTATCGCTCATTTCGTTGTGCAACTGATACAGTAAATATGCCCCACTCATCAGCAAGGGTATAGCATTTGGTGAAACCGGCATCCGCAACTAGACAATCCATTTCCGCTTGTACGCGACGACGCATAACCCAAGGCTTACCATCGCGATGGCTACTTAGCACTCGCGCAATAAATTCTAATTGTGGGTGCCAAGGCTGACCTGTATAGATAAGAAAGCCACCCGATTCAACGGCATCTGCCAATCCCGCAAGTGAATCACGTATCAAGGTATTATCGGGAAATAATTCATATAAGCCAGAGACAACTGCAACAGTCGGCGATGGGCTAATGTTGCTTAAAGATGCGCGATTAAAAGCATCACCCAGTATAAACTGAGCAATATGATTTAGCTTTTTATCAATAATAAGTTGGCTACCCTTTTCAACATTCAATGGGCTATAATCGCGCAAAGTTACCGAAGCAGGTTTCGGCTCCAGCTTTTCAATACCTTCTAGAATGTAGCGTCCGTGACCAGCCGCAATATCAAGAATATTCACCGTTTTGTGTTGGGTGCGAAGTTGCTCAATTACCCACTGCAGTACTTTTTCTACATGAACTTTACGTTGGCGGATACCTTTCCAACCAATTGCGTCCAGATAATTTCTATCAATAAGCCGCCCCAAAAGGCCCTTGCCTCGCGCTTCATTTCTGTAGACGTAATCTAACGTACTACCGGAATCAAAGCCCGTTGCAAACCCCAGTTGAACGCCTTCTGATAATTTCCCTCCGGTTGCCATTGACGCACGGGAAAGAGCAAATAGCCATCGCTTCAAACTAAAAATTGGTAGGGGTTTCGCTAACTGTTGAAATTCGTCAAAGGTGTAACCGGTTTGATGTGCGAGCAGTAATTCAGGTAGAGCAAATTTTTCTGCAAAGCGCGCCAGAAAAAAAGCGCGTATTTTTTCAATGGCAATATGCCGGTCTTTTTCGCCAAGCGTATCGTGAAAAAAACCCGGCAATTCATGCTTCTCTTTTATTTTACTGCTCAGACCAGCAAAAAACCTGTGCTGTGGACCATGATGCACAACCCAGTCAGCACCTGAAATCAACAGCTGCGTAGGTATGTGAATGGCGCCTGCATCAGCGACAATTCGATCTGCGACATCATAAAGTGAAATTAAAATATTGGACGCTATGGGCCGAGAAATTAACGGATCATTATTGTAAGAATTAATACGTTCCGGGTCATGAGTTAGAAACTTCGCCTTTACATAAGAATTAACAAAAAAATGCCCGCGAATGGCCTGAAGCAAACGCAATCCTTGTTTCGCAAATGGAACATAGAGCTTTACCTTGAAAGCCGGTGACGCAAGAGACACACAGCGAATTTGTGGCGCATAATCATGCATCCAAGCGCTTACCAACACCGCCCCTACACTCTGTGCAATCACTGCCACATCATTGATCGCGTGATTACTTTTCATGGCAGCGAAACGCACAAACTCATCAACGTCACGCACCGAGGTAGCAAAGCTGGGGCTGAACCCGCGTGCGCCCGGCGAATGCCCATGACCACGAGCGTCCCACGCATAAAACTCGAACTCAGGTAAGTTGATTTCCTCAACTACATGCATCATTCGCCCTGAATGTTCATGACCACGATGAAATAGAACGATAACACCACGTGATTTCCCTATTGATGCTGGCCAATGACGATAGTAGAGCTCAGTATTATCACTGGTATAAAATTTACCTTCTTCGAATTTCCGATTCATACGCATTCCCAGATTGTGGCTTAGTAACTATATTTTGAGAGTTTGAATTTCTTGCAGTCCTTTTCTGACACGCTGTATAAGTGTAACAACGGAAAGAATAACCATAATTAAAAAACAATAGGATATCCAACTGTGCACTGGTAGACCGAGACCGACAATGAGCGCCAAAACGCCAAATACGAAAGCACGATCACTCTTTCCGAAGGGGCCATCGTATCGCCGAGATGCTCCAACCATTACACCTAAAACCCCTGAATACTCAACAACGATGGACAAACAAATTATTAGCCATACCCATGTGGAGGAAGTGTTAGAGATATTGATAAATGGCAAGTATAGACAGGCATCTGAGATAAGGTCGGTTAGCTCGTTGAGATAGGCTCCTAGAGCTGACTTTTGATTGAATTCGCGCGCTAACATACCATCAACGGCGTTCGCCGCCATTCGCAGAAACATCCAAAGTGGGATAATTAAGAATAATTGCGGTACTGGGTTAATGACAAGAAGTAAACCAAGAGCTACAGATATACAACAAGCAAAAAGAGTAACTTGGTTTGCTGTAACTCCCTGCTCGTAGAGCATTTTAACTAGCGGGCGTAACAAGGATTGAAATTTTGGTTTCAAACTGTAGATGCTCACAATATGCATTCACCATTTTATGCGCCAAACAATAAAAACGACTTGATGTTACTGACCAAGCCGTTAAGCGATATTTTTCGATAAGTTGTCACAGACTAGCACAGGGCCAAAGGATCCGCAGAATACATGCACATTAAAGAGAAAGCAAAAAAACACGCTCAAACGAGATTGTAGGCCCAGAAAAATACGCGAAGAGCACCAGCAACACCTTAGATTAAAACTAAAAACGGCAGCTGGCACCAACCAGAGGAGGCCTATCGCGATGAAGAAAAAACATAACCAATATAGGTCGACGCATCATAAAAAGTTATGCGAATTCATACATCAACCTCATTAGATTTCAACTTCTGTTGAAATCTAATGAGGTTGATGTCCGCGCTTTTCTACAGGAGTTAATAAATTCCAGTAGGTTGCACCCAAATACAAGCCTATTTTAGGCGCTTCCAAAGTGTGACTTCTGAGAGGCTATGCTGAAACTTTCGCCTAGTTTCACGTATAACAAAGGGGACTTCAATTGGCTGCTGAACCAATTCAAAGTGCGGCGAAAGCAATGCCAGTAAACCGTCAAAGCTCGTAAAACTTTCACCGTCTTTTTTAAAACCACCGATCCAATCTTCGCGCGGTGTATGATCGACTAGCCAAGTATAGGGAGAGGTTAACATTAACAATCCACCGACCACGAGCCTCTCGTGAATGCCGGATAGAAATTTTGCTGGGCTATACAAACGATCAATCAAATTGGCAGCTAGAATAAAATCGTATCCGGTGAATTGCGATTTTAGATTGCAGGCATCACCTTGAAAAAAATCGACTTTATCTTTGGTTTCCGATAATCCCAAATCATTCAAATTGCGCGATTTATACTGCACCAATTCACCTTCATCCGCTAAGGTGTAACGCAAGGTTTCACCGCGCGCGAGCAACACGCCTTGACCCACAAAGCGCGCAGAAAAATCAATGCCAGTGACAAAATCAAAATGTTTTGCCAGCTCGAAGGTGGCGCGCCCCGAAGCGCAACCTAAATCCAAGGCCTTTTTATGCGCCGCATCACCTACCCACTGAATAGCTAAATTAGCGAGACTTTGGGAAAAATTGGCGACGCCGAAATATTCGTCACCATAATGAAATTCAGCATATTCAGAAAGTAATTTATCATTTTCATAATGAGAGCTTGGCACGGGTTTAACATCCTCAGAAATAACATAACGGAAACCCGCATGTTGGAAAAAATGGCGACGAAATGCGTAGCGCGCATCGCGTAGAGTTTCGTTGCCGCATGAAATCCATGAGCCGCCTTTAATAAGATTGTGGCGCTCATCGAATGTGGGAGTGGTAAAATCATCGTATATAGTGTGAACATCAAACCCTTCGAATGGATAAATAGGGGTTTCGGTCCATTGCCAAACATTTCCGACGAGATCATAAAAATCACCTTGCGCAAATCTATTCACAGGGCAAGATGAGGCAAAATAATCCAATTGAATATTGGCTTTGGCTTTCTCAGCCGTTATGGGTGCTACTGTTGCCTCATCATAGAGGCGATACCATTCATCTTCTGTCGGTAGCCTAACAGCTAGACCCGTGATATTTTTTTTCCAATTACAAAACGCTTTTGCTTCGTGATAATTCACTTCCACCGGCCAATCCCAAGGCATAGGAACTTCTTCGGTCATTAAACGCAAATACCAGCCGGAATTTTTTTTCACCCAAAAGGTGGGCGACTTAGCCTGTGTAAAATTAAGCCAACCCTGCCCCTCCGGCTCCCAATATTGTGGCGACTCGTAACCGCCAGCCAACACAAAATCTAAAAATTCTTGGTTGCTGACGAGAAACTGACTAGCCTGAAATTCTTTGACGTCTGCTCTATGCACGCCGTACTCATTGTCCCATCCGTAATAGGCATTTGATTTATCTTTGCCCAATACAACCTCACCCGCAGGAACTTGAATTAATCTGTTAACGGGAGCTTTGCCGGTTTCTTGACAGGGAATCCACTGCGGATGAGTTTTGACATATTCGAGTTTGTGTTGGCGAATGAGTACAGATGAGGTTTCCAGATGAATGCGTTCATGCTCAATACCCATAATGATTGCCCACCATGGGTTATACCAATCCACAGGCAATTGCAAAGGTGCCGTTTGAATAAGATTGATGACTAAAAAGCGCACTTGATCGCGATAGGCTTTTACTTCTGCAGGTGTTGGCCATTGATAGTGAGCATCGTTGAGATCATCCCAACTCATTTCATCAACACCTACCGCAAACATGGATTCAAAACGCGGATTAATGCGCTCTACAATCATGCGCGCCAACAATAATTTATTCACAAAAAATGTTGCTGTATGGCCGTAATAGAATATTAGGGGATGACGTAAGGAAATGGGCTTTTCATAATAAGCTTGATCACAAGTCAACACTTCAAATAAAGACTCATAGCGATCAAATGTAGTGACAAAATACTCATGCAGTTGTTTACGTAAAGCTAAGGTATTTTCTTCGCGTAGGTTCGGCGTGCGAGTGAAAATAGCGGGCTTTTTTTCTGTCGCCGTTGTCATGGGTTTCGTCGTTCTAAGCACCGGATTCGCACTCAACATAGTCAATTACCTTCTTCACTTTTAACTCTGTGCCACTCGTCCTTGAAAAGGAGTAAGAATGACTTAATGTGTTACAGGGCCTCACTGCGCCCCATAAAATCTTTTGCGAATTGCCAAGCGATGCGACCACTGCGTGCGCCTCGTGTTCGGTGCCATAACAAAGCTTCATGCACACAGGATTCACTCCACCCGCCACCGAGGTATTCTATCCAATAACGTGCTGCGGTGAGATATTCCTCTTGTGAAAAAGGATAAAAGCTTAACCACAACCCAAACCGTTCAGAAAGCGATACTTTTTCTTCGGTGCTATCATGAGGCCGCAGGTCGCCGTCTTCATAGCTCACTGCTAAATTTTCACGCATTTTTTCTGGTAGTAGATGGCGTCGATTGGAGGTCGCATAAAAAAGCATATTCGCGGAGGGTTCCGATATTGAACCATCGAGCGCAGATTTAAGCGCCTTGTAAGCGCTTTCGCCTTCTTCAAACGATAAATCATCGCAAAAAATGATGAATTTTTCGGGTCGCTGACTCACCAAATCGACTATGTCCGCCAAAAAACGCAAATCATTTTTATCAACTTCAATAATTTTTAAATTTTGCTCCGAAAATGCATTCCAACAGGCTTTAATAAGTGTGGATTTGCCAGTACCACGAGCGCCAGTTAAGAGAACATTATTAGCGCTGCGACCGGCAACAAATTGCGCAGTATTGCGCATTATCGCAAGCTTCTGTGATTCTACGTTTTTTAATGATTTTAGATCAACGCGATGGGGATTTTTTACCGCTTGTAAAGCCCCAGCTCCTGTCGCGATTGTTCGCCAACGAAACGCACTCGCCGACCAATCAATTGCTGCCGGCACGCAAGGCAGCATAGATTCAACTCTATCAATGAGCTGCTCTAAGCGCATGATAAATTGGTTTAATTGTGGCACGTAAATCACCTCATGAATTTGAGTAAAGCCCAATTCCTAGTCTATAGTTGCGGAAGGTATTATTAATTGTGTTGCTTGTGTAGCACTCTACTGGATTGCAAATGGCTTGTGTAGTCATGTATTTAGGATGTTCAGGTAGGAGCTTTAATGTTTAACAAGACAGAACTTCAAATTATCTCCAAGACGATGCTGCAACGACGTGAGTGGCTCAGTAAAAATATTAACAACCCTGAATTTGCTGCAGCCAAAGCCGTTAATCAGCAGATGCTTGAGGTCATTGACAGTGTCCTCGTAAAAATCAACGCTGCTGTCACTGCAGCTACACCTCCCGTAAGCCATGCGGCGCCACAAAAAGCGAATAAATTGCGAGCGGTTCACGAGCGCGATATTGAGCCGTCACGCATGAGGGTGTTGGTGGTTGATGATGACGAAATTATCGGCACTGTATTGCAAGCTTTATTACTCGCAACGGGTATTAAGCGTGTAGACGTAGCGACCGATGGTTTAAAAGGCATTTCCATGATGTATGAAGCCGAGCCTGTGTATGATTTGGTGCTCTGCGACTGGAATATGCCCATTAAAAATGGTTTAGATGTTCATAATGCGATGCGTGCGTCTGAACGCTGCAAAGACACCTGTTTTATGCTGGTAACTGCAGTAACTGAAGCCAAACAAATCCGCGCAGCTATTGAAGAAGGTGTGGATGACTACATAGTCAAACCGATTGAAGAAGATAAAATCCTTAAAAAAATCCAACGCTACTTCCCTAAAGTGGTGAAAGTTGAGGAAAGCTAAGTAAAAATAGTCTTCGCAATTTAGCGCACTTCATTTGCCTACTAAATAAGGCCATAACCAGTAAATTGTGCCATCTCAATTTACTGGTTCCAAGATTGAGGTTCAGCAAGCGTCCAAATTCAATGGCGTATCTAAACCAAACTCAGCATGAATTTGCACGCACCATCGATTCAAACGCTCATGTGTTAAATTCTCTTGCTGATCCTCATCAAGCGCTAAACCCACAAAAAGTGGCTGACCTGGGATTTGTGCTTTAGAGGCGTCGAATTCATAGCCTTCGGTAGACCAGTGACCGACAATTTCAGGGCCGGTTTGAATAACAACGTCATGGAGCATGCCCATGGCATCTAAAAAATAGTCTCCGTAACCAAACTGATCGCCCAAGCCATAAAAAGCGACTATCTTTCCTGAAAAATCCACTTCCGCTATGTCACCCCAGAATTCTTCCCAGTCCGACTGAATTTGGCCAAAATCCCAGGTGGAAATTCCAAGGATAACCATCTCGTAATTCGCAAAATCTTCTTGGGTTACATCAGCGATATCATGTACATCAACAACATCCAAACCCAAACGCTTTTGAATGCCATAAGCAACACCTTCTGTATTGCCTTCATCACTTCCAAAAAACAGACCTATTTTGGCCACATACACCTCAACCAGATTATATAAAAGCGCCGATTTTCCCAACAATGCGCGGACTAAGCAAGTCATCTACACCAAACGACTATAAGTATGCATAATGGCGTCCCAGTGTCTACGGATAGACTCTAAAAAGACTCGATGGGATTGTTTTTGCTCCTCCGAGCCCTATGTATGTTAAGAAGAGTTAAATGATAACAATTTCAATGACTCTCGATATTACGTATTGCACACTCAACCTATAACAAATAATAGAAGTGAAAATACCTATGAACAAACTCTTACTCATTGACGATGACAAAGAAATCAATCAACTCCTCAGCGAATACCTAACCACCGAAGGCTTCGAAGTCATCTCTGCTTACGATGGACAATCAGGCCTAACCTTAGCCCAACAAGGTGAGTACACAGCTATAATTCTGGATGTAATGCTCCCAATCCATAATGGCTTTGAAGTTTTAAAAACCCTGCGCAAAACGGATCAAACCCCAGTACTCATGCTAACTGCAAAGGGCGATACTGTAGATAGAGTCATTGGTTTAGAAATTGGAGCAGATGATTACCTGCCCAAACCTTGTGACCCTCGGGAGTTAGTTGCACGTATAAGAGCTATATTGCGCCGCGCAGTTAGTGTGGAAACACCTGCATCAAAAAGCGAAAAAATTTCATCGGGCTTACTGGTCTTACATCTGGGCAATCGCCAAGCCACCTGGAATCAACATGAAATTGTTCTGACAGGAACCGAATTTAGTGTTTTGGAAATCCTAGTGCGTCAAGCTGGTCAGGTCATCAGTAAGGACGGCATGACTGAACAAGCGCTCAATCGCAAACTCACTCCTTACGATCGCAGTATCGACGTGCATGTCAGCAATATCCGAAAAAAGCTGATTGCAGTCGGCGCGCACAAAGATCTTATTATCAATGTCCGTGGCGCAGGTTATATGTTGACACTACATGACGAAAGCTAGGGCCCTATGACACGTCTCTACCTCAAAATATTTTTAACTTTTTGGTTAATCACTGCCACCATTATTGTCGGAACCAATGTCGTTGTGCATTGGTTTGACATGACCCCTGAAGGCAACTTACAAAATGCCAATTTGAAACACACGGATGAGCCTGCCAAACGCTTGTTGTTTCAAATGGCAGGTAGTGTCATTAATCGAAATACCGCTGAAGTTAGCAAGGACATCAAAAGCCTACCCAGATGGTCCTCGCAATTTATTTTTGCTATCAATAACAAAAATGAAGATCTATTGCATCGAGAATTACCGCCTGGAGTTTTGATATTAGCAGCACAATTAACTAGCAAACACCCCTACGAAAAAATTCAAGATCGCAATCGAAAAATTTTTGGACGGTTTATTAATTTAAATGACGGCAACGCGATAAAGTTAATCACCATTTCAGATGGGATCGATGAAGGACCAGATCGCGATATTATTTGGGAACTATTTATCAATAACATTTGGCCGCTATTGCTGGTTTCTATCTTGGTTAGTGGCAGCGCTTGCTTTTTTCTCGCTCGGCATTTCACCTCTGGCATAAAACGTTTGCAAGAAACGATTAAAAAAATATCGGCAGGTGATTTAAGTGCGCGAGTGGGGGTGCAATTAAGCGGACGAAAAGACGAAATCGGAAAGCTAGGGCAAGACTTCAACCAAATGACCGCACGCCTAGAGCGCGCCATGCTAGAACAAAAGCGATTAATTAAAGATGTTTCTCACGAGCTGCGTACGCCCTTAGCGCGCCTACAATTCGCTCTTGCCCTAGCACAGCACCGCAGCAAAGGTGTCATCGATAGCGAGCTACTGAGAATCAAACAAGCAGCCGACTACTTGGGCAATATTATTACTGAAATCTTGTCATTGCCGGTTCATGAACAGCAAGGTTGGCAGCTCGATGATACGATTGATTTAGCGCCCTTACTGGAAGGCGTTATAAACGACTATATACCAACAGCTGAAGAAAAAAATATTCGTATTGTTTTTAAAAAACATTGCGAGGATGCGCTAGTAGCAACCCATGGCAACATGCTGGTGGGAGTATTCGAGAATATATTGCGCAATGCCATTCACTACTCACCACAAAACGGCAATATTAAAGTGTCGTTGCTACTCAATGCAAACCAAAGTAATTATGTCGTTGCGATTACTGATTCAGGGATGGGAGTGCCGAGTGACGCACTCAACGATATATTTCTACCCTTTTATCGTACAGACGTGGCACGCGACAGAGAAAGTGGCGGGCACGGGTTGGGCTTAGCAATTGCTCATCGCAGCGTAACACTTCACTATGGAAAAATTTGGGCGGAAAATGTAAAAGAAGGCGGTTTAAAAATTACGGTAGAAATTCCCGTTCAGGAAACTGATGATCTAGCAGAAGAAAACTCACTCTAGCTGCCGCGCACTTGGTAAATGCCGGGGGCATTGCGCCAACCGCCCTCGTAATCCATACCATAACCAAAAATATAAGCATCAGGAACTTCTAGCGCAATGTAATCTGCTGCAATGGCAGGTGTATAATTTGGAATGCGCTTTTTACACAATACAGCAATTTTTACTTGGGCCGCACCTAGGGCATAACACTTTTCTGCAATGGCTTTTAAAGTAATACCTTTATCCAGTATGTCATCAACCAATAAAACATGGCGGCCTTGTAAATTCACGTGAGGCTCGTGAATCCACATTAACTCGCCAGTAGACAATTCTTTTTGATACCGAGTAGCATGCACATAATCCACTTCCGCATAAAAGGATAATCTAGGCAACAAGCACCCCAGCATGGGTAAAGCGCCGCGCATAACGCCTAAGACAACAGGTTTAGTGTCAGCCAAGTCTCTGGTTACTTGGTTCGCCACCAGAGATAGCGCCTTTTCAATATCATCCAGGCTGAACAGACATTCCGCCTGCCTGTTGACGTCATCTAAGGTTGCTAAAAACTCCATATCTATACTGCCGACCGAGCAGCTAAGTAGGCCGCGTAATCGGGAACCTCTCGCTGAGACTCATTTGAAAATAAAGGGGATGAGATTAAAAAATTCGCCGACATAATTGTTGAAGCGATAGGAATATTCCATACCGCGCCCACACGTAAAAGTGCTTTGACATCTGGATCATGAGGCATGGGTTCAAAAGGGTCCCAAAAGAAAATAAGAAGATTCACCACACCTTCAGCAATTAATGCGCCCACCTGTTGATCGCCGCCTAATGGGCCGCTGACCAGTTTCTCTACAACCAAGCCCGTTTCACGTTCAATAATCATTCCGGTTGTGCCGGTCGCGTAGAGTGTATGTTTAGCAAGTTCATTTGTATTTTCGAGGCACCATTTCACCATATCCTGCTTTTTATTATCGTGAGCAATGAGGGCGATATTTTTTTTCGCGGCCAAAGTAACAGTTTTGAATTCCAAGAAGATTCTCCGCTGGTGAAAAGTTCTGATTAACAGCACTCTTTAGAAACAGCCATAACATCATCAGGAGACACCCTAAGGAACATCATGGCAAAAACAAAAAAGGCCTTAACTAAAGTATAGCTAAGACCTTCGGATATCGACAGCAAAAAAACGCTTAGTGGCTCAGCTCCAACAGGAGCTTGTTTAAACGCTGTACATAAGCGGCGGGATCTTGCAATTGCGCACCTTCAGCCAAGTTGGCTTGGTCAAAAAGAATGTGCGCTAAATCGCTAAAACGCTCATCACCGCTTTCCTTCTCTAATTTTTTAACCAGAGGATGATCAGGATTCAATTCAAAAATCGGTTTTGAATCGGGCACCTTCTGGCCAGCTTGTTCCAAGAGGCGGCGCATTTGCGCTCCCATATCATGCTCAGCTACCACCACGCAGGCTGGTGAATCAGTGAGGCGATCAGTGATGCGAACCTCTGAAACCACATCGCTCATCGCTGCTTTGACGCGTTCGAGCAAAGGCTTTAACTCTTCAGCAACTTTTTCTTTCGCTTGCTTTTCTTCTTCTGTGTCTAATTTTCCTAGATCTAATTCGCCTTTTCCAACGTCTTGTAAAGACTTACCATCGAATTCAGACAAGTGGCTCATCAACCATTCATCGACTCGATCACTTAATAACAACACCTCAATCCCTTTCTTGCGGAAAACCTCAAGGTGCGGGCTACTTTTGGCGGTATTAAAATTCTCTGCGGCAATATAATAAATTTTTTCTTGGCCTTCTTTCATGCGCGAAACGTAATTGTCTAAAGACTCTTCCTGCTCGGGCTTGTCTGTATGCGTAGTGGCAAAGCGCAACAGTTTCGCAATTTTTTCACGGTTAGCAAAGTCTTCCGCCGGGCCCTCTTTAAGAACTTGGCCAAACTCTTTCCAAAATGTTTTGTAGTTGTCGGGCTCGCCACTCGCCAATTTAGAGAGCATGTCCAACACACGCTTGGTTAAGGCGCTGCGCATACTGTCGATATTTGGATCCTTTTGTAGGATCTCCCGCGACACATTCAATGACAAGTTGTTAGAGTCCACCACGCCCTTGATAAAGCGCAAGTAAAGCGGTAAAAATTGCTCTGCGTCATCCATAATAAAGGTGCGCTGAACATACAATTTTAACCCACGAGACGCGTCACGATTGTATAAATCAAAGGGGGCTCGCGCAGGAATAAAAAGCATACTGGTGTAGTCTAAGTTGCCTTCTACTCGATTGTGGCTCCACGTTAGCGGGTCTGCGTAATCGTGGCTAACGTGCTTGTAAAACGCTTTGTATTCATCATCGGTAACTTCACTGCGTGAGCGTGTCCAAAGTGCTGTTGCGGTGTTGATCACCTCGTCTTCAGGTTCATTAACGACTTTCTCATCGCCATCCTTTTCGATAGGCGCAGGTTTTTTCATAACAACGGGGATAGCGATATGATCAGAGTATTTTTTAATGACGCTACGTAAACGCCAGTTGTCAGCAAACTCTAAAGCATCTTCTTTGAGGTGCAATTCCACCGTCATTCCACGGCCAGCTTTTTCAATAGTTTCAACACTAAAGTCCGCGTCGCCAGAACACTCCCAACGAACCCCCTCAGAAGTCGGTGCGCCAGCACGACGGGTAGTAACAACAACTCGATCTGCAACTATGAAAGCAGAATAGAAGCCAACGCCAAATTGGCCGATAAGTTGCGCATCTTTCTTTTGATCGCCACTCAATTTTTGCATAAAACTTGCGGTGCCTGACTTAGCAATGGTTCCGAGATTTTCAACTACCTCTTCACGCGACATGCCTATGCCATTGTCGCTAATAGTAATCGTTTTTGCTTCTTTATCGAATTCAACTCGGATTTTTAATTCGGCATCGCCCTCGTAAAGGTCGCCGTTAGAAACAGCCTCAAAACGCAATTTATCCGCAGCATCAGAGGCGTTGGATACCAACTCACGCAGAAAAATTTCGCGGTTTGAATAAAGCGAATGAATCATCAAATGCAGCAATTGCTTGGCTTCAGTTTGAAAGCCACGTGTTTCTTTACGAGCTTCTACGGTCATGTGGGACTCCTTTAAAAATCAATGGAAAGACAGTTTTTAGTTATTGCTAAAAACCTATGGAGCCGAGATGGGGTGAAATAGATGAATATCAAGGGTAGAAATTAAAATCAGGGCGCGCAAATCATCGTCACATGCAGCACAGATCGCATTTTAACTACCCTAAAGTAGATTAAAATGATCCGGCATCGACTGATTTATGACTCGCGCTGATTCGTGAGGCGACGGCTAAGCAGCTTTACCTGCGCTTTATGTTAGATCTGCTCAATGAAAGTGATTAAGGCGTAAAACTTTCTCTAGTGGCTGCTAATCGTCAAATTCGTCTTCAATTACTGCAGCGTTATCGGAAGGTTCTCGTGGCGTGCGAACGGCTGCACGAGCAATAATCTCAACATAGAAAGCGTCTGCACCTGTCGCTACTACCACACTCATTTGCTTGGTACTTTCACCTAAGTGTAAAGCTTCAGCCACATCAGCCGTTAGGCCAAACTTACAATCGAATGCCCAATAATTTGCACCAGAGGGTAACATTTTGCGTCGCTCCCTTTTAACATATTTGCGTACCTCGTGTTTTATTGCATCCAATACGCGGTCGCTGTTTTTGCCTTCGATGTGGAGCTTAAATGTTTTTTTCATGGATAACCTTGACCGGCGTGTTTAACAGCAAAGTGGGAAAGTGATTGAACACGGCAGTACCCGTGATGGGTACTGCCGATACTGCAGAATCACTCTGGGCGCATATGAGGAAAAAGCAAAACATCGCGAATAGACGGCGCGTTGGCGAACAGCATAATTAAACGATCTATACCTATGCCCTCGCCTGCAGTTGGCGGTAAGCCGTATTCCAGTGCGCGAACGAAATCGGCATCGTAATGCATGGCTTCATCATCGCCCGCGTCTTTTTCACGCACTTGTTGCATGAAACGCTCTGCTTGGTCTTCAGCATCATTTAATTCAGAGAAGCCATTGGCCAGTTCACGTCCGCCGATAAAAAATTCAAAGCGATCTGTGACCGCGGGGTTTGCATCGCTGCGTCGCGCCAACGGCGATACTTCAATTGGGTATTCAGTGATAAAAGTGGGCTGATCCAATTTATGCTCAACGGTTTCCTCAAAAATTTCGATATGAATTTTTCCAAGGCCGTAAGAGTCTTTAATTTGAATGCCCAAGTCTTTCGCCGCTTTGGTCGCACCTTCTAGAGTGCTTAATTGTTCGCGCGTAATTTGCGGATTGTAATGCAACACTGAATCAAAAACAGACATGCGAGTAAAGGGTTTACCGAAATCATATTCACTGTTTTGATATTTCAGTGTTGTTGTCCCTAAGACCTCTAACGCGAGTTTGCGCAGCATGTCTTCGGTTAAGTCCATCAAATCTTTGTAGTCCGCATAAGCTTGGTAGAATTCCATCATGGTGAATTCTGGGTTGTGGCGCGTGGACACGCCCTCGTTGCGGAAATTGCGATTAATTTCAAAGACGCGTTCAAAACCACCGACCACCAAACGCTTTAAATATAATTCCGGTGCGATGCGCAAAAACATTTCCATATCTAACGCATTGTGGTGAGTGATAAACGGTTTTGCCGATGCCCCACCGGGGATCACATGCAGCATGGGCGTCTCCACTTCCATAAAGCCACAACTAACCATATATTGGCGGATAAAATTAATGCACTTGGAACGCAAGCGGAAAGTGTCGCGGACTTCCGGGTTGACGATTAAATCCACATAGCGTTGGCGATAACGAATTTCTTGATCGTGCAAACCGTGATATTTATCGGGCAAAGGGCGCAAAGATTTTGTCAGCAACGAAAATTCTTCACAATTCACGTAAAGATCGCCTTTGCCAGATTTATGCACAGCACCTTTTACACCTACTATATCGCCAATATCCCACACACCCCATTTTTCTTTAATCACTTCTTGGGCTGCTTTATCCGCATAAAGTTGAATGCTGCCGTCACCGTCTTGCAATACCAAAAATGGGCCACGCTTAGCCATAATGCGGCCTGCGACACTCACGCAGTGGTTTAAGGCTTCTAATTCTTCTTTCGTTTTTTCACCGAAGCGCGCTTGGAGCTCCGCACTTTTGTCGTCGCGACGGAAGTCATTAGGAAATGCATTCCCCTTTTCGCGGATTGCATCTAATTTACTACGACGCTCGGCGATAAGTTTGTTTTCATCGGGAGTGAGTGGTGTGTGAGTTTCGTTAGTCATAGTGATCACTGATTACTGAATTAAATAAATTTTTATCGTACTCGCAATTGCAAGTTCCAAATTGACTTAGCTGTAGAAAAAACCGCTACTGTAAAGTTGCTCAATAAAAGATATACTTTAATTCAAAACCTTATGAGGCATGGACGACCCACATGGATGCGGGAAGTTTCCTGAAGCAACCGAGTCGCGTAGACCGGATCGCATAGGGATGCCGATTAGAGCCTACAACGATGTATACACGGCGTGTTTTGAATTGAAGTCTATTCTTTATCACGTCCTAACCGGAAAATTTACAAACCCGCTTTTAAACTTTCCACCATAAATTGATCCAAGGCTCCATCGAGTACTGCTTGGCAATTGCTGGTTTGAACGTTAGTGCGTAAATCTTTTATGCGCGAATCATCCAGTACGTAGGAGCGAATTTGGCTGCCCCAGCCGATGTCAGATTTGCTGTCTTCCATCGCTTGTTTTTCGGCATTGCGTTTTTGCATTTCATGTTCGTACATTCTCGCGCGCAACATTTTATAGGCTTGATCGCGGTTTGCATGTTGTGAGCGTTCATTTTGACATTGCACAACAATATTGGTGGGCAAGTGCGTTATGCGTACCGCTGAGTCGGTTTTGTTAACGTGTTGACCACCGGCGCCACTGGCGCGATAGGTATCTATTCGCAAATCTGAAGGATTAATTTCAATTTCGATGTTGTCGTCAATTTCCGGAGACACAAAAACGGAACAAAAGGAGGTATGGCGACGATTGCCCGAATCAAATGGCGATTTACGCACTAAGCGATGCACGCCAGTTTCAGTGCGCAACCAACCAAACGCGTATTCGCCTTCATAGCGAATAGTGGCACTTTTAATTCCTGCCACATCACCAGGGGAACATTCTTCCAAGGTTGTTTTAAAACCCTTGGCTTCACCCCAGCGCAGATACATGCGCAACACCATTTCTGCCCAATCTTGCGCCTCGGTTCCACCGGAACCAGATTGAATATCAAGATAGGCGTTATTCGGGTCCATTTCGCCAGAAAACATGCGGCGAAATTCAAGCGCGGCGAGATGTTTGTCAAGTCGATCTAT
>JACCDR011066218.1_pt1 | contig 20133 bp, 20 predicted proteins | sample 7446431 | NCBI WGS metagenome assembly JACCDR01 (sample SAMN15323443, study PRJNA562643) | freshwater metagenome | isolation source: river surface water | place: USA:Blue River Watershed | collected 2017-08-17 | reverse complement strand
TGATCAACAAGGGCATGTTCTTTGCCAAGGCGAATGACATGTGCAACCGCGCGGTCCTCAACCTGGATTGCACAACCGACTCACTGAAACGCAAGCGCGGCATCCCCAAAGACCTTTCCATACCCGCCATGCTCTCACCGCGCCAACTGCGTGACCTCAACACGATCCGCGCGCAACTTGTGGAATACATACGCGACGACGCCGACGTGTTGCGCCAAATATCTACTGTCAGCCAACTGGACGCATGGTTTGCTGAGAAACGCGAGAGACTGTTGCGCGGGGCAGCATGCTGGGGGTTTCATGCACGCACGGTTGACAACTTGTTACCGGTCAGCGATGCACGTGCGCAAGCCAAGGAACTCGTGAAGATTCGGCGCAACCACGCATTGCCCCCGACGCGCGCCACAAGCATCGTCACAGGCGAGCAGGCCCTTCGCATGCTTGCAGCCCCTCCAACAAACAGGCGTGCAATTTGTTAATTGCTGGCATCCTTGTAAACTTGAAAACTTGTAACACAAAATGCCGGATTATGTTACTTGCGTGGTTTAATGGTGTGCCAGTTTGGATGCCAAAAGTGGCTTGAAACAAATGGCGTTTTTATTACGTAACGCGTTTGAGTGGCAAAAATGAAGTGTAAACTAGACCGTTGTAGTGGATCGGGACATGCAAGTTTGGATGCCGAAAAGTGGCTTGCAACAAATGGCGTTTTTTAAACGTCATTCGGTTGGTTGTCGTTTTACCCACCCGAACTCGAGCTTGTCGGTCTGAGCAGAAATTAACCCCATAAACACGCAACCAACAACTTATGTGCGATGACTTTTTTCTACACGGTCGTACATCCACTCGTCCAACTAACTCAATGGCAACACAACCAAACACGGGCATGCTGACTGTCGGCAAACTCGTACTCACAGACACACAGACCAATGCAGACACCACGGATAGGCTGAGGGTGGCGGTACACTCCATGCAGTACGAAATGGGGCACAGCGTCGACAAGAGCCCGTACGTCATGGAAGAAGTAATCATTGCAGGCACGGGCACCGCACCCACGTCCACGCTAGACACCCGGGCATTCTGCGACTTGACGATCCCAACCACGGCCAGCAACGGCGCACGCGTGTTCCGCCAAAGCAAGATGTACATCCGCTACCACGCGGGAACCACGAGGCTCGTGCTCATATCCGGCGCGCTTAGCGTAGCTGCGGGAACGGTGACGGGCGTGACATCGCGCATCGGCTCGTTCGACAACGGCAGCGATAAGACCACCGGGGCTGGGGCGGGTCAGGGCGGCGGGCACTTCTTCTGCCTGCAGGACGGCCAGGTCGGGATTGTCGAGCGCAGCACGCAGACGGGAACGCAAGTCGACACGTTTGTACCCCGAAGCAGCTGGAACGGGGACAAGCTGGACGGCACGGGCAGGTCGGGGGCTACCGTGAACATCGCATCCGCCATTCAGATGTTTTGGATCGACTGTTGCTGGATGGGCGTCGGCATAACGCGGTTGGGCGTGGTGGTGGACGGCCAAATGGTTGTGTGCCACGCGTTCTACCACAGGGACCTAACCTTGCCATACACCCGCAGCGCAACCCTACCCATCAGGTTCGAAATTGAAAAAACAACCACCACGGCGCTGACGACGGCTTCCACGCTAAGGGCAGTGAGTGCAGCCGTGGCGATTGAAACGGCACAGATGTACTTCCCAACCAGGTTCACGATGTCTCTGTCCAGCACGCAGGGTGGCGCGTTCACGGGAAAGGCGGTTGCCACGGGCGTTGGGACGAGGGTGGTCCTCCTCTCGGCGCGTCTTGCGGCGTGGAACTGCCGAGCACTCCTCAACGCTGCAGCCATCGGGGTGTACACATCGGATATAAGCTACCTCGAGTACAGGCTCGTACTCAACGGAACGTTGACAGGGGCGACGTGGGTGGACAATGCAAACACGGGGGTGGAATACGACATTTCCGCAACGGCCATCACGGGGGGTGTGACGATCGTATCGGGGTACTGCTCGGGGCTGGCACGTGTTGACGATACCAACACGGAGCACGTGCGCGCGCGCATCACCAGCAACTACCAGGGCGTACCGGACCACATGAGTCTCGTTGTCTACAACCTATCGGCGGCGAAGGCGTACCAGGCGTTCGGGCACATGCAGCTCATCATGGATCGCGAGTAGACTGGCTACATCATCATCTTCGCCAAATTCCTTGCTCCGGTAACCGTGCCGTGAATGTCCTTGACGCTCTGCTTCCACCCGCCACGCCGTTCGAATGACACGAGGTTCTTATCGGACGCATCAAGACCGGCGCGTTGGGCCAACAAACACCCAACGATTAAGCAAAACATAAAGTACACCAAACCGAGACACAAGAGGATGCCTTGATTGGTTATGTATTTTGCGTTGTTGTCTTCCTTATCGACCCATGCCGCCAACCCGGGAACGAAGTTGTAGGCGGCAATGAATACCCCCGCGCCCACAACCAACAACGCGGTCACGAGGAAAGTAGCAGCAGAGTTTGCGTATTCATCGCGGAGGGCCTCGAACTTTGCGTCATGGTACCTGTTTGTGGCCATCGTATTTCATTACGCCAGAGAAATTTTTTTTCATGGGTCTGTTTGCACTGTTTTGCACAAGTATGCTTGCACTTGCTCTGACAATTGCAGCACTGATCGCGGAAATAGCCACAATGGTCGTACCCGCATCCGGACGGTTCCTCACAAGTACATACGCTGGCATGCTACTCATCCACCCGCTGATCATCGCAGTTGGCGTGACAGCCGGCAGCAGCATGATCGGCGTACAGCAAATACTCGCCATCTTCGCGGTGACGTACCTGTTCGTGGCGCTGTCGGGGGCCGGCATCCAAATCGCACACTTTGCACGCAGCATTGGGGTCACGAATCTGATGCAAACAAAGACCACAGCACAAACCAAATGAACAGGCCAACCACCACGACCAACGTGAAACCCACCCCCGCTGCCAACAACGCGATGCTCAAGTTGGACCACCCAGAAAACCAGGTTTGCCTCGTAGATTCGTCGACGTAACTCGATACCACGGTATCGGCTATGCTGGGCGCGATCGCGGTCGGCGCGCTAACCCCCGATCCAACACCACTTCCGCCCGTAACGCCAGCGCCACTTCCGCCACTGCCCACACCCTGAGCCTGAGCAGCACCGCACGTCTGGCTAAGGTTGGCAATTGTCGCGCTCGATACGTTGGATATGTTTGCAATGTTACGACAAAAACTGAAGTTGCACTCCCGCATGGATACAGGGGGCATGAACACGGTTTCGGATGCCGCGCCACCACAGCCCGTCACGTTGGAAAACAGGCCACAGTACCCTGGAACGGTCGCAGCAGCGTCGGCCAGCAACCGCGTCTGCTCATCGTTAAGCCCACCAGACCCGGGGGTGTCCCGCGCAGACTCGACAACCGGCTTCAGGCACCGCAGGTAGGGGTCGCGGCTGGTCATGCTCAGCGCAGTTAGGTGGGACGCGCATGCGTCGGGGTTGGCAGCACACGCCTTGCGACACGTCGGGTTCAGATCGGGCGTGCACGTCCGCGCGGCCACGGCTGGCGTGAACCAGTTGGGGTCACGGAACGCGTCTTCGCATATGCGCGAGGCTGGCTGGTACCCGGGAGCACCAACCGTACAGAACCGCGCCCGTAAATTGGACAACAGTTCAGCGTCCTTCGCGTCGTACAGCTGGGCGCACGCGGGTTTGGCGAACAGCCCCGAGTCCAGGCACCCCTCATTGCGCAGGTAGTTCAGGTGGCACTCGCGGGGGATGCGCACCTTCATGCTGGTGACATCGGTTGTCTTGATGCCCTGCAGCATCTTGGCCTCGTTCTCGGGGTAATGGGTCCGCGACCAGCTGTCGGCAGGCGTTCGGGCGGTCCCGGAACGGCCCTGGAATGAGAAATCCTCAAACGCGTCTACCTCGGTGCATGGCCCGGCGTATATAGCATGCACCCTGTCGTTCCACCCCTTTCTACCCGGGGGGTTCACCCAATCTTGGGGTGGGTTGTCGATGTTTATAAACTGTTGCTCGTTACCGTTAACGGCAAACGGGTTGAGCGTGATTACCTGGCTGACCTTGTCCGACCCATCGCCTCTTTGTTTGGTCTTTGATCGGTTCTCGAGGCGTATAGTGAATCGGTCAACGCTGGTCATGTTCAACGGGCTGGTACCATGCCATTTTTTTTTCTATACGGCAATACTGTTACACACGTGATGACGCAGAACAAGACAGCCGCTCCACAAAACCCATCGGAACCAAAGTCGACATCATGGATGCCAAACATATATGGCAAAGCCAGGAATACATATCAAGGCTTCAACTCATACGTCCAGCAGAAAGTCCCAGTCTTGGCCGACAATAAACTGAGAGAATATCGCACGGCTGCAGTTGGGAAGTACAAGTTTTTGGACAACGTTTACCCCGAAGACACATTCATGGTTAGGTGCGCACTGATTGCATTGCTGACACTGACAGTAATCGGGGTGGCACTTTACAGTTTCTTTGCGATATTGAAAATGAACAAACAAAACCCACAGCCGACAGTACCGGGACCAATGCCACAGCCAGTTTACGCATACCCAACACCACCAATGATGTACCGCTGAGTTGTCAATACACATCAAACATCACCAACCACTAACCGCAAGAACTCACGGAACGCCGACGGGTCTGCAAGGTCATCGGAGTCATCAAAACATTCAGACAACACGGGGTCGTAGAGTAGCACACAGCTGTCGCTCGCAGAGGATGATCTGGCGGCTTTAGGGGGCGGCAATGCGGGGGACGGAGGTCTCCTCTTCTTGGAATCGGGGTCAGTCGGTACATCCACCGCCACCGCATTGCTTCCCATGGCGCACTTCAGCATACGCTCCGCTGTGAGGGGGGGCGACTGCGGTAGGGTCATGTTCACAGCAATACTGACACCTCCGTCGCTAGACTGAAACGGTAACTGCATCACCACCAGCGCGGCCACGCCGTACCAGGCGGCCATCATGGCATCGCCCACAATGCTCACCTCCCGCATGTTACGAGCGGAATCCACGCAACACACGTGGTCGGCTGTGAAAACGCCGCACCTATGAAGCTCACGAACCGCACTGACCATCACACCCAGCATGCACAATGTGTCGATGCACGACGAGCAACGTGCGTACTCGACCTCCGCCTCGAACAGGTTCAGAATGGCAGGTACGCTGATGTGCACGGCGGTAACCATCACGTTCGTCCCAGACACGAGGATACACGGGTAGCTGAGGGAAGGAGGCATCATGGCAACTGTCGCGAAACCGGGGCAAATGCACACGTGGCGAGGGCCAGACAGCAAGGGTAGGTGGTCGGAGCGATTGCTGGAAAAATGGCGGCGCGGCAGGCACATGCACATACGGACAGAAGCCAGCAGTGAGGCAACCAGTAATTTGTAGAGGATCCCGTGCAGTGCATTGGCGGTCATCATCGCCAATACTGTGGCATTGCTGCTTGCGGGTGTGTTTGCGGGCGTGCTGGCGGGCGTGCTGGCGGGCGTGCTGACGGGTGTGCCGTTCGCCAGGCTATTGGAGATCATGAGCAGCAAACGCGTCACGTCCACGTCGTTGCAGACCAAGTTGTCAAACCGCATCAGCTGGGGTAGGGTCATGTCAGGTTCGAACGCCACGTCCACGAGCGCATCGTCCACCAACAATTTGGGCACGTAGTATGGGAGGCACGCGTGGTTCTGGTACAGGTGCGGGATGTCGTAGCCGTAGTAGCTGTAAACGACGCTCGCTGGGAAGTCGGGCGCATGGCACACCAACACCTGCTGCAACCACGCGCGAGGAACGTTGCGAACAATGGGGATCCGTAGGTCACCGTGAACAGCATGGCCGGGCACGTATCCCATGAAAACCCGAATCTCCACTGCACGCACGCCCTCCGCAGCGCTACACACCCGGACTATCTCGCCCCCATCTGCACCAAATCACACATCGATCACCGCCCAAATCACCACAGCCACCAATAATAACAAAACCAGTCACCAATACACACGCACCAAGCTCCAATAGGACGTTGTCAGCGGTACACGGACCCTGGGACGACCTGAACTCGTTCCACAGCTGATTCTGTAGCGCGGGCGGAAGCGAATCGTACGCCGAGCAAAAGTTGTATATGCACGAGCATAACGATTTGAACTTGGTCACGTGCGATCGATCGTCCGCGGGAGCTGACACCATTGCGCTGACCAGCATCGCGGCGCGCACGCAAATGACACACGAACGGGTCCCGCGCATCACGAATACACCACCGCTGCGATCGCACTCCGCCCTGATTGCGTCCAGAAACGTGCGTACCACGTGCAGCTGAATCGTCATTGTGTACCTAGCGTGACAGGCGATGGATAATACGAACAACACGCGGCCGGAGTCACCACGGCGGTGAATTGATAAGGATCGGCGTCGATGCCTGCAATGCACACTGGGGGTTGATCCTATCAGTCACGCGCCTTTCCGTACCGCGATCCGGTCGCACACGGAGCACTTTACGCCCGCCAATCATCTGTAAATATTATCTGTGAACATTATCTGTGAATATCTGAGCACGATATATCTGTAAATATTTGATCAGCGCACACGCCGCACAGTTTGCCAAGCACGATGTCGATGCATGCGTCCATGGACCACTCGGCTATTTGCACACCCAGCGTATCGCACCAACTCGCGCGCGTGGTGGCTCAAGGCGACCGAGGTGCGATGTTGCTTCGACATCACGCGACATTGTCATACGGAAAACGTTCTTTTTTTTCGCCCGCTGGGACATAACAGCCATGCTCCTCGAACTGAAGAACAACGACCGCACGGTGCTTGTGCTGAACATTTCGTACACCAAAAGCGACATAGACATACGGTTCTGTGCAAACGGGTACCAGTTATGCAAGGCACTAGAATCCAGGAAGTACAGGAACGCGTCTTGGAACATAATATCCGCGCGATCCACCCTCACGTCGTACTGCATCTCCATCGAGTACCGTGGTAAAACGGCGGCCGTGTTCGACGTTGACTGCGAGCACAACATCATTAGGTCACTCATTGCATACGACAGGCACTGCTGGTCCTACGACGAGGACTACGTCAATGTGGACAGCGACATCACCCCAACCCAGGCCGACATCACTAGTACAATGCCACATAGACGTTCACTAGACGATATAACTAACAAATACCGACCCAGATAAGGTCGTTCTCAAAGTAATGCAGGGTGGCGTGTGTAGGTGATTCGGCAAACTTCCGCGCCACGTGCAGTGTGTTCAACAGATCGTTCACGCCCTTTGTCAAAAAACTGGTCGTGACGTTGGAGGACGCGCACGTGACCGAGGGGGGGCAGGCCGTGGAGTGCATGCTGAAATTCGACAACGCCACAGAAATCGTTGCCAGCATCGACTACACCAGCTGTAACCGCTTCTACGCAACCCTTGCGCGGTTCAGGCACATACGGACACTGGACTTGGAATTGCGACAGTATGCGTGCCACTTCGACATACTGTGTGTGCCAAGGACGGTGAAGACCCTGAAGTTGGCGCTCAAATCACCATGGCAAATGCATCCGCCAGTCGGCTACCAAGCGGCGATAGCCCGGATAGATAAGGTTTCGCTGACACTGGCAGACAACCCCACGAACCGGTTCTTCCACCCAGTGTGTGCTTCACTGTGCGTTTTGCAACCATCTGAGCTAAGTATCCGAGCCAATATATGCATTGGGCCGGGTGTGCTGGTTGCACCATGGAGCACGCAACTGAACAAACTTGTACTCACAAACGGATGCGCCGTCTCGATGCGAGCACTCTACAACGCCGCCCCATCACTTCCCCGGCTCCGAGAACTCACCGCCAAGCTTGTGTACACGGGGCACGAGGGCGTTTTCTCAGTGTTGGTCCTCCCAGAGTCGTTGACTGTGCTGAAGATCGAGGTTGAGGCAACAAGCAACACGCAGTACATCGTGCCATGCAAGTACGCCAAGGGAGACCCATCGCCCCCGGAATGGGACACCAAGCCAATGCACCTGCCGATCCATGAAAGCATGCAATACATGGAGTGGAGGAGTGAAGTGCCGATTCTCACTTGCTTCACGAGGGTCACGGACGTCCACATGCACCGCCCACATATGCGAGCGCTTTCCCACAGCATCATGAATCTACCAGACACGGTGTGTTGCCTGGAAATTGACATCACGCAAAACATGTTGCTCGCACTGGACGCGACGCGATTGCCCAACAACCTGGAGTATCTGCTTGTCAGAAATGCCACGCAGCACGCGCAGGGATCGCCTATCATACAGTTCTATCCATGCGATGTTCAACGCGACAACATGCGAGTCATCATCATGCACAACGTCCAGCTGGATGCGTATGCGGCAACCTTCCCCAACCTAACATGCATCGTCCACGCCTCGAACATGTACTACATGACGCCTCCAGGCAACTGCACGCGACTCATGACGATGGACATTGGGGGGGTCAGCCACGGGCTCTGGGGTACTGCATCCGATGAAGTGTGCAGAACCATCATCGAGAGTTTCTCCAGCTTGCAATGATTCAGTCTACGCCGTCTTACACTGCATCTGAATCAGTGAGGTCAGCAACTCCACGGCAGCTGTATCACTGACCAACTTGCGGTTCAAACAAACGCCACCTACGACGGTCGCGGCATGTTTTTCGATTGCCTGCAACATCTCGGGGGTTTTCAGCTCGGCCGGGTAGTCCTTGATCACCTCGGCTGCGAGTTCACGGGCATTGGGGCAGCGCCGAACCCTGTTTATGCGTTGGCGAATGAAAGCCTGCACCCTGGCCAGCTCGTTGGAAAGGGTCAGCTTGGAGCAGTACGTTCCACGCAACGCGGCTTTGTATGAGGCGGCCGTGTCGACCAGCTGAGCCGTAGATGCGAGCGTACCGGTGGTTGCGGTGGAGGTAGTAGTTGTTGATGTGGGCGCACTTGTATTGGCTGTTGCCGTGGGTGTGCCTGTATTGGTTGTTGCCGTGGACACACTCGCGTTGGCTGTTGCGGTGGGTGTGCCTGTGATAGTTGTTGCCGTGGACACACTCGTGTTGGCTGTTGCGGTGGGTGTGCCTGTGATAGTTGTTGCGGTGGGTGTGCCTGTGATAGTTGTTGATGTGGGTGTGCCTGTGATAGTTGTTGCTGTGGGCGCACTCGTGTTGGTTGTTGCTGTGGGTGCGCCTGTGATAGTTGTTGCTGTGGGTGCGCCTGTGATAGTTGTTGCTGTGGGCACACTTGTATTGGTTGTTGCGGTGGGCACACTTGTATTGGTTGTTGCTGTGGGCACACTTGTATTGGTTGTTGCGGTGGGCACACTTGTATTGGTTGTTGCGGTGGACACACTTGTATTGGTTGTTGCGGTGGGCACACGTGTATTGGTTGTTGATGCGGTTGATGTCAACGCAATGGCAGGGTCATACAACCGCGACACTGGGATTGAACAACCAACGCTTAGCAAATCCATAATGTCGCGAAACGCCGCTTCAACTGCAAGTGTTCCGTCAGCTGTGCACGTATTCTGGAGTGACACTTGCACGGCGTTGCTGACGGCTGCCCTTACTGCTGGCGTATTGATCTGGGGTGGTATACTCTGTAGGAGCACTGCTTCCACAAAGTTACGGAAGTTAAAACACTCTTTGGGCACTGTCTGACCCGCTTCCATATCTACTAAAAGTTTACGCACCGCCGCTTTCATTTTATCAATTGGCAAGGACTTGCACCCAGCTGCATGCACTGCGTTACTTGTAACCAGCATTGCTGTCAAATACGCGGATGTTTGCTTTGTTGCTGACCCAAAAATTGTCACTCTGGATCCGGAATCGGTCAGGGTTCCATCGCACACCAACAACGTCCACACCTCGTTCAACAGTGCACGGGCTAACGCGGTATCCACCTGACCATTGACGCAAATAAACGGCACAATCTCACGAACCAACCGCAAGAGTTCATTCATTACACTCGAATCAATCTTATCTTTACCACCAACAAATCCAACCACCCACGCCTCAACCTCACCGCCCGCTGCACCACTGCATGGCACTTTCCGCAACATCTCCACCATACCATCTACCCAAGAGGCCATGGATGCCTTGTTGCCGCACACGGCCGGTCTCAAAACAAGGGCGAGCTGGATTATGCTCTGGATGATGGCCTTGGCTCTTGGCGTCGCATCCGCATAAGAAAACAGGTTCCACGACCCGGGCGACTTAGATGGGGCAAGTGGCGGGGCAACGTTTGGAGAGGGAGCAGGAGGTTCCTTTACCCATGGAAGGGCAATGTAATACCAATCCGCCTTGGTGAGCCGGGCATCGAATAGTGCTCTCCACTTGTGGCGTGCGGTGATGGCAACCGACAAGTAAACGGAACACAGGGCCATGATGATGACGATTGTGACAGACACAAACACAATGAATCCCATGGTAGTGTAGTGACGGTGTACGAAAAAAATTACACCACAACTCACTCAAACACCTTGCCCAGTGTGGAATCGCCCATCAGATACGATAACACCGTGACCTTGTCACTAGCAATGTCGCACACGCGCTCTTCGAATGTGCCACCAGCTACATACAGCAAACACTTCACGGGGCGGGTCTGCCCATTCCGGTAACACCGCCCCACGCACTGCAGGACAGCAGCGGGGTTGTAAAGGGGGGTCGTGAAAACAACTGTGCTGGCAAACTGCAAGTTCAAACCCTCACCACCCGACTTGTATTGTACCAACAGCACCGCACCGCCGCAACATTCCCGGAACTTGCGCACTGCAGCCGTACGCTGAAGCGGGGACATAGACCCGTTGATCACGTACACGTTACCCGGAAGCGTCAGCAATGCAGACAACTCAACATTATACGAGTAGAACACAACGACCCGCTCCCCGGCATCCACCAGCCTGCACAGCTCAGATCGCACTGCAGTCAACTTCGTCCCGTCTGTTCGGCCGCTAGGGGCAATGGCAATCAGGCGAAGTCGAACGATCAGGCCCATCACGCCATGCGAGTTACATTTCTGCCCGATGCGATGGCGGACAGCTGCTTCGAACGACTTGTACTTCACCCGCTCACTGGGCGACATCGGGACGCTCACGACCTCGAGGCGCGGCGCGTCACCGGGTGGCATGTGCGGGTTGACCCCCAACACATCCGCACGGGAGCGTCGCAGGCATATGCCGTCAAACATGCGGCGGGCTGACGGGAGGTCGAGCTTGCCGGGGTGCCTGTACCCCAGGAACTCGCAAAGGGATACAAAGTCCGCCAAAGAGTTTTGAATCACTGTGCCGGTTACCAACCACCGGTGGTCTGCGTCGATGCGGTGGATGTTCGCAAATGTGCTGGTCTTGGAGTTGCAAATGAGGTGCGCTTCGTCGATGATCAGGCGGCCGAATCGCAAACCGCTAAGTTGTTCCGACAAGGCAGAACGACGGAACCGTCCCAGGGAAACGACAAGCACGCATGACCGCTCGGATACAAACTCGGACGGGTCAGTGTACACGCGCAGGGTCGGGGCGGAGTCCTGCATTTCACGCACTGCCTGCTGCACAACGGATGGGGGGCACACAAACAGCGTAGGGCATGGCCGGGCGCATATCAGCGTGATCAACTGCAGGGTCTTGCCCAAGCCGCACGCGTCCGCAAGAACGCCACCGCGAATGTCAGGTAGGACGCGGCCGTTGCCCAGCTCGCGATCAACCATCCACCGAACACCGAACGATTGATAGCGGTAAGGGGTGACATGCCCCGACATGACAGCCCGGGCATCCGAGTAGGCTTTTTGGGCGCTAGAGCTGAGCGGCATCGTGGGGTACGCAGGGGCTACGGTAGGCGAGGAGCTGGGCTTACCTATCACACAAACTGCAGCCCTTAAGACCCAATGCCCCTTAAGAATGGAACACCCCTCCTCAAGGATGGAACACCCCTCCTCTACCAAAAAATGTATGTCTCGCAAACGGCAATGCGTCTCTTTTCTCACTTGGTACAATGCGGAGGCGGAAACGTGACGAAGTAACATTGGAGGAGTCGGACATTTGCGATGACAAGGTCAAGGACGAATGCGTCTGCTTGAAGGCGTACCTTTGGACAGTCGTCAATTCTCCAGAAGTGCGGTTGAAGTTGCGTGATTACTCAATCATGGCATCAAGCTACGCTACGGGTAAAACACGGCCACGTCCTCCGAGGCATGCCCGGGGCGCCGCAGCTCGATTACAAACTTACCATCGCGGGTACCCATCGTGTACACGCCCAATGGCGACGAAAAGCCGATTGGAGCACCGCTCACCATCCACACGCCCGTGTCGGCATCCAGCGAAATGCCAGACCCCTCAAACTGGATACCCGGAGAAACAACGGGGGTACTGGAGTTGACACCGGAAAATTGCATGGGAACGCGCACGTCTATGGTAGAGCCGGTCACGCACAGCATATCAGGCACGGCAGTTGTACCAAGGGACACGCGTTCGTCACCTCGGATGAACGTTTCGAGCAGAGTCGACCCGGGGATGGGGCGGGTGCCAACGTACGGAAGGGGTGGTGGGGCGGTGGTGGGCACCGGGGGCGGCTCGAAGGCAGTCAAGGGGGATGCATCGGGTACGAACAAGTCGGAAAGAGGAAAAGGCACAATCATAAAGGGTCTGTTACAAGATCCGTAATACAAAAAAAACTAGGGGGCGACATGCGCTATCTGGCACAGCTTTGCATGCAGTGTGTCTGGCAACCTAATGTCGCAACACGCATCGTCCACGTTATTCGAGAACTGCGCCAGCCACCAAACCAGGCACTCATGCTTTGCGAGCTCGGACACCCTGTCACGATCCACGTTGACCCAGCGCAGTCCACGGGAACGTCCCTCACTAATCATGTCCCGTCGAACTATGCAACACATCATGCGATATGGGGTGTGCTTGAAGAAGAATGCCATCTCACACATCGTATCAGCAATCTCGTCTGCATTGCCCACTCCATTGAGAATGTACCTACTGCATAGCCGGGAATCGGAGCGTAGGAGGCACCCACGTTCGCGCAAGGCGGCAATGAGCATGTTCATGCGGGAAAGTCTGTCACTACGCTGCATTTTTGCGATGTTGTCTGCTGCGAATCCGAGTTACTTGTCACGTCCGTTAAGACACCACCGTCCACACAGACCCGGACTCTGCAGGCGGCGCTCCGGAGACTACCGAGCGACACGCCCATGCAATCGGATAGCAGTTTCCGCTCGACGCGCCACCCCAAAGACTCCATGGCAACGCAGATCGCAGCAGCTGCAGTAACCCGGGGCGTGTGCGGGATGTCGTCCACGGGTAGGGCGTCCAGTATGGAAAGTACCTTGCGACGGCACTTAGGCCCACTCGGTAAAGCGCCACCGATGTCAAGTCGACTCAGAAGGCGATTGACGTACTGTGCGGGGTCGTTCGTAGAGGCACTGCTGGTCGCACCACCCGTAAGGCGCTTCAAGGCGCGGCCAAAGTCGCTCAGGTGGGCCCCGGCGATCTGGCAGACTTCCTCACGAGAACGAGGCACGTTCCGCTCCCGGCACACGAGCCAGATCGACGCTGCGAGCTGGGCAGCCTTGGTGTGTGCGGTCGTCGTGTGCGCATGGGACTGGGCGCGGTGGAACAAGTCATTGATCGCCAACTTCATGTCATCAGCAAACTCCATAACAATGGGGGGCATGCTGCAAAGCGCCTGAACGTCCACGAACCCCGGGTAGTGGTGCCGGTGACCGTCATGGGTCATGTACGCATCATGCACGAGCCCACAGCTACTGCAGGTCACCTCGCCACGGTCTCGACAATGGATGAGCCCACCCGCTCCACACTCGCGACACACACCGGCTGGCATCACTTCACTGCTACCCGCACGCCACTGACAAAGCCGACGAGGTAGGATACGCCGATCACAGCGCCCTGAAGTGCACAAATAAGAATGGTGTCGCGGTAGAACACCGACAACTCACTCTTCACGAGGGCGTTGATTCGCTCAAACAGGGTCGTAAAATGCCGATCCTGCTCGTCGCAAACTTGCCCGACCACCTCGTCAATCACGTAGTCAGCGTCGATGATCGTCGAGGCATCCGAAACCGAACGCGATGAATCAGACGAAGATGCAGCAGAACCCGGGCTCACAGATGGGCTATAGTCCTCTTCGCGAGCGGGGGTGTGTACGTGGAAGGCGCTAACTTGGTCGGCCATCTTTGGGAACTGTGCTAAATATGCAACGCGGCGCGCCTTAAGACCGCATCACGACGTCCGCCCACCGCGCAGTCGTCGGTAACCTCACGTAATCTGCAGCTTCGTCGGCAGCTTCGTCGGCAGCTTCGTCGGCGGCGTCGCAAATAGTTCCGTCGGCGGGGCGGGCAGCTTCGCACACTGCGTCATCGACACCCATCGTAGGGCGGCTGTAGGCAGCGTCCGTGGTCTCTGGACCCTCTACAAGAACACGCAAGTCGTTGGGAAATGCGAGTCGTACAGCAATAGGCAGCTTCCCACCACGGCGACAAACACCAAACGGAAGGGTGGCAGTGAAGCTTAGGATCCTCTTTGCGCGAAGGAAGACGTGCAGCTCATCCAACATCGTGGCAACAAGATCGGGCGGGCACGACCGTCTCGCTACAAATATCATGCGCGGTATCTGTTCGTCGTAAACGATCTCGGCCCCACATGGAAGCGAGTCTATGACCTGGTACACCATTTGCAACAGTCGTTAGCCACGCAACAAAAAAAAGACACATCACGCACCGAAAACACCATCTTAAGGACCATCGATCGCTTTTCAAGGGTCGCAACCGGACGCCACCATGTCATTCGCATCACTTGGGGTCGAAGCCCCGCGGGCACAGCCGGCCTTCCTAAAGCAGCCGCTCTACCCGCACCAAACGGCAGAGTTGCACGCAATGGAGCAGCTCGAGACAAGCGTGATGCAACCGCTCCATGTTCAGCACGTACCGGACGTTATCACAATGAAATCGACGTGCGGCATCCTAGCCAGCCCGCCAGCCAGCGGCAAATCCATCACTGTACTGGCATTGATCGCCAAGCATATGCAGTTGCCGTCCATGGCGCAGCTACCGATCATCGACACCCGGCTACAGGGGCTGCTGCGCTTTGAACAAGGCAGGGCACCACTACCCACGCTGAACGCAAATCTCATAGTGGCACCCAGGGGCACAATCAACCAGTGGAAGGAGTACGTCACGCGGTTCTGGGCACGCGACCAAGCCACGCTTATCAAGTCGACCATGCGTCCAGAAGACATACGGCAGGTGTACCGGGACGCGTTTTCGCTCGTCATAACGGGGGAAAGCGGATGGAGAGCGCTGCGAGACGAGATGGAACGTGCACCGGTAAAGTTTCAGCGGATTATAATAGACGAGGCGGATAGCATCAAGCTCAAGTCGCCGGTCAAAGTCCATGGGTACAATATCGCGAACTTCTGCTGGTTCATCACAGCGTCCGTGCGCACATTGTGCAGGGGGTCACACTATGGAGGTGTGAAATCGGCATGGATTGGTACGCTATTTGGGGGATGCATAGCCACCAGGCAACATGCGGGGGCGTCACATATCGTGGTGGCGTCATCCCCAGAGTTTGTGAGTGCGTCCATCCAGATCCCACAGCTCAATGAATCCGTGATACACGTCCACCGGCCCGATGTCATCACACCGTATGGATTCATCACGTGCAATGTGATCGCGGCGCTGAACGCAGAGGACTACGCAGCTGCCATATCGCTCATGGGGTGCAAATCAGCCGAAAACACAGACTGCGTGGTTTCAATCATGACACAGAAGCTTCGAGAGGATGCGCTCGCAATCGAGGAGGCCATGGCCAGCGCCGAGACTGGAGCCATCACCGCCCTGGCAAGTCGACATTCCGCCATCGTCAGCAAAATCAATTCCATCACGGAGAGGATCAAGGCGTGCCAGATCTGCCCCATCACGTTCGCGTCCATCGACACAATGGCGGTCACACCGTGCTGCCAGCAGGGGTTTGAGTACTCCGCACTTATCCGCGCACTCGACGCATCCAGGCGCAACACAGGCTCCGGCGTGTGCCCCATGTGTCGAACCAGCATCACGCCGCCCATGCTGACGGTCAACATCGGCGATGCAAGCAAACGCGTGAGGACCATACCGAAGACCAAACAGTCCGCGCTGACGGAGCTGCTGGGGCGTCTATTCCCCACGGCACAAAAACACGGGCCTGGACTCCCACGTGTCCTCATCTTCTCCAGCCACAGCATGTACATGGCGGAGAACGCATGCAATGACGCCCACGTCAGCTACGAAATCATCATGGGCACCGCTCAGCGCATTAACAAACACATCAACCGATTCAGGGACGGGGACGTCAACGTCATCATGCTCAACTCCACGCACTTTGGCGCTGGGCTCAATCTGGAATGCGCCACGCACATAGTCACGGTCCACTCCATGCCAGAAGAAAAGATCAAGCAGCTGATCGGCAGGGCCCAACGAGTTGGGAGGACTTGTGCGCTGGAGCTAGTACACCTGGAGTACACCAATGAGCATGAAATCACGGACCGAGCGAGATCGCTATATCCTTGACTTGAGGACCACATACTCGTCACTTCCCGCATCACCGACACTGCCGCTATCATACTCACTGCCGCTCTCACTGCCACTCTCACTATCATACTCACTGCCGCTCCCACTGCCGCTCTCACTGCCACTCCCACTACCACTCCCACTATCATACTCACTGCCACTCTCACTGCCACTCTCACTGCCACTCTCACTGCCACTCTCACTGCCGCTCACACTACCACTCCCACTGCCGCTCCCACTATCATACTCACTACCACTCCCACTGCCACTCTCACTGCCACTCCCACTGCCGCTCCCACTATCATACTCACTACCACTCTCACTGCCACTCTCACTGCCGCTCTCACTGCCGCTATCACTGCCACTCTCACTGCCGCTATCACTGCCACTCTCACTGCCGCTCTCACTGCCGCTCTCACTGCGACTGGGTGAGCTGCTTCCCGTGTAACTGCTCATTGAGGTACCCACATAGCTACCGGAGGGGCTACTACTACCAGCATAGCTGTCGGAAAGGCTCGTCTGTGAGTAGCTGGGTGTGGAAAATCCTGTGTCGTCGAAATCATCTTCGTCGGACGACATGGATGAAGCGGTTGGGGTGTTGGTGGCATAGGTAGCACTTTTTCGAACGCCCACACGAGCCGAAGGTGCAGGTGCATTGTAGTGGGTGATCGCACCTTGGGTAGTTTTACGATTGGGTTTGCTCACAAATTCATCAGCGAGTTGAAGAGCATGATCCATTGTTGGTCTGTTACGGGCGCAAAAGGGTATCTCGAGGCACGAAAAAAAATGGTGAGCGTCAACGAGCACTGGGTTTGATACAATATATGCTACACGGCGTGCTGTAATGTAAGCCAGCATCTTTGTAATTGAAATCCCACTTGTACAGTGGTTTCTCGCGAAAACGCATGACACGATCGGAAGCGTCTCTATATATCACGAATCCAGATGTCCCCCGCTTGTGCATCCACGTGTTGATGTTCTTTACGAGCAAAACCATACCCCTCTCAAGCACTGTCCTTTTGGAGAGGCGGGTCGATGCAGGGTACTCGTATACAGATATGGGGTCCATTTCGAACCGAAACAGCGATAGCATATCCCCGACAGTCACGTTTCTATTGGTGGTGTGGACGGCATGCGATATGTCGTCTAGGAGGCGCTCGTTGATGACCAAAAACGCATGCTGAGCGAATGTAAGGTAATGATAATCACCATCTGCAGTAGTGACGGTTTGAGTTTTTATCAATGCAACCACGCGACCCGTACAGTCGCCAACGTCAAACTCACCGGGCAGCTTGGTTATTTGGACATCATCACCATACTCGGAACGCATGGCGCGAATGTCGCGTTCGGTGCGGTTACTCAAAATATCACACGTCCAATCATGACCATCGCGTATGTCCCCCATGCCACTCAACTGCCCGGGCTGCGTACCATGGCCGTCCTCGTTATGCGCAGTGTCCGTGTGAAGTGCAAAGTTCAGGCAATTACTGCGCTTACGACGAGAAAACACGTCCATACTAGTAACGTCAACGACGCGCATATACTCGCCAACGGACGGGACAAGGCGCTTAACCCAGCGTGCGAACTTGGGCGCGTCCATGGTGGGGAAGTCGACGCTCAGCGCGCGCAGCATGGCATTGTCTGTGTCCTCGCCACGAAACGCAGCATTCATATGGCCCGTTTTGACGCGGTAAGGCATTCTCACGACGTCAGACGTCAAAATAATATAAGAATTGTTCAAGAACACCCGCCATGAACACGTGGCTCGATCGCTCCGGGTTCGCACATCGATCAAATGGCAAAACGCGAATCACGCACGTGTCGCTAACAGGCGGCAAGTACACCATACCAGAGTCTGCACGCGCGTCATTCCACACCACACTCGCCAGCTTCATCGCAAAGGGGCAGGCACCCGCGCTGGCTGAGATGATACCGGAGGGGGAGTTCAGACTGTACGCGGACATCGATGGAATCAACAGCGTGGACACTGATCTCATGCTCAAAGTGGCCATCAGCGCCCAGACGGCCATCGCGGAAACTTGGGCGTGCGAACCAGAGGATGTCATCGTCGCCACGAAGCCAGATGGGAGCCCGGGCATGCACCTGCACATACCCAACATCGTCACGACGGCTGCACACGCGCGGCTGTTCGCAGAGGCTTTGGCGCAGAAATTGAACACAGAGGAGTGCCACGTGGATACGGGAGTGTATTCCAATGGTCTCAGGATGCCTGGGTGCACGAAACGTGACAAATCGCCGGGCTATGTGCCAGTTGCGACTGTGACGTCAGACGGAGAGTTCATGCAGCACTGCCCACCCACCACGGTGGCCGACTGGTGCCTCATCATCCAACACCTCTCACTTCACAAGGAACCTGACCAGCAGCGCACGCCGACCATCCACCAGGGCACCTCGTGTGAATTGGAGGCCATGCCACCACACCTCACGCATGTAGCAGTGGAGCCGTGCATTGTCACACGCGTCATACAGTGCATGCAGGACAGGGACATACGTGAAGCAGCGTTCTCGTTTGTAGGGAAAGATGAGACAGGGTCGACAATCATCATAGGATTGAAAACAAAACGGTGCCTGAATCTCAAGCCCCCGCGCAAGTTCCATTCGAAGAACAACGTGTACCTCGTGGTCACACCATACGAGGTCTACCAAAAGTGTCACTGCAAGAATGGAGAGACGCACGATCGCGTGTCGGGGCCATGCAACACGTTCCGCAGCAAAAGCATGCCCATACCAGCCGACCTCGCAGAACACATGTTCCCCAACTTCAGATCAAACATGCTGTGCTCCAGGCACACGGTCGACTTAAGGCGCCTGACGTCGTTCCTGAGAAACATACAATAGAGAGGCTGTAAGATAATGCAGCTGCTCAAGTGCATGGATTGCAACGGGGACGGGTCATGTCTCTAGCAAACAGCTTCATGCAACAGGTACAAGTCAAGCGGACAGTGCGTGCATGCGTGCAAGCCAGAATCATGTCCAAACGTTCATATGTGCCCAAAGTGGGTCCTGGATTGCCACGGCGGGAGGTGCCTGAAGTGCAACATGTTCATCGGACACAACCTAGATTTCGTAGTGGGGGGGCACGAGTGTCCATGCTGCCTCGAAACAGACAAATACAGGGTGTACATCAAGCAGAGACGGTGTGGGCACTGTATGTGTGTAGCATGCGCGCGCAAGTGGTGGGCATGGGATTCCACTCGAGGCATTGGTGTCAAGCCGTGTCCAGTTTGCCGCCAGCCATCGCATTGAATATTTTATGTCAGTAGGTGCACAAGTCTTGTAAATCCCAATGAAGGCCATCGTGGTGTTCTTTCTGATGCTTGGGGCAGTGTTCCTGCTTCTAGATAGCATTGTCAACGCACAACCACCCCGGGTAGAATACAAGTACCTGCCCCGGGAACACGACACATACCTCAAACAGATACCGTTCGGGGTAACGGATTACAGCAAAATTTTCCAATCCATACAACGACCAACACCAGGCGTGAATTCAGCTGCCACTACTAC
>JACCDR010839248.1_pt1 | contig 20137 bp, 42 predicted proteins | sample 7446431 | NCBI WGS metagenome assembly JACCDR01 (sample SAMN15323443, study PRJNA562643) | freshwater metagenome | isolation source: river surface water | place: USA:Blue River Watershed | collected 2017-08-17 | reverse complement strand
TGGCCGTGCCGGCGGTAGAGCTCCCAGCAGGACGGGGCGTCGCGCTGGCCGTACTCGAGCATCTGTTCCCACCAGCCCTCACGCTGCATGTCCTCGACGGACTTGCCCTTGGCCTTGTCCCGGACGTCCTTCGAAATCGCGACCCCGAGACCCTGCAGCGTCGCGTCCTTCAGGTTGCGGACGTTCCAGAGGTACGCGGACATGTTCATAGTGCAGAGCCAGCGGTCGTTCCCGTAGGTTCGCAGATCGGGAATGGCGAATAGCCCGCGTTCCTGCGCGGCGAGTGCAATCTCCTCGTCGAATGCGGCGTTGTGGCTCAGCAGAGTCGCGCCCTTCAGGGCGTCGAAATTGAAGTCCTTCGGTTCACCGGCCCAAACCTCGGAGCCATCGCAGACCGAGATCAGGTAGGGGACGCACCGCTGGTCCCGGGCGTACTTCCAGTACCCGAGATCCGTGACCGAGAAGTCGCTGGAGTACGGGGTTTCAAAGTCGACGGAGATGACCCGACCGGAAGGATTTTGGCTCATAGAATTTTGCGCTGCAGAGATGTGTTCTACCCTAAGAAAAAGAAAACCTCCCTGTTTGGCGCAGGGAGGCTTGTACCAGCCTAACGGATACCTCGAACGAGGTCAGCCGTTGGCCTCGGCGGCGATCTGCGCCGCGAGGTCGAGGAGCTCCTTCGGGGTCTGCTCCTTGACGACCGGGAGAACCTTGAACGAGGCGTCCTCGGACTTGCCGCTGCGGCCGGTGGCCAACTCGATGAAGCGGCTCGCCCAGCCGGACTTGAAGAGTGCCGTGGTCTTGCGCTTCGAGTTCAGCTCGACGTAGAACGAGTCGTAGATGGTCGACTTGGCCTCGAAAAAGACCGCGGCGTAGCCCTTGCCGTTGATGACGTGGGGGAAGAAGGCGTCGTCGGCCCCGGCCGGGCACTCGACGAGCAAAATCGAGTTGATGGCCGGTTGGAACCACGGCTTCCGGGACTCGCCGCGATCGTTTTCCTTGGAGTCGCTCCAGCGGTCGGTGCCGCCGAACTTGACGACCTCCTCGAGCGAGTACGCTGTGCGGCCCGGGGTGGTGCTGCCGAACTTGACCTTCTCGCGGTAGAAGGTGCGGCCGAAGCCGACGATGACGACCCGGGTCCCGGCGGGGATCTTGATCGTCTTCGCGAGGATGAAGTCGCCCTCGGAGGCGATCTTCTTGAACTCGGCACCGGAACTCGGCTGGACGAGGTTCAGATACGGACGGCGGATCTTGCCGGCGACGCCCGGTTCCGGAGCCTCGTCGTCCTCGTCGATGCCGAGGGAGAAACGCGGAGCTTGGACCGCGGGGGACTGGCTCTGGGCGGGCACAAGAGCTGTGCTGGTGTTGCTGGCCGTTCCGGCGGCGGACTGGGCCGCCGCGGGCGGGAGGACTTCGGTGGGGGTGACGGGATTCGTGGCACCGGTGCCGGCGACCTTGGCGAACGAGACTTTCGAGGAATCAGAGGACATAGTTGTTGATGGATTTTGTAGACGTAACGGGGAGGAAGGTATCACGCCGGTGAAAGTCCGGCGACTTTTTTCTTAGATGTCGAGGGCCGGAGTCGCGGCCTGATCGCCGAGGTCGACCTTTTCGGCCGGGGTCTTGACCTGCTTCAGGAAGTGCGAGGCCGGACCCTTGGTGACCGCGCCCGACTTCTCGAGCGACTCGTTGAACCCGCGGACGGCCGCGGCACCCATGCCCTTGTCGGCCTTCTGTTTCACGAGCTCCTCGACCTTCGAAATCGGGATCGTGAGGACGCTGTAGACCTCGGACTTCTTGACCCCGTGCCGCTTGGCCGCCTCGACCACGTCATCCAAGGAACGGATCTCCCGGTCCTGCCGGCGGACGAGCTTCCAGTCCTTCGGGAGCATGTCTTCTTGCGTCAGCGCGAGGTCGACGCAACGCTTCTTGATAGCCTTCATGACCGGCTCGAGCTGGCTGACCGCTTTGTAGGCAGCCGCGAGTTGGGCCGGGGTCGAGATCTCGAGGACACCGAAAAATTCCGGAATCACGACCGGGGAATGCTTTTCGCTGGCCTTGATTACCAGCGAGAGGTTCTTCGGGCAACGTCCCTTGCGGGCACAGAAGACGCAGAGACCGTCGCAGGGATTGGCCGCGGACCAGTCGCCGGACTCGGCGAGACGTTTGTTCGCCTCGTGCTTTACGGTGATGATCGTCCGGATCTCGTTCTCGAGTTTATGGTAGTGGCTGTCACGATCGAACGTGGCAACGTACTCCTCCCAGTGCTGGGCCGTGGAAAACTGCTGGTGCGGAGCGAAGAAATGAACTCGCACCAGTTGGGCCTTCGGAAAACGCTCCATCGCGGCCCGGGCGTACGATTGGCCTTGGCGATTGTAGCGGGTCGGAACGACCGGGACCTTGCCGAACTTCCAGTCCGGGATGTCGATGAATGTTCCGTCGGCGCTGACGATCATCGTGTCCGGGAACCCGCCGGTTACGCCTTTCCAGATCCGGCCGGTGCTGTCCTTGACGAGGTCGTCCCCGACGGACAGGTAGTGCTCGCGGACGACGGTCGGGGGAGCACCGTACCGGCGGGTGCTCTCGGCGATCAGGTTGTCCTCGTACTCGATGCACTTCTGGACCGCTTCGATCATCTCCAGATCGTCCCCGAGGATCGAGAGGTCCCGGGTCTCGGCGGCCTTGTGCTGCAGGGTCCCGTCGATCGAGGCTTGGGAGTCCCGGTCCTCGTTTTCGAAGAGCGGGCAGGCCTCGGACGATTGGAGGCTCGACGGCGAGTCGGGATGGTGGCCGCGAGTGGCGGTGTCCAGCGATTTGACGAGCTCGGTCCCCGAAGGGGCCGGAGCCTGTGGTTCCTGAGAGGTCAGGGATGCGTTTTCGATGATCATGAGAAAAGCTTAGACGGACGTGCTGTTGAGGGTGAGGTGCTCGGTGCGGACGAGGTTCAGGTCCACGACGCCGCAGACCGCGGCCAGCGTGAGCCCGAACTCGTTTTTGACCTGTCCAATGGTCCGACCGGCCCAGAGCCTGTCCAGCACCTGCTGGCGTTGCTCGGGGGTCAGGGCCTGCGCCTCATGCTTGCACTGCTCGATCCAGTTCATCGGGGCTGAGGGTGCCCGGTTTGGGTCAGGGTGGCGAGGGCTTTCATCGGGGCCGCGGTGAAAAGCGCTTTCCCGCCGTGAAAGACGTCGACCTGATCGGTGCGGCCGTTGGTCGACCACAGCAGGACGTATGGGGTTGGGTCTCGAGGGAGGGTTAGCGTAGCAAACGGGCTGCCCCGACGATCGTCGAGGGCCCGGCTCCGCAGCGTATCCGCGTCGATTGGACGGGACTGCTGCAGAGCCCGGTGCGTGCCTCCGGGCTGCCACGAGCGGAGGAGGCCTTTACGGATCCGCTCTCGGCCCTTTTGACTTAGGCGTTGGACTTTTGAAGTCGTCATACCTGCTTGTTAGGACTTATCTCGGGGCGGGCATCCACAGTAAGTCAGGCATGCCAGCGCGAGCGCAGCTGCCTTTCGCACTTCGTGCAAAGCGGCTGTTTTGTCCGTGCTCCTTGTAGCCTCAAGTCTCGCGTTGGCCAAGTATTGCTCCATCCAGAGAATCCACGATTCGACCGGCTTGTTGCGGTCCATTTGGTGATCGGGTGCGCAGCGCGATTCGCGGATTTTGTCCCAGCGTTGCGAGTATTCAAACTCGGCCTTCAAGGTTTCAATTACTTGTTCGGTTGATGTATTCATAAAAGTCCTAACAAAGCCTTAGAGCCGACGCCGTCGGCGTCCCTTGGTGATTCGGTGCTCATTCGCGGCGCGGCTCAAGATTGGTGTTGGGCAAACGCAGGCGCGCGTAGCCAGTCTGCTGATAATGTTGAAGCCAGTAGTCGGCCTCCTCGGCCCATACAAAAGCCGCACGTAATTTCCACGGGCCAAGCCTCTTATCCCTGTTCCGTGAGCGGGTTTCGATCACAAACAGACCAAGGCCCAACAAGGCGCCAGAGCCAACGCTCGGGGCCGTTATGGTGTTCGCTTCGGTGTGTTCAGGTTTCATGTTTAGAGGGGCGTGGCTCAGCTTTGACGTTCGACACACCAGCGAGAGCGGCAGCGTTGTCGGTCGCTTCCTTCAATTCCCGCTGCGTGCGCGCTTGGTAGTAGGCGATGATTTGCGCCCGGTGAGCCCAGAAAAGATTCTCGATGCGAGCGAGCGCACCGCATGGGCATTGCCACACGTAGGGCACGCCGTTGAACGTCGTGATGCTCACGCTGTCATCGCCTGTCGGGATGTAGCGGTCGGGTTTTTCTTTGTGCTGCGCTTCGAGGCCGGCAAGTTCGCCGGGCTCCATGAAGTCGCCGCCGGACGTGTAGTGGACGCGCCCGCATGAGCAGGTTGCTTGCGGCGACCCGCCCCAAGAAAGGACTTTTTCAAATTCGGGAGTCATAGGTAGGTGTGTCGAACAAGCGATTAGAGCCAACGTCGCTACGCCGAGCCTTCGCGCCGTGGCTCACTCGCGGCGTTAGGCATCGGGATTCGCTGCGTGCTCCGCCTCGCAGTCCATCCGCGTCTGCAACTCGCAGTTGAGCATTTCCAGCCGGGCAACGCGCTTCTCCAGTGCTGCGCACCTCGCAAGGTAGTCGCGGGCGCAGTTCGCGTGGTATTCGCGAGCGGATTGGGCCTCATCGTAAGCGGCGAGCAGACGCCGCGTTCCTTCGCCGCTGATGCCTTCATCATTCGCGGCGAGTTGGCGGATTCGGTATAGTAGTTCGGAGTTCATAGGTATTCGTGAAATGGATACGGAGCCTAACAAATCGCTACTGACAACCTTCGGGCTTCGCCCTCGGTGTCAGACCTTGGGTGTTCGCCAAAATCTCGGCGACCTTGGCCAGCGACTTCTTGAGTTTTTCAGAACCAACCGATTCTAGAACTTCCCGTGTCTTTGCTGGCACCTGAGCCATGACTTCGCATTGGCTCGCCGGAACGGCGGCACCGGTTGCGATGTGCGTAGCGCGAAAAAAGCACTCAGATACTTCGCCGGCAGGAATGGCCGTTACGGCAAAATTCTCTCCAAAGACCTCGAACGGCAGGTAGCCACATACCCGCCATGTGTTGTACGGCGGATGCCGCGAGCGCATGTTAATCTCGACGATTTCAATAGGCGAACAAGGCGCTACAGCCAACGGCGCGGTTTGCGTCGGGGCATCGGGAATATCAGGCAGTTTGGTCATAGAGAGTGTTTGCCATCCGGCGTTCCCGCCGTCGGCTGAGCATTGGTGTTGGGCGAAGAAAGTTGCGCCTGCCCCGGCTGGTCCGGTCGCTTGCAATCGAGTGGCTCCAGTTCTCGCGAGGCAGGCGCTGCGTTTTGGGAGGAAAGTCGTTTATTGTAGGCCATGTATGCCGCAAAAGACATGGACTCCTCGGGCCGCTTCTTGGCTTCGAGGCGTTCAGCCGCGACGCCAAGCACCCACTTGGCCAGCGAGTCGTCATCTTGGATTCGCGCGATTGTCCTTAGCGCGGACGCCAGCTCGGTATTCCGCATCCGCGTGGCTTTCGCCATGTTTTCCGCCTCTGCCGGGCTCATGCTGCGAGCCCCCGGTTTTCAAGACGGATGCGGTTTTCACGGCGAGCGGTTTCGCGGTAGGTCGGGTGCGCCATCTCAGCAGCCACCAGTTCCGCTACGCTTGCTTTCCATGCCGCTGCGGCGGCGAGGTAGGCGGTTTCATCGGTTCCCATTTCAGCGCGCTTCATGGCAGCGGCGGCGGTAGCGACTTTCTTTTCGGCTTCGATTCGGGCGGCGTGTTTCATGTCTCCACACTGCACCGGGTGCAGTTGCGTGCAAGTCTTTTCTTGCACTGAGTGCAGTTTTCTTTTGAGTGTTCGCATGGATTTTCCAGCAGAGATTAAGAATTTTTCCGCCGCTGACATCGTGCGGGTTATCGGCTGCCCGGAGCGGACGGCGTATTCGTGGATCATGGGAGAGAAGTTTCCGCCGGAGTGGGTTCAGAGGCTTGTGCTCGCGAAGCTCAAGGGGCGCCCAACAAGGCGCCAGAGCCAATGACCACGGCGGCCCGTAGTCATGGCTCAGCTCGGGTGTTAGCCTTGGCATACCACGCGTTGTCGAAGGCACGCATCGCTTCAGCGGGCGAGTCTCCGCATCCGGCGACGCCTTCTTGCAGGTTCTCACCATAGAGCGCGATCCACGCGTTGCCGTCCGGCGCGAGCTTGGGCCGGTAGAGCACGCTGGGGCGCTCGTATTCGCCTACGGCTTGGCGGATGCTTTCCGCCGCCTGCATTGCGTAGTGGCCGACGTTGGCGTCGCGCATCGCAGTTTCGATTGCCGCGCCGATGTCGCAGTTCGATAGGCGGCTTCTCACCGCGTCGTAAATTGGTTGGTAGGTGTCCATAAAGAAAGGGAGCTAACAAATCGCCACTGCCAACGGCGATAGCATCACTTGGTTTTAGTCGTGGCTCCGTCCTCGCCGTGGCAGGTCTCGGTGTTCAGATGTACCCAAGCTTTTCATAGACCCGGAGACGTGCCTTGGCCTGCGCGTAGGCGAACGCGGCCCCGCGGTCGAGAAAATCGTGGATGATCCCTCCGTCCTTCTTTGAGGGATGAGGACGCAGCACCCGGCCGGCGCGCTGCTCGATCTTGCCGGCCGCGCGTCCGCCGGCGGCCATGATCAGCCGGGACGCGATCGGAACGTCCAGCCCCTCGTCCGCGAGGCTCGTCGCCAGCAGGACCTTCAGGTCCCCGTTGCGAAACGCCTCGATCGCTGCACGGCGCTTTTTCATCCCCATCTTGGAGAACGCGAGCGCCGACCCCGGGATTCCCTCGGGCAGGCTCTGCCCGTGCTCGATTGCCTGCACGAGGACGAGGACCGAATTGCCCTCGGCGGCCTCTTGGTTCGCGATCTCGCGGATCTTGTCGTTCCGGGTCGGGTTCTTCTGGACAAATTGCTGGGTGATCTGCCACTTGGCCCGGCGCTCGTGCTCGAACCGAGGGATGAACGGGAACCGGCGGATCCGGCTCTGGACCTCCTGCTCGGTCTCGAGGTTGATGTCGGGGTCGAAGATCCCGGGCTCGTCGAGGTCGTGGAAAATAACGGTCCCCTTGGCCAGCGATCCGGAGGCCTCGACCCGGGAACGCTCGACCTCGAAGAACTCGACGAACACGTCCTTCATGATCTGGTTCCGGTCCTTGTCCTCCGACCACGGGGTCGCGGAGAGTCCCCAGACGATACCCGGAGCGTTTTGAATGATCTGGAACCACGTCGCTGCGGGGGTGTGGTGGCTTTCGTCGAGGACGATCAGGTCGAACATGCTTCCGCCCGGGAGGCTGGCGGCGCAACAGATCTGAAACTGGACGTCCTCCGGTCCCGGGGTGGCCTGAATCGCCTTCACTGCCTGCTCGACCTGCTCCCGGGTGTTTGCGACCCAGAGGACGCGCCAGCCCGGCTGAACCCGGCGGGCGATCGCGGAGGCTCCGATGATCGTCTTCCCGCTCCCGGCCGGGGCCTTGATGAAGGCCCGCCTGCGGGGGACGAGGAAGTCGACGGCTTCCTGCTGGTAGTCTCGGAGGATGATCATGCCGGTAAGGCGGTGTTGACGCAGATGAAGTCGAATTTGATCGCGTCCGGGTTCACGACTCCGCCGAGGTAGTACCGGAGCACGTCGCAGTAGTCCGCGTCCGTGGTCTTGAAGACAGTTCCGAGCACCGAACGAAGGAGAGTAAGGACTTGGTCGACGTCGACGAGCTGACGGCCTTTCTCTCCGTTGTGCGAGTAGATCAGCACGTCGACGTCCTTGTTCGTCTTTCCCAGCCCGTAAAGGGTGCTGCCTGTTAGGGCGCAGTGCAGCCCGGCGGTTCTCAAGACCGGTTCGATCTTGGAGCACAGCTCGAGCGCAGCTTGAACGCGTTTTTCCTGCGGAATTGAAGAGCTCATTTTGTACGGTTGAAAAGACTCACTGTACCACGGAACTGACGACGAGGCGACGGAATTCGATCCGGCCGGCGCGATCGACGAACTCGCGGACCCGGTGGCCGACGAAGGCCTCGACGGGGGCCCAGCAGGAGTCTGCGAGCCCGGCCATCTTGAACTGGTCGCCGGCGATGATCCGTTCGTCGGGGTCGAGCGTCCGGTAGAGATCGGAGAGGAAGGTCATCTCAGTCGAGATCGAAGTCGCGTTTAGCCGCGGAGTCTTCCCGGTTTTCAGAAGCGCGCCGGCGGCTGGCGAGAATATCCGCGGTCGAGTAGAGCAGGCCGCGGCTCGGGGTCGCGGGCTGGGCGCGGGAGCGGACCTCGCTCCGTTTGACCCGGGCCGGGGAGTGGGTCTCGGTACTCAGGGTGCCGAGGACTTCCCGGACCTTGTCGGCACCGTAGGCGTCGTTCAGGATCTCCGGGACGACCCGGGAGAGCGCGCGTGCGACCTTCCTCAGGGCCTTACACTCGATGATCTGGATCGTCCGGTGGCAGATCTTGACCTCGTGCTCGGAGATCGACTGGGCGATCTCGCGCTGGGTGAAAAGCTGGCCGGGGCGGCGGGAGGAACAAAGCCGGCGGAGGCCGGCGTCGATCTGGGCACGTTTGGCGAGCCCGAGTGAGGGTGTGACTGGGTTCATTGCGACTTTTTGTGGAGGTTGAAAATTTCGGAGAGGAGGTTTCGCCCGTCCGGGGAGATCCGGAGGCGGAGCTTCCGGAGCGCCTGTCGTTCGATGAGACCGATCGTGCGCTCGGAGACGGCGCACTCGTCGGCAATTTCCTGCTGGGTGAACGTCTGCCCGGGCTTTTGCCGGGAGACGAGCCGGGTGAGCCCGGAATCGAGCGTGTCGGCGGAGTAGCTCCCTGCCCCCCGTTGGGGGAGAACGGCCCGCGTTCGGGCAGGAATCGCGGCTGGCGAGGCCGTTAGGGCAGACTTGACCAGCCGAATCGACCGGGGGATTGGGAATCCCCAACGGTCGAGGGCGACGGGAGCGGCTGGGGGCTGATCAGCCACGGGCGGCGTTCTTCAGGACCTCGGCCGCGACCTTCTCGCGAATGAGGCCGTTCTTGAACGGGGCCTTGCGCTTGCCCTTGCGGATGAACCGGCGGAGGCCGACGCGGCTCGAGCCGTCGGGACGGGCGGAGATACCCCGATCCGCGGCGCGGTTGGCGCGGACGACCTGACCGTTCGAGAGCTCGAAGTAGAGCCGGCTCCGGGCCGCGTCGGTCCGGGTGTCGACGACCTTGCAGTCGGCGACGGCCGGCTGCTTGATGCGGAGGGAGGTCCGGCGGAGGCGGGCCGAGCGGCGCTGCTCCCGGGTCTCCGGCTTGCGGGCGATCCGCTGGACCTTGAGGAGGTCCGTCTGGAACTCCCGGAGATCGAGACCGCCGCGCTTGCCGATGACGGCGAGCTTCGCTTTGGTCTGCTGGACGATTTGGCTGACGATGTTGTTTTGCATGTTGGGTGAGAGATTGTTAGGCAGTTAGCGAACGGGGATGAGGGTGACCTCGGTCTCGGGGTAGTAGACGCTCATGGCTTCACGGATCATCTGGGCATCCTTTTCGGACCAGATCGTCGCGCCAAGGCGAGAGTTGGATCCGGAGTAAGAGACGGCGAGCTTTCCGTCGACCTGCGCGACAGAAAAGCGGGAGACGAGAAAGGGGCCGTCTTCCGAGGCGATACCAACAAGGTAGGAGTTCATGGCCGAGAGCAAGACAGCTTGCGGGCTCGGGCACAAGCTCTTTTTCACGCCCCGCGCAGATTTATGACACGCCCTCCACGACGGCCCCGGGCGTGCAGGACGTATCGAACTTTTTGATACTGTCTAGATAGGCCTTGGCGAGCTCGATCGTCGGGGCCGGCACCGGCACGGCGTCCCGCCAGTAGACGACGGTCGAGAATCCGTCGAGCCAGCCGGAGACGCCGCGCTGGGGCATGAACTCGTTCGTATCGGTTTTGACGATATGGTAGTCGAAGACGACGCGCGGTTGCATCAGGTGAGGACGTTGCTGAAGCCGTGCTTGGCCGCGATCCGGATCGCGTCGTTGACGCAGCCCCGGGGGTTCGACGACCGGCAGAGCGTGATCTTCTGCTGCTTGTCCCAGACGGACCAGCTGGACTCGAAGAGGTCCGGCGGGTCGAGCCTGAACCGTGGCTGCCGGACGGAGGCGGGGAAGAGGAAGTCGAACGGGTCGACGTCCTCGGTGACAGGAGTGGATGCGGTGCTCATTGGCTGGAAGAGGTGCTGTTCTGCTGTTTCGACTGGGCGAGTTTCTTGAGTTCGGCGAGGCGTTCCTGCCGGCGGATCTGGCGAAGGTCGAGGAGCTCGTCGATGCGCTTGAGCCACTTCCGGCGGGACTCACTGCCCCGGGGATGATCCTCCCGGGCGGCAATCTGCAGCGCCAGCTCCACCTCCTCGAGCGAGGTGCAGGCGGATGCGCTCGCGGATTCGGTTGAGCTCGGCGCGGGCGCGGGGGAGCTCACGGGCCCAGTCGGCGTCGGTGATGGTACGGAAAAACGGCTGTTGTTCGGGTCGTCCGGAAGCTCCGGCGTCGTGGTCTTGGGCGGATTGTTGTCGATCATGGTCTGGATTCACTTCTTGGGCGAAAGGGTGACTCGGCCGTATTCGGACCGGCGGAAGGTGTGGCCCGGGCGATAGGCGAGCTTGAGGAGCCCGGCGACCACGCCGGCGCAGCAACAGACGACGATCACGAGCGCGACCAAGTCGTCGAAGGAATCTTTGGCCCCGGCGAGGGCGAGGAGCTGAAGGGGGGAGGAGTTCACGGGCGGTTGGTCATGGGACGTGGCTGGAGAGTATCAGAAAGTCGGCTGGCCGGCGACAATTCTCGGATCACCGGAATGAATGGGGCGGGTCTTGACGAAGCCTGCCCCGAACGGCTTCTTGCGCGGCCGGGTCTCCTTGGAGAACTGAGCCCCGCAGTCCCGGCAGCGGTAGTGCCGGGTGTAGCCGAGGCTGCCGAAGGTCGAGGCCTGTCCGCCGCAGCAGTTGCAGGTTCTCACAACGACTTCCTCCCGGTGAACTTCATAAGAGCCAGCTCGGATCCACCTTGGTCGACGCGGTGGTGGTTGTAGTTGTTCTTCCAGCCGGTCGGAGACGCCGTGTCGAGGACCCACGCGACCGCGTCCTCGACGCTGGCGAGGCAGGTTACCGCGGCAGCAGCCGCTTTGGCGTCGGCCTCGGGGCCGGTGTAAGTGAGGACGTCGATGACGTCGCCGTTGATGTCGATCGGCTTCAGGAAGAAGCGCGGGAGAGAGTCGGATGAGGAGGACATGGCAGAAAAAGTCAGCGGTTGGACTCGACGCCGTACGGGGTAACGCGACCGAGGCCGCCGTGGGCGTCGGTGATGTTGCCGCGGGCACCCTTGGCCGGCGCGTTCCAGCTGGCGGCCTTGAGGACGTCGCCGCCGAGGCGCTTGATGAAGCAGAAGGCCGAGCGGTGGAAGACTGCGCCGGCGGCATCGGTCTCCTCGCGAATGATCTTGATGAAGGTCGGGCCGAGGGCCGGGATGATCTGCAGCTTGTGCGGGTAGTTCGGCAGGGTCTCCTTGCGGTGGGCGTCGAGCTTGGCCTGCAGGGCGGCCACGAAGGCGACGACTTCGGGCGACTTGGCGGTGAAGAGCGTGGGGCTGCTGGTGTTGCTGGAGAGGTCCATGGGCTGGAGGTTGAAACGGTGCGGCCCGCGGCACAAGCTTTTTTGTACCGCGGGCCGACGATTTATGACACAGCCGTCTGAACTCTCAACGTCCGTGGAGGGCACGGAGGAGGGAAGCGAGGCCGATGATCAGGGTCCCCAGCCCGGCCATGAAGATTCCCGCGGAGATGAAGGCGAGGGTCATATGTCAGGGCTCGAGGAGGACGACGACCGAGGTGATCTTCGGCTCGTAGGCGGTGTTTCCGTTCGTCGTGACGTCAAAGACCACGCCGTCTTTGAGTACCAGAAACCGGGAACAGCTGTAGCCCGGATAGAGGGTCACCCGCGACGTCTTGAACGTCGTCTGGACCAGCTGCAGATTGACGTTGACCGCAGGAGCGTCGACGCCGCAGCCCGAGAGGGCGAGCGAGGCGAGTATCAGCAGAGCCGATACCGCGGAGGTTTTGATTCGGTTTTTCATGGTCAGATTTTGCGGCGGATCACGATGATCGGGTCGTCCTTGGAGTCACCAAAACTTTTGACCGTTCGTGCATATCCCTCGGCCCGGTGGGCCATTCCTTTGACGACCGGATTCCAGAGCCCCGCGGAGTAGGTGCTCCGGCGGTACTCGTCCCCTGCCTGCAGCGTCTCGTGGGGCGCGAGCAGGCGGTATCCGTCGCCCGGATACTGGCCATCGACGAGCTTCCGGCGGTACGCGAAAAACTCGGGGCCGGATTTGCCGTCGTACTCGGATGCGATATTCTTCCGACGAGTGCCTACGCTGGGGGTACCGGGAGAGGTAGCGCCGCAGTTCTTCCATCCCGGGCTGTCCGAGGACGTGTTGATGTACTCGTCTCCGGGGACCGGGGTCTCGAAGTCGTAGAGAAGCCGGTACCCGGGGCCGGGATTCAGCGGGCTGTCGGGGAGCCGGTACTCGATCTTGCCGAGCAGCTCGGCGCGGACCTTGAGGACCTTCTCGGCGGCCTTGTGAAACTCGGGGATCGTGACGGTCGGCTTCGGGGCGCACGGAGGTTCGACCTTGCGGATCGTGGTGTTCGCCACGCCGGAGACGTACTTCTTGCCGACCCGCTTGGTGCCGAGCCGGGGGAGCCAGCGTTTCAGCTCAGGCGAGAAGTAGAGGTCGGTGTCGAGCACCGTCTCGCCGTCGACCAGCTTCCGCCAGCCTGCCGGGACATAGTTGGGAGTCGGGAGCTTCGTCGGACTCAACGTCGCCTCGGCCTGCTGGTTCACCGATTGCTTGCGGACATCGGCGAACGTGGCAGTCAGCTTGACCGAGTTGAACGCGTACGGCTCCACGGGAAGCGTGACTTTGATCTTTTCGGTGACCCGGTTGTGTTTTTCCAGCTGAGACCGGATGAGGTCGTAGAGGCTAGCGCCGGGGTTAGAAAACCCGAGGCCGTAACCGAAAGAAACCACGGGATCGGCCACCGACATGAAGTGCCGGATCGACCGGTCGCGCTCGACGAGCGCCGGAAGCCGTTCCTTCTCCGTCAGCGGCGCGGGCGGGAACTCGTGGTCCCCGGCCTCGACGTAGTGGGTGACCCACTCCGGGAAACCGATCTTGTCGGCCGCGCCGCAGGCCGTGGAGAAGTGCCACGACGGGAACTCGGAAGCTCGTCGGCGGATCATGTTGTCCGAATTGTAGGCCTTCGAGAACGGGATCTCGTACCAAAACCACGCGCCGTACGTGAGCCCGAGGACCGGGGCCCGGCGGTTGTTGGAGCCGAGGGCGGAGAGGCGCATCAGCGGGGCCTTGCGGCAGTATGGTGTCAGGATGTCCGTTCCGTCGCCAAGGTCGGACGACCACGTTCCGACAGGTCCTCCAACCGTGTGAGAGAACAGGTTGGTTACCGGCCGGAGCAGAGTGCGGTGGACTTGGTCGACCGTGTAGTCGGAGTTCGTGATAATCTCTCCTCGGCGAAGCCAGCGAAATCCGGACGGAGGAGCGAAATTTGGCGTCGAGCGCGGGTTGATAACGGTAGAGGACATGGTTTGAAGCTGTTTTTTTTTTATGGATACGATTACTTGAGCTGACCCCCGGCGTACAGGAGTCCGGCCGGGAGGAGCATGCAGACGAAAAAGGCCGGCACGGCGACGGCCAAGAAGACGACGCCGACCAGCAGGACGGCGAAGGCCGGGAGGATGGAGACGAAAACCGCGAACCGGCCGACGGACTTGAGGAGGTTGTTAAGCATCTTGGGTCGTTTGCTTGACGTGCTGTTGGCGTTGGGCGAGGAGCAGCTCGGCGCGGCGGGCGCGGGTCGCGGCCCGGGTACGCCAGCGGATCCGAGGGTGGTTGTAGTCGATTCCCGGCTGGACCATGGCCCGGCCGGCGAGGATGTCGGAGACCAGCTGGGCCGTGACCCGGTCGTTCCCGAGGCCGTCGTGGAAGTAGGACTTCACGAGCTCCCGGGTCGGCATGGTCCCGTAGGGCAGCGACTCGTCGAGGACGTCCTTCAGAAACTCGGCGACCTCCTCTCGGGTGAGGACCGTCGGCTTCCGGCCTTTGCGGAAGTGCTCCCGGTACGCCGGCACGGCCTTTTCAAAGTAGACCGAACGGGCGATGCCGAACGAGGGAGCGCCGACGAACGAGGATCCCGGGCGATAGCGCGGGTAGTGGTCGCCGTTCCGGTCGACGAGCTGCAGGTTGGCCTTTCGGCAGTCGAGCGAGTCGCCGTTGCGGTGGACGATCTGTCCGGACTTGGGGCTCTGCTGCTCGATACCTTGGACGAAATCGGTCAGAACGAGCCGGGTATGGATCACCCGACGCTCCGCGGCCGAGACCTGCGGCTCGTAGACCCGGGCGATCACCTGACCGGTGGGAGTCGTGGTCCAGTTGTAGGGGACGACGAGCGGCAGCAGCTCCGCGTCGATCAGGGCGTGCGTCGGCAGGCAGGCCGCCGTCTCGACGCGGGTCGTGTTGAGCGGCAGGTAGCAGACGGGCCCGGTGGAAAAGTTGCCCCCGGGAACCGCGAACTTGGCGAGCGGGTGCTCGTCGATAGGTGTGTTTTGGTCCATGGGAATCACGAGCGAACGAGCGACTTGGGGACCTCGTCCTTCTCCAGCGTCTTCTTGAAGCCGAGGTTGGCCGCGGTGTGGAAGCAAACGATGCCCTCGGGCTTCATGAATCCGGGCGCAGCTTGGCTCCCGTTGTACAGCAGAGTCGTGAGCGCATCCTCGCAGGCGTTGGTCAAAAAAGGTCCGCGAAAGAGCACCGGGACGAGGCCGACGCAGGCCGGCAGGACGTCCTGATACTTTTCGACCCGAGGATCGGCGGACGGGATCCGCTGCGGGGTCTGGCCGTGGAGGCACCAGCGAGAGACGTTGAAGAGGCTCAGCCGCTTCTCGCCCTTCTGCAGGCCGTAGCCTCGCTGGATACCGCCGCCCCACCACTCTCCGAAATGCCGGCCGACTCCGAGCGTCATCAGCTCGTCTTTGTGCTCGTGGGCCCACCGGGCAAAACCATAGTTGTCGTCCTGCGGGGTGATCCAGCGGGTCCGTGAGCCAGTGAAAAACTGGCCGTCTTCGGTGATCAGGATCTGGGCGTTGGTGCCGTCGATCTTTTCGGTGATGATGCACTCGCGCGAGAGGCGGGCCATCTTCGGGAACTCTTGGAACTCGATCGCGACGGCGACGGCGGGGATGACTTTATCGTAGTTGGAGGACATGGTGTGCTTTTGCCGGTCTGGTTGTGAATTACTGCTGGGAGGGTTCGGCGGCCTTCTTCGCAGCGTTGGCCCGTTCCACGGCGGCGAAGTATTCGCTCCGCTGGACCTCGGTGCAGCCGACAGGGACGTAGTCGGGCTCGGAAGGAGCACTCTGGTCGCCGTTGTGCTCGCGGTGCTGGATCGGGACGAAAACGTAGAGCTCGGTGCCGTGGATCTCGAAGGTCGTCGAGGCGATGGCGAGCCCGGTCTTGGAGGCCGTCGTCGGCACGACCACGAGTTCCGGAGCTCCGATGATCGAGGCGAATTCCCGGGCCCCGGGGAGCTTCGGGAGCGCCTTCAGCTCGTCGCGGAGCTGCGCCGCGTGGACGCGGGCGGCTCGGGTGCGCTCGGTGGCCTTCGGCTTGATGGCGTAGACGCCCGGGCCGTCGACCCCGGGGATCGGGGCCCAGTTGGGCGGGGGCATGATCGCCTTGGGGATCAGGATCCCGTCGACCTTTTCCTCGGAAGCGTAGACGCCCAGCGAGGTGGGTTCGATCGTCTTCGCGTAGTCGGAGCGGATCGTGATCGCCTTCCGGCGGTCAAGCAGGATCTGGAGCGCGTGCTGCTCGACCACCCCGCCCTTCGGGGCGCGGTAGATCTTGTAGAGCTCGATGTGCTTGGGCATGGCCGAGGCTCAGGAGCCGACGTCCTCGAACTTGCGGCCGGAGCGGAGGAGCGCCTTGTACTGGCGCTCGTTGACGTTGCGGATCCGAAGCTCGCCGGTGGCCGCGTCGGCGACCTTGACGCGCTTCTGGCCGGTGGACTGGAGGAACTCGCGGGTGAGCTGGTTGTAGTTTTTCATGGTGAAAAAGAGGAGTGGGTGCTGTCGGGGAGAGTACAGGAAAAGGCTCAGGCTGGCGACTTTTTCTCGTCCGGGATCACGGTGGACAGCTCGGCCCGGATCTGGTCGCACGCGGCGACAAGAAGATCGGCTTGGCCAAATCTGCGACCGTCGGACAGCGCCCAGTCGACCCGCTTTCCCGCGGTCTCCAAAGCGCGGTCGATCTCGCCGGCCGAGGCTTCGCGAAGCTCACGGATGTTGTTGGCCGCGACGAACGCCAACGCATACCAACCCTTCCGGCGAAACGCGACGTTGGCGACGACCTGACCGGAGACGGTCACAGACAGCGGGTGGACGTAGGCGCGAAACTCCCCGTCGCCGTTGGCGAAGAGGTGGTTCTGGACCTTTTGGGCTTCAGGAGTGAGAGGCATGGGAGGAAGAAGGACCGTGGCGGTAAGGGTTGTTGTCGTAGGTTCGGAGGATGTGGCTCGCGGCGCGGCGGTTGTTGTCGGCGATACGCTGGGCGAAGTCGTAGCCGAACGGGTTGTTGTCGATGACCTTCCAGCGATGGCTGCCTGCGCAGGGGTTGTTGCGGGCGACGGCACGGATGTGCTCGAGCTGGGAGTTGTAGGTGTCTTGGTTCATTGCAGAGGGAGCTTGGCCCCGGGGTCTCCGAGGCTCAAGCTTTTTCTTCAGGTTTTTCAGGTCAGCGGGGGATCAGGGGAGCCGGAGCCCACTTGGCGACCCGCTCCTGCTGCCACGCGAGCCACTGGGCGCGGTCCGCGTTGGCTTTTCCGAGGCAGGCGAGAGCGTACTTGCGGTTCTGATACCGGGCCCAGTCCCGGATCGTCATAAGGTTCATGCTCTCGGAGTAGGCCTCGATCTTGGTGGGCTTGACGTGGCGCTCGTCCCGGTCGCCGTAGGCCCGATTGAGCAGCAGGTAGGAGCAGCTTGCGGACTTGAATGTCCCGTAGTCCTTGATCGAAAACTCGACCAGCTTGGCCTTGACCCACTGGTACGAATACGCGGCATAGATCTGCACCCAGACGCTCGAGCCGTCGTTGGCCGGGGCGTTGATGTCTTCGTAGCCGGCGATCTCGCGATCATTGGCCCGGATCTGATTCGCGACGGCGTTGCTGTGGGCCTCGATCAGGTCGGTCGACTGCTCGAACGGGAGCCCGTGGGAGCCGGGGCAGACGCCGGAGAAAAAGCCCCACTTGACGGTGTAGCCGTGCTTGGCGAGCCGGCCCTCGGGGAGCATCTGGATCGAGCCGCAGATCTGGCAGGTACCTTTGTGCGTCGCCTTGCGGGCGACGGGTTTCTTGCTGGAGGTGGTGTTGTTCATTGCGAGGCCGAGCGTGGGGGCTCGGTTTGGCGAACACAAGCCCCGGTTTCGTTTATGACACGGCACGCGATTTCGCGTCAGACGGGTTGACCGTTGCGGTCGACGAAGCCCCGGGTCCGGCCGCCGAACGCTTTGGCGATGAACTCGGCCTCCGCGGCGGCCTCGATCTTCGGAAGGATCTTGGCGAGGGCCCAGAAGTGCTGGATCGCCGCCCCGACAGCTTCCCCGGCACAGTCGGCATCGCCGATCTGATTCCCCTGATCGTCGATCCGGGTCGTGAAGTAGTTCCGGGACTGCCAATCCCACCGCGTCTCGACCCGGCCGTACCCGGGAATGGAGACGTTGCGGCGGCGCGCGGAGAAGAAAAGCTCCTCGGCGAGTTTGTTGCGGAGAGCGAGATCGCCGGCCGCTTCGGCGCGCTGGGCGGCCTTGACGGCGACGATGAGGGTGGAGAGGGTGAGGTCGGATTTCATAGTAGGCGATGGTCGGAGGAGGTCATGCGGCGGTCTTGCGATCGAGCTCGGTACGGTTGGCGGCGTCCACGGCCTTGTCGACGACGTCCCGGCAGATACGTTCGTCTAAGGTCATGCCGTTGTCGCACTTCAGGAAAAGCGGGCAAACCGGCAGGGTGTAGTTGCCGCACCAGATGGCCGGCCGGCCGAACCGGCAGTAGCCGTACCGAAACGTCCGGGTGCGGCGATTCGGGTAGCTGGCCTTGATGACAGCAGCGGTGCCATCGTTACCTTTGGCGAGAACCACGAGGCCGCCAAAGACTTTGTCTTCTTTCGAGGCTCGATGGGCGGAACCAATGGAGAGGGTGAGGTGGTTGACGGAGGAGATCATGGCTGGATTGTTTTTCGAGATGGCGCGGTTCAGGGCTTGGAAATCACGACCGCGGCTTTGCGGATCAGCTCCCCGGCTTCGATCGCCTTGGCGAGGTCTTTGACGTCGTGGGCGACGATTCCGGCAACCGTGAGGATGACGTCACGGAGATTTTGCTCGTTGATCAACCCGCGCAGGGTCGCTTTTTGGTCTTCCGTGAGGTGGATGTGGCTCATGTCGAGAGGCTGGAACCTGCGCGCCCCGCGGTCAACACCTTTTCTTCCGCCCCGAGCGATTTATGACACAATCTCTTTCACCAGCACCCAGTTCTCCCCCGGCCGGTTCCGTCCGTGGCGCTCCCTCGCCTCGCGGAGGTCGAGCGCGTTGTGCGTCACCACACCCTCGTCGTCCAGCAGCGGGTGGCAGAAGCAGTGCTCGACCGAGCAGGTGTGCAGCGGCTCGTCCCCGCCGACGGGGATCAGGTGTATCCGTTCTTTCATTACGTGGCGGGCTTTTTGGCCAAGCGGAATTTCGTCTCGGCCCGGACCTTGTAGAGCTTCCGGAATTCGCATGGATCCTCTCGCACGGTCACGTTGACGCGGACGATGTCCTTGCCCTGCATGGCCAGCCGGTGACCGAGCTCGACGCACTCCCGGATCAGCTGGTACTGGACCTCGTACGGGTTGGCGGTCCCGTCCGGGAAAAAGTCGAGCCCGTCGGGGTGCAGCTCCTTCGAGTACGGGATGCGTGCGGTCGGGGCTTTCATCGGGTCGAGGAGGTGCCGCGGGGAACGATGCCGTTGCTGCCGTAGAGGAGGTACTCTGCGCCGGTCTTCGGGTCCGTCCAGACCGTGATCCGGAACGTGTCGAGCCCGCTCCCGCCGTCGTACTGCTCTGCGCCCTTGCCTCTGGCCTTGGCTGCCGGAGGCTGCTCCGCTTGTTGGGCTTGAGCTTCCGGACGGCGAACGCAGCCGGACGTCCGAAGCATCAGGTAGAGGACGCAAAGCGTCGCCCACGACACGAAGAGAGGAAGGATGCAGGCCTTGACGCTCGGAGAGAGGCTCATGAGGAGGACGTCTCCGTTTTCTGGATACCCGGCGGAACCACGCCGTCGCGGTTCAGGATTTTGCATGCTTCCTCGGCCGCGGCCATATTGATGAACACCGAGTCCACGTAGACCCGATTGCTCTGACTCCCGGATCCGGCTACGATCCAGCAGTCGCGGTCGTACTTGATCAGATAGTCGCCCGTGACCTCGCCGTTCGGGTTCAGGTCGTGGGCGAGCCGCATCAGGAGCAGCAAGTGCCGGGCCTTGGCCCACGCGACGCGGGCGTTCGCCTCGTCCCGGTACTCGAGGCCGGCGGCAGCAAAAGTGGGGCTGGAGAAGACACCCACGACGCTATCCTGCTCCGAGGGTTTTCCGTTGAGAAAAACCGTGAACTGCCCGCGTCCCGGAGCGTATGGGACCGGCAGCTTGGCGGCCTTCTGCGCCGCGGTTTCGGGGAGCGGAACGGCAGCCACGGGGATGCGTGCGGCTTCATCGAGCCGGGCCTTGAGCTCGACCAAGGCCTTTTCGTGGCTCTCGATCGAGGCCTCGAGCAGTTTGGTCAGGTCGTTTTTGAACGATGCGGAGGACATAACTGTGTAGTTAGTTTTTGGATGCGGGTGAAGCGGGCGGAAGGAAAAGGGCGGTGCAGCCGCGGAGGGAAAGGGTACTCAGGACTGGGCGTCTTGGCGACTTTGTTGTTGCCGGGCCTTGAGGGCCTTGAGGGCCTTGAGGGCCTTGAGGGCCTTGAGGGCCTTGAGGGCCTTGAGGGCCTTGAGGGCCTTGAGGGCCTTGAGG
>JACCDR010473397.1_pt1 | contig 20139 bp, 22 predicted proteins | sample 7446431 | NCBI WGS metagenome assembly JACCDR01 (sample SAMN15323443, study PRJNA562643) | freshwater metagenome | isolation source: river surface water | place: USA:Blue River Watershed | collected 2017-08-17 | reverse complement strand
GGGCTTCGCCCGGACCATCGAACGGGGGAAACTTATACAAACTACCTATTTTAACATGCGATGCGGACAAGGGACATGGCAGATCAGGGAGGCAGGAAGGGAAGGCCCAGGAGCGGCCAGGATGGTCCAGAATCGACTGGAAGGTGCCTATATGACACACAACGCGAGGTTGCGGCGGAGTTAGGTGTAAGCCTCGGTACGATGCGAGGGTGGATTGAGCGCGGGCTTGATACACGGGTTGGGGAAAAGCACTGCTTGGCCAAGACTGCCAAGTGGATAATCGAGCGGCAGCGTTTGCAGTTGGAGGAAAAGACGCAGGCCAGGCGATCGTCTGGTGCCGATGCCGTCGATGGTGATGGGACCATTTTGGATTACAAGCGACGTTTGGAATCGAAGAAACTGGAGCTTCAGCTACTCGAGGCTGAAAAGCAGGTGATATCGGTTCAGCACGTTCGCGACTTCCTGATTCTCGTTGCTTCCCGTGTCAAGGATCTTGGCAACACGTTGCAAAGCCAATACGGCCGCGATGCGTTGCTATGCCTCAATGAGGCTGTTGCGGATCTGGAGCAAACGGTCAAGCGTTGGGAGGACGGGTTGCGAGAATCGGAGTTCGAGCTGTGATTGCCACAATGGAATCAGCCTACACAGTACCTCCGGGCGTGATCCGCAACACGGTTGGCCTATTCCTGGCAACCCTTCGCGCCGGTGGTGTGCGACCATGGCGTAGCATTGCCACGTTTGCAGAAGAGGAAATCATTGTCCCCACTGGTCCCTTTGCCGGCCGTAAGTTTCGCCTAGATCGCCAGCCTTACGCCAGGCACCTATACCACGAGATCGATAAGGACTGCTGGGAGGAAATAGCGTGCGTTGGTCCTTCGCAGTCCGGCAAGACGTTGGTGTGCTTCACGATACCGATTCTCTACCTGCTATTTGAAAAGTGCGAAGACACGATTGTAATGGCGCCATCGGACGATGTGTGCATCGAGAAGTGGGAGAGGGATATCAAGCCGGTGATTGAGCGGACGCAGTACGACCGGTTTCTACCGCGGACAGGCAAAGGCGCTCGAGGTGGCTTCGATTCGTTCATGCAGTTCGGCAACGGCAAGTTCCTGAAGTGGATGACAGCCGGCGGCAATGACAAGCGGCGAGCACATTACACGGCCAAGAATATCGTGATGACGGAAGTAGACGGGATGGCAACCGTCGATACCACCAGCCTTGAATCGGACAAGGTTAAGCAGGTGGAAGCTCGAGGGAACGCCTACGCGGACAAGAAACGCGTGCTAAAGGAATGTACGGTCACAATCCCTACCGGTCACATTTGGACGCGATACAAGCACGGCACCGAATCCGCGTTGATGCTCAAGTGCCCACACTGCAGCGAGTACGTTTCACTGTGCCGTCACGACTTTCGAGGCTGGCAAGACGCGGAAACAGAGGTGCAGGCTAAGCAGCTGGCCAGTTTCTTTTGCTCCAAGTGTGGCGAAAAGTGGTCAGAAGACAACAGACGTAAAGCCAACGAGGACGCTTTGCTTGTCCATTCAGGTCAAAAGATCGAGAACGGCAAGGTGGTTGGCGAGCCAAAAGAAACGCTAACGCTTGGCTTCCGGTGGTCTGCGGTCAACAACCTACTGGAAACCATGGGCAACCTGGGTGTGCAGGAGTGGAACGGATCGCAGGACCACAACAAGGAGAACGCAGAAAAGAAGTTAATGCAATTCAACTGGGCTTTGCCGTACGATGACCCTAACTTCACGATGACACGTCTGGACCCGCGAGACTTGGCACGACGCCAGGGTGCTTGGGTTCGCGGCTATGTGCCAGAGGAATGCGACACGCTAACCATGGGCGTTGACGTGCAGAAGCGGTCCCTATATTGGACTATGCTTGCCATGTTGCCAGATGGGCGCAGGCACGTTGTAGACTACGGTATTCACGATGTGGAGTGGGACACGATAGGCAACGTCGAGGCGATCAGGCTGGCACTTGTGGAATTCAGGGAGCGGGTTGAGCAGGGATGGTCAAGGATGGACGGCAAGCAGATCATACCGGCGGAGGTGTGGATTGATGCAGGCTATTGGTCAAATACCATATACGGATTTATCAATGATCCTCAGACGAACAAGCAACGTTACCGTCCAACGCTAGGCCGCGGATTCGGCCAGCAGAAAACGCACTGGTACAACCAGCCAAAATCAACCGGGAACGTGGTCAAATACATCGGGAACAATTTCCACGTAACTTATTTCAAGTCGCAGCAGTGCAACGTGATCGAATTGAATACGGACTATTGGAAGACGATCTTACATTCGATGCTGTTGGTCCAGCAGGATTCTAGCAGACATCTGACGCTATTTCAGGCGTCCAAAGGCGAGCACACTGATTTTTGCGCGCATCTAGCAGCAGAACATCAGGAAGAGAAGTTTTACCCGGAACGTGGGCGCGTCGTTGTATGGCGAGCCCATTCCAAGAATAACCACTGGCTAGACTCGACCAGTCTGGCATTGGTTGCGAGTTGTGCGATTGAGGAGTACAGAAGTCGTGAGCAAAAACAATCAGTATCAGCAAAGGCCAATGCAGGCGACGCAACAGGAAGCCAGCCAACAATCAACCTGCGCAGAGGGTTACCGACGCTTCACAATTGACTTGCCGTATTGTGAGCGCAACCCAACGGAATATGACCGAGTTACGTTCGTTAACGTGGCTAACATTGACTACGACGACCAGCAGTTCTTGCTAAACCTAAAAGCTGGGTTTGATGCAATTGCAAAAGACGCTGGGGTGTCTGTGTCGATGACGCACGTTATCAAGCAGGTTGTAGCAAAGCTAAGGGCAAGCAACTAACGCATATTGCGCACTTTGTGTATTTTGTGTCTATCGCGCATTTAGCGCATTTCTACAGTGCCATAGCACGCATCGCGTGTATATTTCTCGCATGGCACTCGACACAGACGCAACCATTGCCGAGATTCGCACGGCCATCCGCGCGAACATCATGTACGCCTACAACGATTCCCTAACGCAAGCTAGGGATTTCTTGGAGGCTATTAGCGTTGCGTTGATCGTTGTTCCTAGTCGTGCGGCTAAAGGTCAAGAAGAGTTTGAGTACGACCTACGCAACTTGGAGACGATGCGTCGTGAAGTGCAGCAGTTCATAACCAAAAAGCAGGGTATCAGTGAAAAGTACTGGGCCACACGAAAGGCCGGCGGATATCCTTAGCGGTCTGCTCGACATGCGCGCGTCTTATCGCATGTCGCACACAGGACCGCACAAAAAGGAACGCAGTGGCATCCCAACGTACGGAGTGGGGGCTGATTGGAATAATTCCAGCCAGTCAACTCACTTTCGCATGGTCGAGTTGTCACGCGATCTGGCTGTTAATGATCCTATCGTAGCTCCAGGCTTAAAGCGCCTTGTGTCCAACATTGTTGGCCAGGGATTTACTCCCGATCCCGACACGGGCGATTACGAAGTTGACGTTGCACTAAAGGAAGAAGTTGAGCCGTGGCTTGCAGATCCTACGCTTCAGGGTGGCGTGTCATTTTCGCAACTGGAGCGTAACGCGTTCCTGGCAGTGCTGCGTGATGGTGACATACTACACATTCCGGTAATCGATCCAGAAACAAACACCGGCAAGCTGCAGGTCTTCGAGTCGCACCAGATTCGAGATCCTAGCAACGTTGGTTCGAGAAACATCAAGTGCGGCGTAGAAAAGAACGCGAACAACAAGCACACAGCGTATTACCTGGCGCCGGAAGTGCAAAGCACTCGAGCGTTGTATGGTGGAACGGCAAGCGTCCAAGTGCCAGCATACGACGCTATTGGCAACCGACTGGCGTTTTTCGTTTCATTGATTGATCGGTTCACACAAACTCGAGGTGTTCCGCTTGTACAGCCTGCCTATGACTTCGTTTCGTATCACGATGACATACAGTTTGCCCAACTTGTCAAGGCTAACATTGCGTCTTGTGTGGTGTTCCTCAGAACCAGAATGGCCGGTAGCGGCTCGAATTTTGGATCGGCCAACAACAGCAACACAACTAACGAACAGTTTTCAGATGGCAACACTCGTCGCGTAGAAGAGTTGTTCCCTGGCAAGGAAATTTACGGCGACGAAGGCGAGATGATTCAAGGGTTCTCGCCTAACGTTCCAAACGCTGAATACTTCAACCATATTTCGCTAATCCTGCAGATAATTTCGGTCAACCTTGATTTGCCCGTTCAAGTGTTGCTGCTCGATCCAACGCAAACAAACTTTTCCGGCTGGCGAGGTGCGACAGATCAAGCCAAGATGCGATGGCGCGAGATGCAAGACACGTTCGCGCATCGATTCCATCGGCATGTATGGGCGTGGAAATGTCGGGAACTGGCAGCAACCAAGCGTTATTTCGCACAGGCCAAAGAGCGATTGCCATTTTACGATAGGTGCATTTGGCATCCGCCAAGCTGGCCGTACATCGAGCCAATGAAGGACGCGCAGGCCGACGCGTTTCAGATTTCCAACCTGCTGAATTCGCCACGTCGAATCTACGCCAAGCGGTCGTTGCAGTACGACACGGTGATTCAAGAGATCGTCAGCGATAACACTGACGCAATCATGTTGGCCAAGCAGGCCGCGCAGCAGATCAACACAAGGTTTCCAGATGACCCGCACCAGGTTAGTTGGCAGGAAGTGCTAACGATTCCGCAAACGGGCGATATCAGCCAATCACGAAGCATGACAGAGGATTCTAGCGATGGAAGTACAGACGCAAACAACTCTTGATCCTGGGCCGTGGGCAATCGCAGCGGATTACCTAATGTCCGCCATTGCTGCGCTGAATCGTTCTACGTTTTCGGCTGGCAAGCCTACGTCAAAGCATGGGTCAATTGCACAGATCCACATTGCGGGGACCATGTCCCGCGGTGGCAGTTTTTGGGGTGGGACCAGCACGGAGGCTGTCCGCGACGAGATCCGGGCTGCCGTCGAGAATCCGCAGGTTTCGGGGATTGTGTTGTCAATCAACAGTCCTGGCGGCTACGTGCGAGGAACCAAGGAACTGGCAGACGCAGTCAAGGCAGCAGCGGAAACTAAGCCGGTCTATGCAGCCATTCAGGACGTTGGAGCTTCGGCCGCTTATTGGGTGGCTTCGCAGGCTACACGCGTGTTCGCAACTGAAGATAGCGTTGTTGGATCGATTGGCACCATGGCCGTTGTTACGGATTCATCGAGGGCCGCGGAGGATGCCGGCTACAAGGTGCATGTGATCCGGGCAGACGCAACGAGCGAACACAAGGCATTTGGACAGCCAGGCGTTCCTATTTCTGAAAACCAACTAACAGAAGTCAAGAAGCAACTCAACGCGTTCAATGATTTCTTTGTATCGGCAGTGGCTAACGGCCGCGGGCTGAATAAGACACAGCTTGCACAGGTTGCGGATGGCCGCGTGTTCCTGGCAGGAGAGGCCAAAGATCTTGGGCTGATTGACGAGGTGGCTTCAACTCAGCAGGTTTTATCAATGATCGAGGCGGCCACTTCCGCCAATGCTTTGAGGAGTGTTGCTGTGAGCAACGCAGAGACTACAAACGCGACTGCCGACGTTGCGCAGCAACCGTCAACGGTTGAGACCGTTCAGACGACCATTGCCGCGTACAAGAGCGCATGTCCGAAAGCCTCGGATTCGCAGATTGTCAGCTGGCTGGCGTCCGGCACCTCGGTGAATGAAGCCATGTGCTCGTACATTGCTTCGCTCGAAACCGAGATTGAAGAACTGAAAAACAAGCCAGCACAAACGCAAGTTGTGACGGCGCCATCGGCGGATGGCACGGGAGTGCAGCCGGTTGTGATTGGCCTACAACCAATCGTTGCCACAGGCCAACCATCGACCACAGCCGAAACGGCGTGCGAACAATGGCAAGCCGCGTTAAAGGTGCTGGTTGACAAGGGGACATCTCGGGAAGCTGCGGTTATGCAATTGCAAAAAGAGCAACCGCAGTTGTGGGCGGAGTACGTCAAGGAATTCAACGCAGTTAAGCGGTAACGATTTACTGGCTGCGAACAGAACGCTTTACAAGGAGCATTTCAAATGCAAAACGACGGATACGTAACGTTGCCACTGGCTGCAACGCTTGGTGTTGGAACTGCTGTTGTGATTAACAGTAGCGGCCAATGGGCTGCGGCTGGCCAGTCAACTCGGCCGGTGGGCATTTTGACGCGCGGCGGAGCATCAGGCGAATACGGTGTTGCTCGCACGCTTGGCAAGTTTGAAGGTGTTGGAGCTGGAACGTTGACCAACGACACGTTCGCCATTGGTGAAGTCGTGTATACGGCCGCGTCTGGTGTTCTTACCAACATTTCAACGAGTGCCACCGCTATTGGATTGGTCGCTAAGGCCGGCGCCGAAGACAAGCAATTTGAGTGGATTCCATACCTATAACATCGACCACAGGCATCCATAGGCTAGGCCAGTCGATAAGCCGGAAACTCGCACCGGTTTGGATGCTTGATACATACATTGCGAGTATTGTTCGTGTTCCTGGCGAGGAGGGACGCTGTGTTTAAGGAAACACGCTATGCGTCCAAGTGCATCATTGAGCACGCAGCGTCCCGATTTAGCGGACGCTTTTCAAGAGTACGACATGCTTGCGCTACAGCGCGGGTATGTTGGTCTGAGTCTTCTACCTCAACTTGACGTTTCAACTCAGGCTGGAACGTTCGGCGTCCTGCCAGTGGAGGAAATCAAGCGCAAGATGGCGACTAGCGATCTGCTGCGCCAACCGACCGGCAATTATTCAAAGGCCGATTGGAAATTTGAGACGGCAACGTATGCCACCAACGAATACGGTATCGAGATTCCAATCGATGACCGTGAAGCTGCCATGTACGCAAACTACATGGATGGCGCGATGGTATCGGCAAACATTGCACGGCTGAGTTTGCTTGATGCGTACGAGTCTCGCGCTATTACGGCTGTTATCAGTGGCACGACTAACACGTCGTCCATCGGTACGGCATGGACTACCTTTGCAACTGCCACCCCTGTTACCAATATCTTTACTGGCATCAAGGCCGTGTACGATGCAACTGGTGAAATGCCGGACACGATTGCGATGAGCTGGAAGGATATCTTCCACATGAAGATGTGCAGCCAGTTTCAGGACTTCTACAAGTACACTCGGCAGTCTTCGCCAGGTGACTTGTCGTTGTCGGATATTGCTGCTGCGTTTGGCGTTCGCCAGGTGTTGGCGAGTGGTGTGATTCTCAACACTGCTGTTGAAAATACTGCCGCTTCGCTTTCGCAAGCGTGGACAGCCGGCGTTGTCATCATTGCCAAATGTGCGTCTGGTGCTAACTCCTCGGTTAAGGAACCTTGCATTGGTCGCACGTTCCACTTCGCAGGTGACGGCAGCCGCGTTGATGGGCTTCCTGAAGAGTATTACGACGAAGCGCGACGCTGCCGCGTTATGCGTGTTCGTCACGACGTTCAGGAAAAAATCATCAACGCAGCGTTTTCCTACAAGCTAACTGGAGCAAGTAGCTAACGTGTTTGATGAGATCATGAAAACCGTAGGCCAGGTCGCGCTCGATGTGTTCGGGCCTACGGTCGTGATTTATCACAGCGCCACGCAGCACGTCGAGGTTACGTGCGTGTGGGCCTCAGAGGAAACGAGAAGCGAGGTCGATCCACAGAGCGGGACAGAGCGCGAGGTCAGAATGGCAACGCTTAACTTTGTGCCGGTTGGTGGCGTCGATGGGTTGCCAGAGCAACCTACGTCGCGTTCGTGGATTGAAAAGGATGGGTTTGTGTGGAGTGTGTTCCAGGTGACTGATAAGTCAGATTCACATTGCACAATCCAAGTAATCCGTGAACAAGAAATAGCCCGTTCGCATCGAGGGCGTAGATCGTGATATCGGAGCCGGAAACACTTGCAAGGACTGCGCTTTCGGTGTGTGCTGCGTTCCAAACGTTCGTAGGCGCCGTCGATGCTCCTGCAGCGTTGGCAAGGATTTACCGCGGTGGTGCGCCAGATCCGGAGGAAGACTACCGCAGCGAGCTGGAAAACGAATCACTTTATCCATGTGCGTTTATTTGGACACCAGACGAAGGTTGGTCGGCAGTCCATGCGTCGAGCGGCGTAGGGAATCGCTATTTGGCTGGCGGTCAGCTAATGGTGACTCTTTCACGTTATCGCGACATGACCAAGACAGACAACGAAAACTATACGACGGATCGCGACGACTGGTCAACGATCATGGAACAGTTCCTTGGCCAAACAGGGCCGGGCGGGTTGTCGGTTCGCACAGTTCAGTTGATGCAAACGCGCGTTAGTACTCGCAACGAACAACCAGGTATGGCAGGGTTTGATAAAGACCGGAACGATTGTAAAGAACTGTCAGAAGTCACATTCGCGATTGAGTGGGGCGGGATCGGCGGACAATGACAAAGATTGAAAAGGCAATTCAGGTAACGGGCAAGAAGGGGGAGATACCTTCGCGCCATGCCGTGAATAAGATGCTGTCGCAAGTTTACTCTGTGTTGGCTGGAACGTGGCACCAGACTATGCGGCCGAAGCACTTTACCAATGCTGCCTATTCCGCCTACGGATTTCGTCCGCGTTCAACAAAGTACAACAAGCGTAAAACTACCAAACTTCCATTGGTGTTCTCGGGGCAAGGTCGCCAGTCAACTGAGTCGGCACGCATCCAGGGAACACGCAACGGTGGGCGTGCGATTATGCCTGGCGCACGCGTGTTTAACTTCACGCCAAAAGGTTGGGATAAGCCACTGCGTGACGAGCTGCTACGGACCAACGCAGCAGAGAAGCAAGAATTTGAACGGATCGCGCGCCGTTTGCTGCGCGAGATGCTAACCAGCAAAGCAAAAATAAGGGTGAAACTCGCATGAGCCTAGCAGCAGCATATAGCGTCGGTCCTGTCAGTGTTAACGGCACTGTTATATCGTCGATTATTTCGAGCGAAGCAACCGATGGAGTTAGCTACACTAACCCTATTTTGACCGGCAACGGCTATCCTGGGTTTTCTGCTGTTACTGGCATCAAGCAAGGTGGCGTGTTTTCGTCCCATGCACTCTACCAGGTCATAAACGCAACCGGTGCCATCGGCGTTGCCATCTCGTCAACGACCGGCCTGTATTTCAAGAAACGCGCTGTAGGCGGGTTAGCATCGGGCAGCGTGCATCGAAGCTACCTTGTCTCGTCAGGCGTGGTAATTCCAACCTCATTGTCTTGCACGCATCAAGGCGAGGCGGTAATCAATTGCGCGATTGTGGCTATTTCTGCAGACGGCACAACGTCAGGTATTGCAGTGGCGAATAACTCTGCCATGCCATCGGAAACATCTGCCGCAATGGATGACGTGTGGACGTTGTACGATGCAAAGATTGGCAACGTAACGTTCACGGGACTCACGGGCGTTGACATTGATTTTGGCAACTCAGTCCGTACGGTCGGCAGCAACTCGGAGAAGTTCGATACGGCGGTCGGGATGCGGTCAATGTCGCCTACCATTACGCTTCGAGGGCTGGACAATACGCTTGTAACAACCGCACTCGCACAGTCATCAACCGGAACGCACGCTAATTCCAATATTCGATTCTTCAAGCGTGGATCAGTAGCAGCAGACGCGGTTCACATTATCTTGACCATGAACGGTTCTTGGTGCTTTGAGACGTTGGCGAGTGCATCTGGCGACGGCGAGGCGACTTGCAACGCACGGATGGTGGCATCGTTCGATGGATCTGATTTGCCGATTGTTTGGTCACAGGACGAAATTACCTAGTGTTTATCTACTTTGTAAAAACCAACGCAACCAACGCAACCAAGGAAGTTACCGATCTGCTTCCTTGGGCGTTCGAGCAACACGGCACACTAGGTGCGCAAGTACCACATGGGCCGCTAGGGACCGGGCTTGTCTGCTTTCGCAAGTCGATTCCTGGCAACCTGGCAGTATTTGGGAAAGTCGAAGACTGGCACAAAATACCGGGAAAGGAAGCATGGGTCAAACAGATCGCACCTTGCACGCATGACGGGTTGAAGCGGGCAGATGACAAAATCCTAGATGGTTATGAGGTTGAGTTTGAGAACGGCACAAAATGGATCGTCCCGCGAGTTCTATCATGGTCGTCACTGCAATCAGCTATTTGCACGCTGCCGAACATTGCCAAGCTGAGCGATAGCGGGGAGTGGTATCCAGGTGAGATTGTGCCGAGATATCGGGAACTGTGGGAGCGGTTTAAGGCAATCGAGCTAGCCGATAGCGACAAGGTTTATGAAGCGGAAATCAAGGCTTGCGTTGCGGCAATGCAGACGCACTATTTTGTTTCAGATATCGAATGCTCCTTGATGGAGTGCTTCAGTAAACAAACAGTGTTTGCGATCTGGAACGCAGCAACCGACCAAGTGCGTTACGAACAGTTAAAAAAAAATTCGGAACAGTCTGGCTAGAGTTTCGCTTGTGGCAACTGGGCAAGAATCCGTTATTTGTTCCTAGCATTGCCGACTTGCGAATACTTGATGAGGTGTCCCTATGAGCGTTACTTTTGTCATTGATGGCGGCGGGAATTTCGCCGAAGAAATGGAAAAGAACAGGAAGGCTCAGGACAATCTATATCGCGACAAAATTAAGTGGCTGAATGCTATCAAGACACCAGAGGAAAAACATCTAGAAAATGTAGCACGACTTGAGGCACTACTAAAAAAGCAAGCTATATCAGACGAACAGTTTGGACGTGCAAAGTTGTTGTCGCTTCAGAAAATGAATGCCGAGCTTGATAGGCATATCATCAAGGCCGAAGCAGTCGCAGACAAGCAAGACAAGCTGAAGCTAGCGATAGACTCCCAATTGTCAAGCCTTACTCAAACGGCTGCCGGTTGGGCTGGTGTTGCAATGGCCATTCAGTCGGCCGGCGAGGCAATGGAAGCCTACAACCGGGCCGCGGCATCCGCAGCCACGGACAAGCAAACGGCGCACGACGCCATCGGCAACCTGCAGCAGCTGTCGGGTGGCGATCCAAAGGAGTTTGCCAAGCTGGTAGCATCTGCCAGGGACTACCGGCTAAAAGCTGGCTTAGGTGAAGGTAAGTCAGCGGAAGCCTACCAAACCATCAACGATCTAGCAAACACGGGAATGCTAGACAAGGCGAATCTATTCGCCGAGATGCGTGGTTCACGAATGATTTCTGACGTTGGGTCAGTCATCCAAGGCGCGTCAGCCATCCAGTTCAACGCGGCTGGCGCAGGTGACATAACAAACATCCTGGCAACTTCTCTGGCTGCCTCTGGAACGTCGAGCAAAAACATCGAGCCCATCATGGGCTACATGGGTAAGGTGGCATCGGCCGCACAGCCACTTGGCTTGAGCTTCAACGAATCGGCTGCGTTAATGAGCGTGGGCGCCACGTCTGTTGGATCTGCTGAACGCGGGTCTGAAATGATGAGTTCTTTGCTTAACGAAGTCGTGGCAAAGGGCGTCTATAAGCCTGGCATGTCTGTAGACCAGTTGGTTGAGGCAAACAAGGGCACTCAGTTTGGATCTGTTGCAAGCCAAGGCTATAGGACGTTGACAGGTGCCAAAGGTCGGGCCGACATGAAAAAGGCCCTTGATACGATTGCACTCGCGCAAGCCAACCCTGAAAAGTACTTGCTTGAGTCGGCCACGAGCGGTGCCAGGTCAAATACCCCGGAAGGACGATTCATTGAGGCGCAACGCAATAAAGAGCGTGCAGAGGCTGCGTTGTCGATGAAAAACGAAGGGATGGCCGATAGACAAATACAGACACAAGCAGCAGTTACCGCAGCAAAAGCATCTAGCACAAACGGCACTGTAGGGTCAGTGTGGGGTGCGGATCTTGCTGCCGCATCGGCGGAATACTACAACCTCGGGCCGTTCTGGGGTGGTATTGCAACGCAGGTGGGAGCAATGCGAGGAAAGGCCGCGCAGGAAGCGGCTGTCACTGGTGTGCCAGGAACGTTACCAGTTGTTACCGCATTACGCGCAGTAGCCAACGCCATCGGGTCGCAACCAAAAGCCCCTCCCCTTCCAAGCGTGAGCCCGTAAGATGGCGTACAAAGTCAACAGCATCGGAGCGAAGACGTTCATGGCGCTGGAAGGCGCTATTGAATTGATTCAGACCCCGGTGCAGATCATTGACCGCGCGAACGTGGACGGACTTGATACGCGAATTTTGGCACCAAAGGGTCGGCCATTCGAGTTGATTTCGGTTTCGTCTGCAGCAACCGAGACGGCCGCGTACACGTTGGCACAGGGCTACATCGATCTAAAGGCAGATGGCTTGCAGGTGCTGAAGCGTGCGGACGTGGACTACTCCCTCGCACCATACACGCAAAAAGCCAAGGTTATTGACGTTGCTGTAGTCTCGACGGAAACCATGCTGGCACTGACGGGCAACATAACCACCAATGACGTAGTGCTACTTACTTGCCGATGGCTTTTGGTCATGGAGGCAGTGTAGCAGTGGCAACGGTAATTGATCTGGCAACAACGCGGTGGACCGAGCAGGCAGTCAGACCGATTGTCTACACTCGCGCAAACTGGGCCGATGCTTGGACCGAGCAACCGCACTTGCATTGTTCTGTGTTGCGTACTGGCGTAGGCGGTCAGATCGATCAAGCATCGTTTCAATTTGAATACGGGCAGATGCACTATTCTGGTGAGGCTGATCCAGAAACGGTCGATTGCATTAACCTTGACCGCCATTTCGTCAAGATTCGCATTGAGCTACCAAACAGCTTGCCGGCGGGTGATCTGGTTGGTCTGGCGTGGTACGGCGTCATTGTTCACACAGTTGACCGGCCGTTAGGCGTGGGAAACATCGAGGTACTGGAAACAGAGGCAGGCGCCCCGCTTGAGGCCGAAGATGACGAGGACTTGGAAATCAGTAGCACGAAGGCAGGGGATCAAACATTTACGGCGTACGGGCTGGAGTGGTTGCTAACGCGTGTGTTTATTGACAAGTCCGTTTACGAATCATCCGGCGGTTCTGACGTAACAATTAAGACGGTTCTTGCTTTCAACTCAGGCACAAAGCGTGAGCTTGACGCGCATGACGTTCAGATCCTCGGAAACAAGTCGCCTACACAGAACCGGTTCGTTGCTCCTGATGAAGTAGCCTCGGCAGAGGTGTGGACCGCGGCAGACATAATCGATTACCTATTTGACGTGTTTACCCCAACTACCGCACCTCCCTGGGAGCTTGATGCTTCGGTGGCGGATGCGTGCGCGTGGTATGAGATCAACAACCTAGTTGTAGGGCCAACGCTATACGATGCTTTAAACACGCTGATAAACCACAAGCGTGGGCTAACCTGGTCGGTTGTCGTGGCTGGTGTTGATGCCATCGAGACGGCAACTATCAAGGTGCATTCTTTCGCGGCTGCGGCAGTTGCTTTGACTGGCGGGGCAACACTTCCAGCCAATGCGGCGCAGGTTACGCTAGACGCACAAGTGATGCGGCAAGTTAGCCCGGTTACGGTCAAAGATACTTCACCACGGTTCGAGCAGGTAAAGGTTCGAGGCGCACGGCGTGGGTCGTGCTTTACGTTGTCCTACCAGGACGACACGATAGAGGCGGGATGGTCGTCATTTCAACTGGAGCAATACGCCAAGGCCGCCGAAGGCACAACGCCAGTGGCCGAGCTAAAGCGTCAGGCAGACGCATTTCGAGCAAGTGACAATATAGGCAATGTGCTGACGCGGTTCGTTGTGCCAATAGATTGGGATGGCACGGTCGGCAATGGCAAAGGAACTGCGTTAACGAAAAAGCCTGCTTGTCCTGCCATCGAGAGCGGCGGGGCGTTAAGCACGACGGTTTCGTCAGGCTACTGGATGCCAGGGCTGCGAATTGCTAGTTGGATTCCATTGCGAGAAAACGTAGACTACCAATACGATGCGGCCAACCCTGTTGACTTCAACGAGCCAGGTCAGTTGCCGCCATACCGCAAGCCATTTGCGTTGTACGAAACAAACGATGGGAAGTATGTGCGAGCGGACCGCGCGAATGTGCTGGTTCACAACGAAGCAGTAACAGCCAGCAAGACCGGGTTCAAGTTCTCGTCAGATGTTACGCCATTGTCCGATCAGATGGGAATCTTCTTGCGTCCTTCCACGTTGCCACATGCACACTCAGACAACACGGACTTAACCACGGTTTTGTCAACGTTTCAAGACACCTCAGACATTAGGCCGCAAACAAATTGGAAAAAGGCAATCGTTACCGCGTTTGCGGAATTCGACGAGCACGCGGAAGCAGTATGGCCAAGCACGATAGCGGCGGCGGTAAATGGTCAGCAAAGCGTGCTTGTCATCAACGTTGGCAATAGTTGCAGGCTGGATTACCTCGCGCCCAACACGGTGCTAGATGTTACACAGTCTGGCGATGTGCTGGCCAATTCAAGCGGTGGAATCCTTCGAGACGACAGGCCAAAGTTGGAGCGTATCGCTAGGGTTGCCTGGGAGTGGTACAGTTCGCCACGGTCGGCTTTGACGTTGGAAGTCAATCACATAACCACAGAATTCGTTGTCGGGCAATTGTTGGTTGAGCTTTCCGGTGATCCGGTCAACTCATTGGTCACGTACATGGTTTACGACTTCGACAACTCGACAACGTCGGTGTCAACGTCGTTCGCCGAGATTGATCCGGTAGGGCTATTCATATGATGAATGCGGGCCAGCTAGAACGACAAGTCAGGGATCTGCAGCAAGCAGTATCCTCATTGTCTGCGCAGGTGGCTGGCATTCGACCACGGCCGGCCATGGTGGGGTCTGTGGCGCCTGTTGTGATGGCAAGAACGTACAACGACGGGGCATATCCTGCAGATGGCAGCGGGGCGAACACGTTCCCGGCAACGTTCATTGATCCGGCGTTCACTGATGCCAAGGGTGCTCAAACTCTGTCAGTCACAGAGCGTGACACGTCGAACATTATCAACGTGCATTGCATACCAGGAACGTATATTCCAGTAGGAACGGCAATTCCAATTGTCGAGATTGCGGGCCAATACTATACGTGGTTCGGCGGTAGCGGTAGCGATGCTGGCGGGTTCGTTCGAGTTAAGGCAACGACCGGTTCGCCGTCAACGTGCGGTACTGTCAATCGGGTGGTTTCTACATGCCACTATTCCGGCGTTGTTGTCACGCTTGATTCGTCGCCTAACTTTTGTAGTGACCCTTGGGACGAGGGCACTGCGGTTTGGATTGCAGACGCGGACAGGTGCTCCCCTCGAACATCGTTAGAATTCAATGATGTATACCCTGCCAGGAAGGTTGCGGAGTCGTTCGAGCCATCAAGTGGCCTCGGAGAACGGCCGCTTTACATCATTCGATCTGGCGACGGGTCTGGTTCAGAACTGCAAATTATCAAGGTGACAAGCACAAGCGGGTCGGCTTGTGACGATGCGTCTCCTATATCAATGTCAGAATGCACGTATACGGCCAAGCTGCAATCTGTATCATTGGCTGGGCCGACGATGTGCTCCCCATTTACGGACGGCGACGACGTTTACGCTTTTCTTGCGAGCGACTGTTGCAACGTCAAAGTCAAGAAAGACGAATACTATCTAGCGTTGAAAATTGGTGAGTTTACGTCTGCGGCGGACAGCGGAAATACTCGCGATATGTACGCCATCTTTGGGTCGTTCTGCCCGGATGCAGAATCCAAGCCGCGGATAGCCTACACGAACGGACGGATCAGCGCCGGGGCCTCGGGTTCTGCATACCTGGCGGATGGATCAGACCCCACAAGCCTGGCAGAAACAGCCAACAGCGTGACCGTTTACAACCCGTACAACGGTGACATTCTAGACGGGGTGCGAATCGAGATTGAGCAGATCGAGTTGCGTGACGTGTCAGCGTCAACCTATACCGCGTTCTGGTGCATCTGCCCGATGCCGTTGTCTTATCGAGGCAAAGCAGCGGCGATAATCAATGCGGGCAGTTCTGGCACGGTTGATATATGGAACGGGTCGGCAACCGGCCAATCAGTAACCGCCTATCACAATTGGTGCGACGGTGGCGTAGCTGTTGCGTCAGGCACGGAAGTGTTCATTCAGTGGATGCCGCTTGAACGTCAGTGGCATATCACGGGAGTAGAGTGCTAACGTGCAGAACAAAATAAATCCAAACTGTTGCGACTGTGGAGGCGAGGTAGTTGACTGCGAGGTTTGCAACGACGACTTCGCTGCAACCTCTGGCATCTACACAGCAGGCCAAACAATACCGGGAACGTGCGGGCTGGCGGTTAGCGGTGGTATCGTGACGGCTGGCAGTGGTGCGATAACGATTGCGACCAATGCCACGGTAACGGCCAATCCTGCAATAACGCCGCATGAAAAGCGTTACGTTGCAGTGCGGGCTAACTTCACGAACACCAACAGGATGGTGTTGAAGTTTACTGCAGGGCCGACGTTTACGCTTGAGGTCAAGACCAACAACCGGTTCTACGCCACGTTGACGGCAAACAATGGGTTGACCGATGGCACGTACGCTTACGACTTTGGGCAAGGTTCGTATAGTTCGACGGTCAACGATCTGTTGGTAGAAATGTGCTTTCGAGAAGTTGCGGCAAACAAGTGGATCGTGGCGGTAGCAGTGCCGTTTTTGAACTGGTCCTATTCCATGCCATCGCAATCAATCGGCGGCGGGGCGTTTTCGGTTAAGGCGGAAAACCGTTCGTTGACGGTTACAAGCGTCGAGCAGTCTTTGCATATTCAAGAGTTTGGTGAATGTGTCGAGTGCTCAGACTATGAAGCGAACAACTCAGGTTGCACGCTTTGCACGGATGGCTTCCCGTTGACTGTTCAAGTTACAATGCCGACTTTGACGCAGGTGCTAACGGGAACGGCGGTTAATTGCTCTGGTCAGAATTCAGATTGTGCGGAGGTGGCTGGAACGTGGCGGCTATCGGCAACGTTTGCGGAGAATGCGGGAGCGGACTTCTGCTATTGGAAAGTCAACGCGCCGCAGTTGTGCTATGTGCCGGGCTATGACGCGCCACCGGGTTCAGTGTGGTCCCCTTCGTGGGGAACCATGCTGTTTCGGGTGATGGCGCCTTACGGCTTCCAGACTCCTTACACCCCCTACGGCATTGTTGAGTTGCGGTCGGAGGGTTTCCAGCGTATTCCCGGCGGTTTTTCCGCGTACCAAAAAGGCGGTTTTGATAACATCTGGTCGGCGGTCCTGCCGGTCAACCCTGGGAATCGGCCGATCATTTGCAAGGGCCGCACGCTTACACTGCCGCACGGCAACATAGCAGGGCTGGCACAACCAGGGCCAACCCTCGGGCAGCCAGGCAACGCGTGTACGGGGGCAGGAACGACGGTTACGGTGCGGATATGACGTGGGGAGTTAAATACATCGCGGAGCAGGACGGCCGGAAATACTTTCGGTGCAACCATTGCCAAACAACTTTTGTGGCAACCGATCCAAAGTGGGAGCACGTTTGCGAAGCAATACCGGAAGGACCAGGCACAGAGCTGGCTAGAATCTTTCACGCTTGGGGGTTTAGGCAATGCGGGAAGTGTGCGGCGATTGCGGCAAAGATGAATGAATGGGGGCCGTGGGGGTGCGCTGAGCGCATCGATGAGATAACCGAACAGATCGCGGAACGAACATGGTTCAAGACGATTTCGCGAATCGGAATTCGTCACGCGGTTCACATGGCAATTGATCGAGCGGCGAAGAGTCAGAAATGCAATGTAGCATTAGGTGGAAACGGTCGGGCAAGCGGTTCGAGTGCGTGAGATGTGGCGCGACGTATTACCTTTGTGCGCCGGTCAAGTGCAAGTGCGAGCCGTGGCAGGTTGGTGATTGGATTGCAGCAGCGCTTGCGTTGTTTGGTGTCAAGAAAAGCACAGCGTGTGGATGTGATTCGAGACGCGACAGATTGAATCAAGCCGGGTCGAAATGGTATCATAGGTGGCAGTCATGCTTACGATTGACAAGACAAGCTATGCGGTCACGATTGACAAAACGTCGTACGATGTGACGTGCGAGCTTGTGGGAATTTACACGCAGCTTGACGCGTTCGGGTACGTGCTTGACCTAAACGGCGAGATTGTGACAACTGACGACCTAACGCCAGTACAATTGGGGTAAGAAATGCCATTACTATCAGCACTCCCAACAGGTCAATCGATTGCGACGACCGGCACGATTACGGCCGGGACGTTGGAAACTACGAATATCGGCACAGGCCTACGCGAAGCCATCGACGACCGCGTGGCAGCGTTGCTAACCAACAGCGCCAGCGTAACATGGTCCTATGACGACACGTCTGGAACGCTACAGGCGACGGCATCATCGGGCGTAGCAGACGGCGACAAAGGCGATATAACAGTCGGATCGTCTGGCGCATCGTGGACGATAGACGCGCAGGCAGTCACGCTGGCCAAGCTTGTCAACGCATCGACAACCAAGCGAATCCTAGCACGCGTTACGGACGGCGCCGGAAGCTACGAAGAATCGACGATTGATTCGATTCTTGATTTTGTGGCTGGCAGCGCAGCGGCTGGGGATCTGCTTTATCGTGGATCGTCGGCCTATGCGAGGCTTGCGGCTGGCACTGCTGGCGGACTGATGTGGCAGAGTACGGATGGGGCTAACCCGATTCCTGCTTGGTCGAGCAAGTGGACGCTAAACACGTCTGGCACGCTAACAGGTGCGGCTGGGTCCATTACTGCGTCAACTCCTGCCATTGCCATCACTCAGACTTGGAATGCGGTCGGCACGACGTTCAAGGGCCTGACGATGACCATTACCGATACGACATCGGCTGCTGGTTCATTGCCGATTGAGGTGCTGGGTGGTGCGTCTGGGACTACGGCGCTGTTGCAGTTGAGTAAAGACGGTGCTTTGCGCACAGGTGACGGAACTGAATCATTGCCAGGAATGGCATTCACTGGCGAAACAAGCTCAGGGCTGTATCGATCAGCAGGAAGTACGTTAAACCTATCAGTTGGTGGTACGCGTCGAATTGTTTTTTCTACGGCAATTACAGGCCTGCGGGACTCAATGGAGTTTGGTTGGTACTCAAGTGGTTTTGGTTCGTTTGATTTGCGACTAACGCGAGACGCTGCCTATACATTGGCACAAAGGCATTCAACCAACGCACAGTCCTTCCGCGTCTACAACACCTACACCTCCTCGACCAGTTACGAGCGATTTTGCGTTGACTGGATAACTACGGCTAACTTTCTGTCACTAATTACAGAAGCTGGCTCAGCAGGTGGCACATGTCGTGGCATTGCGTTTGGTCCAGGCAATTCTGTAGGCACAAACATTGCTGGAGGTGACTTGTACGTGTTCGGTGGTGCGAGCACTGGCAATGCAACACCAGGAACAATCTATTTTCAGACAGCAAATACGGGTGCATCTGGGGCGTCTGTAAACTCTAAGCAAAACCGGCTAGTTATCAACACAGGCATTACAGCTAACGTGCTTGTGACTGCCACTGTCGGCATGGAACTGATAGAGCAAACCGCACCGTCGGCGCCATCTACAAATCGGGTGCGAGTCTACGCAGAGGACAACGGATCAGGCAAAACCAGATTGATGGCACTGTTTCCTTCTGGTGCCGCACAACAAGTAGCAATTGAACCATAAAGGAAAACCAATGCCACTAACACCAATCCCGCTAAAGACAGAAGTGGAAGACCCCGCCGTCGAGGCGAAAGGATTCGATTCCATGTGGATCAAGGCAATCCAAGTTCGCACGCCAACCCCGGATATGTCGTCGGGGTCGATCTACATCGAGTACGTGCCGATGGTTGCTGGCACTGGCGAAACACTGGAAACCGCACCAGTCGAATTGAGAACAGATCAGCTATGGCTGGCGGCTGGCACGGTGCCTGAGGTCGGAATAGCACTAGGTGCATTATTGGCGGCAATTCGGCCGCTTGAAGATTTTATCGAGGAACAAAATGCCAACAATAACCCTGAATGAACAAGAAGCACAGGCCGCGATTCAGTTGTTTGATCTGGCTGTTAAGTCGGGCGGATTGCAAATTGCGAAAGCGGCTATTGTGCTAACGGATAAGATCGTCGATGCGATCAACGCTGATAAAAATATTGGACAGTCTATTGACCCTCCTCCTGATTTGGGAACCAGTGATCGTTGACGCGTGCT
>JACCDR010512632.1_pt1 | contig 20144 bp, 26 predicted proteins | sample 7446431 | NCBI WGS metagenome assembly JACCDR01 (sample SAMN15323443, study PRJNA562643) | freshwater metagenome | isolation source: river surface water | place: USA:Blue River Watershed | collected 2017-08-17 | reverse complement strand
CCGAGCCCTGCGGCCAACACGACGACGTTACATGATCGCTTCTGCATGTTCGACCACCGAGAAGTAGAAGAGGTGTTGACCGACGTATCGGGGCGGCTCGCGCGTGAACACGCGGACCACGTGCGACAGGAGGTAATACGCCAGAAGGGTCTGGCTGTACGGCACCGCTGCCTTGAAACGCCTGAGCGCCTCGGTCAGCGCCTCCTGCCGCTGAGGCCCGAGGTCAAACCCGAGTGAGCTGAAGGTCAGCTTGGCAAGGTCGATCTCGCGCTCCGGAGGGGTCGGCCGCACCGAGAAATCGATGAGTCGCGGCCCGCCCCGCGTGAACACCGCGTTGCTGACCGTGGCGTCGCCGTGAACGAACGCTTCTTGCTCGACAGGGAGAGAGGCGACTTCGTTGTCGAAGAAACGCTGCAGCGCCGCCTTCGTCGCGTCGAGAAACTCATACGCACGCTCGAGCTCGTAGCCTTCTGGGAGCGTGCGCCCCATGACGTAGGCGTGGTACTCGTCGCGAGTACAGCGGGGGCGCGGGTTCGGCAGCGCCCAGAGGTCGTGGTATACGTCGAGCAGCGCGGGGAACGCCGACGTCGGGACGCGGGCCGTGGCCAGCGGCATGGTGAACTCGAGGTCTGAGCACATCGAGGCCGGCAGCGCGATCGCCGGGCCGGCGGAGTTCATGAGGCGGGCTTGCTCTCGGCACTCTTGGAGCGAAGTGAAGGCCTTCAGAACCTTCACGGTGGCCCCACTGGGACGGACTTGCATGTTCTTGGACTCCTTGAGACGATGTGGGTGGTGGGGTTGCCGCGCTTGAGGCGCGCGGGGAGCCTATTCTACGCTTGGCCGGACGACAGCGCCTTCTTCCAGCTGACGACGACTTCCTTGCGCGGCACGCCCTTGTAGTTCTTGTCCACAACGCGGACGAAGCCGGGGTGGAGCGCGGCCAAGGTCTCGGCCGCCGCGTCGCTCGCCGCCACGGTCCGCTCGTCGGAGCAGCCGCCCGGCGCTCCGTAGGCCCCTGGGGCTACGCACCAATCGTAACGCTGGTGGCTCTCGTGACCAGCGCGGAGCAGCGTGAGTGCCATGTGGAAGTCCTCGCGGAAGCTGACCGCGTTGAACTTGAACTTCAGATTGCGCAGGGTCTTGCGCGAGTACCCGAACCCATGCATCAGACGGTTGGCGCCGGACTTGCGGTCCATCGGCTCGAGGTCATTGCCGAACCGGCTGCTGATACCAACGGCTGGGTAGTTGTCGAGCTCGTCTTCGAGCTCTCCGAACAACGCGACGACGCCGCCTTCGCTGACGTAGTCCAGGCTCAGCGTCTTGTGTCCGGGACGAGCTTTCCAGCGGCCGTCGACGAAGTCGCGGTAGCGGGGGGCGCACCGGCTGTAGAACACCATGTCGTCGTCCAGCATGAAGACGTCGTCCTTGATGTTCTCGAGGATCCACTGGCGCTTGTCGGCGATGGAGTTCACCGAGGCGACGCGGACCTGCTTCTTGTCGAGCTTGTGCATGCGACGCAGGTTCTCCGCGCTGTGCTCGGTCGAGGCAACGAGGAGCACCTCCCGGCGCATGATGGCCGGGAGGGCCATGAGCGTGGTCTGTCGCTGATCACGCCCATGGGTTGGGATGACGATACGCATTACTCGCTCCTGCGTAGTGAAGTTACTTGACCTCGATGAAGCCCATCTTCACGTCCCAGTTGACGTCGGCACGCTTGCCGCCCGCCGTCAGGTACTCGTCGACGGTCATGCCGTTCTTGTACAGCGCGAATCGCTCCGCCGCTCCGCCGCGCTTCGGGTTCTCGGCCGCGAGAACCTTGATCTTCGCATCGCCGGAGATGTTCGGCTGGCGGCCCCGGGTCGACTCGGCGTCGGCGGACTTCTTGGCGGCGGGCGCTGCCTTCTTGGCAGCGGGCGGAGCGGCCTTCTTGGCGGCCGGGGCCGGCGGGGCCGACTTCTTGGCAGCGGGGGCGTTCTTCTTCGGGGCTTCGGTCTTGGACACGGTAGGTTCCTTGGGAGTTGAGGGAAGGATGTTGGGCGCAGGATCGTTGCGCAGATCGACGCGTTGGAACGCGGGGCCTGCCATCAACCGGAGGTGCGCCGCCGCCTCCGGAGAACACGGGATCTTGACTTTGTCTTCGTTGAAGACGTAGCGCTCGGCCGCGCGTTGCGGCGAGTAGTCGTCGAGCGCCTTGTACGTCTTGATGAACTCGTTTGTCGGGAGCTTCTCGATCTTCAGCTCGGTGACCGAGAACGGGATGAAGAACGTGAACTTCGCATTCTCGTCGACGCGGATGCAGGTGTGGCGATTCTCGTCGTGGTAAACAGCGTAGTGTTTCTGGGTCATGAGCTCGCTCCTCACTTGTCGTCTAAGCACCGGGCCGCCATGCGGCGGATGAATTGGTCTACTGGCAGCTTCGCGAAAGAGGCCAGCGGGGCCGCTTCCTTCGCGAGTTCTTCGTACTCGCGCGGGTCTTGGCTGAGCAATTCCTCGCGGTGCTTTGCGCGAAACAGCCGAGCGCGGGCGCCGAAGTTCTCGAGAGTTACCGGTAAGATCATGGCCCAACTATACCTCATTCCGCCATCTTAGGCGAGCAGACCGGTGTACTTCCTGTTGTGGCGGTAGTTCTTGAGCGCGTCGTGCAGTCGCGTCTGGAGAGCGCCTTTGCGCTGGAGCGCGGCGTACACTGCGGAGTCCACGGTGTTGTGCGTCAGAATGTGGTGCACGAACACGTGCGACGCCTTGTTGCCTTGGCGCCGCAGCCGCCGAATGAGCTGGTCGTAGTACTCGTAGTTCCAGGTCATGCTGAAGAACACGATCTGGCTGGCCGAACTGCGCTGCATGTTCAGCCCATGCCCTACGGACGCCGGGTGGCCTAGGAGGTTATGGATCCAGCCCCGGTTCCACGCCTCTTCGTACTCGAGCGCCTTCTTGTCTGACGTGCCGCCGCCGATGACGGGGGTGTCCTTGCCGATGCGGGCGAGAATGCGCTCCATGTCGTGGCCGTACTCGTACGAGATGAACAGCTGCTTGCCGTTGAGCTCGTCGATGAGGTCCTCCAGCGCGTCGAGCTTCTCGTCGTGCAGGATGCTGTACTTCCGTTTCCCGGAGCGGGGCATGCCGGTCAGCGGATCGACTCGGTCCTCGTAGAGCGCTCCGCTCGCCAGCTGACGGCACTTCTGACTCAGGGCCGCCGCGCCCTCGGCCGTGAAGAGTTGGCCGTCGAGCTCGGTGAAGAACTCTTCCTCCATCTTCTCGTAGATATCGCGAGCTTTGTTCGGCAGCGACACCATGATCTTGTTCGGTATGAGCTTCGGCAGCGTCAGGTGGTCTTCGCCGTCGATGCGCAGCGCCAGGTTCGCGATCCGTGCGTAGATCGCTTCTTCGGCTCCGGGCTTCGGCGAGAACTGCGGGTGCATCTGGTCGCCGAACGCGTCGAAGTACTGGAAGCGGTAATGCGTGATGAACGGGCCGAGCGACTTGCCCAAGTCTAGCGTGTAGCACTCGCCGAATAAGTCCATCAGCCCATTGGCGGCCGGCGAGCCGGTCAAGCCCCAACGACGGTCGAACTTGTCAAGCCAAGGCTTGATCGTCTTGTACCGCTTTGTCGGCGTGTTCTTCATCTTCGACAACTCGTCGAAGACGATGTTCCTGACCTTGCGAGCGCGCAGGGCTTTCTTCAGCAGGCCCGAGTCTATGAGCCAGAGGAGACCTTCGTACGTCGTGACGTAGACGTCGTGCGGCGTGGCCCACACTTCTTCGCGCTTCGGCCCGTGCACGAGGCCCACGCTGATGTCGGCGAACTCGGCCCACTTAGCTTGCTCTTGGCGCCACACCATCTGCGCCGGGCGCCGAGGAGCTACGACGAGCGTGCCCTCGTGCATGCCCTGGTTCTTCAGGATCTTGACCGCGCCGTACGTGATCGACGTCTTACCGAGCCCGGGGTCGAGGAAGAGCCCGGCGCTTACTCGCTCGAGCACGAACTTCATCGCCTTCGTCTGGTACTTGTGCGGCCTCCACCGCTCTTTTGGCGCAGTTCTTTCGGTCAGCCGAGCGGCGGCCAAGCGCTGACCTAACGAGATCGACGGCTTCTTCAACGCTACGGCAGACGTGGACCTTGTAGCCGAAGGCCTCCCAGCGGGTGTGGACGATGTTCTGGTAACCATCAGGATCTTCTCCGGGCCGCTTGAACTCGATAAGTAGAGGGCGCCCGCCCGGGATGAGGAATATCCGATCGGGGCGGCCCTTCTTCTTGACGAGCTTGAGGCTTTCGACCCCAAGCTTCATCAGAATGAATTCTACCGCCTTGCGTTCGATCGCGCTTTCAAGCTGACGCACTCAGGCGGTGGCCCAGAGGTCCAGCTCGTTCAGAATCTCGATTGCGTGGCGAGCTTGGGCGGCGGCGTCGTGCAGCGCGTGGTGAGCGATCTCGGACGGCTTGGCGCGGATGTCCTTGCGCAGGTTCTTCAGCGTGCGGTAGCAACGGCTGTTCCAGAACGCCCACGGCACTTCGAGCCCGAACTTGTCGTATAGCGCGGTCAGAATCGGCTCGTCAAAATTCGCTCCGTTGCCCCAGATGCGAACGTCCTTGAGTGGCCCGATGACGCGGAGCCAACCGGCGAACTCTTGCAGCGCCAGGTTCGGCGCCGTCCTGTCGCGATTATCGATCGCCGCGCGAGCTTCCGGCGAGCGTTCCGCCCACCACGCTACCGTCTCGGGGTCCGGGAAGAGCCCCGCGGCCAGCTGCGCCGCATCGTCGAAGCCAATGTAGAATTCCTCGCCGAGCCCGTTGGGGCCGAATTCCACCGCACCCAGCGTCAGCACCGGACACCCGGGGCGCTTGCCGAACGTCTCGAGGTCGATCATGACGTGACGTGCGTTCATCGGGCCGAGGATCTTGGGCTCGGCGGCCCAAGACTCTAGCATGAACTGCTTCGGCGCAGCGCCGGCCACGGGCGGGTGAGCGGCGAACTCCGACGTCACGAGGAACGGGTGCGACTCCGTGGCCGCTGGCAAGCGATGAAACACGACGGGGCCGCCCCGCGTGTAGAACAGATCCATACTCGCATTGAGGGCGCGCAACGTGTACTGGATTCCGTCGGCGGCGGCGCGTGCGGCTTCTTCGGACCCATAGCGCAGGGTCACGACAGCGGGGGCTAGCTTCTTCATGGTCATCCTTTATTTGCACGGCCGAGTGGAAGGCCCGCTTCGCGTCGGCGCGCAACCGCTTGCAGGCAAGCTTCTCTGTGTTTTGAAGCTCGTTCCGGGTCGGAGAACTGTCGCCTCGCGTGTGCGCGCAATGTCTCGCAAGTTTCCTCGGAGTGCTTACGGCCGAAGAACGGGGTGTCCTCCGGAGCGCGGCTGCGCAGCTCCCAGCTCTTCACGCCTGCTTGTACTCTGGCGGCCTTTGGTCGCAGAGACATGCTCTTGGAAATCGATTCATTGTGCGCCTTGGAATTTTTCATTCCAAGCCGAGATGTTCCAGATGATACGTAGACGTTCAACTTAGGTCGCCACGCCGCGATCAGTCGCTTTTCTTCTTGGCAGGCTTCTTCAGTTGGAAGCTGTGCGAGGGGTAGGAGCTCGACTTCTCCGAGCTTTCGTCTGTGCGCCCCGCGCCGCGCCATCGGACGCGAGGTGCTCCCGACGTAGATTATTTCGCCGCGCAAATCAACAAGAGCGTATACGGTTCGCATGTCTAGAAACGGCAGGGACCGCCATTGGCCTTGCGGAAGTGGCAATAGGTGCACGCCGCGCCCGGAGTGGGCTTGTACGTGCGGTCTGCGAAGTAGGGCTTGACGCGGGCCTCCCAGCGTTTCTTGAGGTCGGGTAGGTCCTTGCGGAAGAACTCGATCTCTTCGGAGTGCTCCGGAGCAGACTCCGGGGCGTCCGGATCGGGGTAGATGACGCCTTGGTCCAGGTACCACAGGCGCGGACTCACGACGTCGACCGTCGGGTACTTCAAAAGCCCCGAGAGCCCATAGAGCTCGAGCTGTAGGAGGTACTCTTCGTTTTTCTCCTGGCGGAACTTGCCGGTCTTGTGGTCTATGGGGACCAGCGCGTTGTGCTCCACGTTGACGTAGGCCACGTCGAGCTTCACACGCAACCAGCACCCGGCCCAGTCGTTCCAAGTGGTGTCGGACCAGTCGGCCTTGAACGCCCACTGGTCTTCGACGATCTTGATCTTCTGGGCCTTGAGCACCTTGAACTCGGCGGAGAACAGCTTGAGCTCGTCGGGCAGCTTCTTCAGCTTGCCGGTCGTGAAGTCCTCGGCCTTCTTGTGTATGTCGGAGCCGCGTGCCATCGCTTCGCTCGGAGGCTCGGGCAGTTTGTCGATGACCTTGTACTTGAACTTCGCGGGGCACCCCCGCCAGTCCATCCAACGTGAGAACGACCAGGAAGTGACCGGCTTCGGCGGGGCTTTGGTGACCATGACTCACAGACTCCATCGTGAAAGATCGGGGGCGGGCTCTTTGAGGGCGACCAGCGCGCCGAGGTTCTCGCCCCACTCGCCGTCTGATAGCAGTGGGACGTCTACTTCGATGGACATCATTGCTTCTCTGAGAATGAGCATCTCACTCTTCAGGGCTTTCTTCGGAACGTCGATGTCGTTCTCGTCGTAGACTGACAACATGAAGCGACCCTCTTTGCGCGCTTCGTCGTATCGAATTATGGACTCTTTGGTAACGTCCGCCGAACTTCCTTGGACAAGGTAGTTGAGCAGCTTGTACTCGAAGCTGAGCCAGCGGCTCTCCTTCTCGGACCAGCGAGGCTCTTCGACGTAGTACTGTCGACCACCCCAAGTCGTGATCGGTTGGCCGGCGCGAGCGCGGGCCTTGAGATTGTCGCTGAGGCCCTTCAACCCGGGGAGCACCTTCATCTGCGCGGCGCGGAACATCTTCACGTCCGCCACCGTGCGCTCCATCCGCTCCGCCAGCGAGCCGAGCCCCTGCCCGTAGATGTAGCCGAAGTTCAACGTCTTCGTGATGGCGCGGTCAACGTCGACGCCGAGCGTGCTGACAATCTCGCGCATCAAGAAGTCGTGAACGTCCAGGCGCGGGTCGGCGAGGTACGCCTGGAGCAGCGCGCCGTCCTCGAAGTGCGCCAGCATGCGCAGCTCTTGCTGGTTGAAGTCGCGTCGCCCGATCACGTGGCCCTTCGCGTCGGGAAGGATGTACGCGCGCACCACGGGCAGGAGCGGCAAGCCCGCGATGTGCGTCGGCATGATGAAGCCCCCGACCTCGGACTCCTTCGTGCGCTTGGGCATGTTCAGGAAGTTCGGCGAGTCCGTGGAGGGGCGACCGGTGCGGGTGCCGCCGTTCTCGCGATCGGACTTCGACTGCCGCACCTGGTTCCAGTTGGTGTGCATCCGGCCCGAGCCGCCGTACTTCAGCCACGGGCGGATGAAGGTCTCGAGCGCGGTGGCGCACTTCTGGCGGTAAGAGTACGCGGCGGCGAGCTTCCGGTCGCGGAAGTGGCTGAGCTTGAGGTTCTTCTTGCTGACGCTGTTCTTGCCGGTCGCGGTCTGAGTCCATTGCGACACCGCGTCTGCGGCCGCCAGCGCCTTGCCGACCTCGGCGTCCTTGTCCAAGTCGAGACCCGGGGCCTTGAGCGCCTTGCGGATCCAGTCGTCGGTCTTCTTCTGCGCCGCGACGTAGATCGGTTCGTCGCGCTCTAGCGCAGCGGCGTCCACGCGGATCCCTTCGCGTTCGTTGCGCAACAGGATCGGCAGCAGCCGGCGCTCGCGGTCGTACGCCGCGCCCATGCCGCGATCGACGCAGATCTCGTTGTACTTCAGATCGAACAGCTTCAGCGTGCGGGCGACGTCGCCGTTGGCGTAGGGACCAACGACTTCGCCCGGCGCGTACGCGATGAATGCCCCCGCCGTCGAAGGCTTGATCCCGCCGTAGACTTCTACGATCTCGGGGTAGTCGGCCTCGAGCTGCTTCTTATGCGTAAGGATCCAGTCGGCGACCGCGTCCTTTTCATCCTGCGGCATGTTGAGAAGTCGAGCCGCAGCTGGCTTCAACCCAAGTTCGCGCTGATGCGGGTCGTCCAGGAAGATGAGGAACATCGCGTCGTGCCACAGCCGCCAGTCCGGCACCGGCAGCCCCATGTGCTCGGCCGCGACGTCCAGGTCGAACTTCGCATTGAAGAACAGGAGCGGGGTGGCTCCCGTGGCGGCGTCGTACGCGGCGGAGAGTACGCGCCGGGCGTCGTGCTTTGAAATGTTGTTGCCGCCCGTGCGGTGGCCCCAAGCGTAGAACTTCGGCGCCTTCCAAGTCGGTAATTTCAACGAGAAGCTGACCGGCTCCGGGGGGTAGCGCCCTTCGCTCCGAAGACCGATCGGGTCGGTCTCGAAGTCGACAACGATCGGCCTGAGCTTCATTCAGAAGTCCCCGGGCGCCACCTGGGCGCAGACGACGCCGTTGCGGCGCCACATGGCTACGACGCGGTCGCGGTCATCGAACACCATGACCAGGCGCGCGCGGTCCTCGGGGCTCATGGCCTTGAGCCATGACTCCTTGAGCTGGTCGTCGGGGGTGTAGTCGCCGGCGGGGCGCATCTTCAAGCGGTCCTTCCACGCGCTGTGGATGTCAAGCTTCGTTGCAAGCCAGTCGATGGTCTTGTCGCGGACCGTGTCCATGCGGCCCGACCACACCCACACATCGGCGCCGCCGTCCATGAGTCGATGGAATGTATCGATCACCGGCTGGATCGGCTTATCGTCCACGCACGCGGCGTGAAAGGCGTCCCAGTCCTTCTTGAACGTGACGTCGTTTTCGTGGAACGCCCACTTACCGGTCTTGGTTCTGGGGAACTCGACCCACACGGTGTCGGGCGCGAACTCGCCGCAGTAGATGGCCTCGCCATCGTAGCCCCGCACTCGGACAGGCGAACCCTCTTGCAGCTCGACGAACTTGCGTCTATGATTCAGATCCGCTAGCGTGCCGTCGAGGTCGAAGATGTACAGATAGGCGGGCACGGCTCAGCGCCCCGCGATCGCCGAATCGAGCAAAATCTTCAGGATATCGGGCTTGCGGGTGTTCGGCCCCTTGACGACCTTGCCCGCCGCGTCGTAGATCGGCCGCCCGTCGGGGCCAAGCTTGGACAGGTTCGCCTCGTGGATCTCGGCGCTGATCTTCTCGGCCGGGAACCCGAATTCGAGGTTGCTGCCCTGCACAACGTAGTCGATGTCACCCAGCGCGTCGGCCGCTTCCGGCAGGTTGACTTCGCAGGTTTCGTCGATGCTGAAGCTGTTGAGCGCTGTCCTGACGAGGGCGTCGAACTCTTCTTGAGTCACGTTGGCGAGGTCATCGACGCCGATCGCGCGACCGAACTCGAGCAGCTCTTCGAAGATGAGCCGGAACCGGAGCAGCCGGCGCTTGGCGTCGGGCGTCGTCGGCGCGGTGGCGATCGGGTGGCCGAAGATTTCGTGGAACTCGCGGACGAGGTGAATGGAGTGCATGGCGAGGAGCTCCTGAACGGGTGAGGGGTTTGGGTCAGCGACCCGACGAAAGCTCCGCCAAGGACGTTTGGCTACGTCCAAGGCGGAGGCGCGGGTCAGTACTTCGCGCGCTTGGCGCCCGGCGCAGACTTCGCGGCGACGCGGGCCATGGCCTCGGCCGCCTTGCCTTGCGGGCGGAGGGGGGCGGCCTTCTTGGCGGCGGGGGCCGGGCCGCGACCCCGCTGCGGCGCGGGAGCGTCGGCCATCTTCACGTACGGCGCCGTCAGCTGCGGGGTGACCGCCTTGATCTTGCGCTCGATCGCCTCGAACAGCTCGTCCGTGAAGTCCACCAGCTCCTTGAAGGCGAACACGATGCGGAACTGGGACTTGGCGTCCGGCACCACCTTGATCGTCGTGACCACGCCCCAGTACGGGCGCTTCAGGTCTTCGGCCAGGGTGTTCTTGATGTACAGCGCCCAGCCCTTCACGCTCATGACCGGCACCTTGAGCACGCGGACCTCGGTCTCGTCGATGTCCTCTGGCGACGCCAGCGTGTCGGCCGTGATGAGCGCCAGGCGCCGCACGTTCTTGCACGCCTTGCCGCGACCCACCGGAGCGGAACCCATCTCGTTGGCCCAGCAGTTGGCGCACAATCCGTTGTCGTCGCCCTGCGGGCTCTCGGCCTCGGGGTGCGGAGCCATGCCGCCTTCGGGGTCGTCGGCGTTGGGGTCGCCGAACGCGTAGCAGTCGGGGATCTGCGGGGTGTTCGGGTCGAATGCCTGGGTGTGGTACTGGTTCTCGTGCACCGCAACGAGGACGAGGACGTCCAGTTCGTTGCCGGGCACCGGCTGGTCATCGACGCTGAGGATGCCGCCTCGGGTACTGATGCCCTTGAGCCCGCTCGTGGCCTTCTCGGCGCTCGCGGACTTGACGGCTGCGGCGGCGAGCTTCTCTTCCCAGAGAGAGACCGCACGCGAAGAGCTCGTCTTCACGGCGGCAGTTTTCTTGGTTGCCATTGGTGTAGATCCTTTGAAGTGAGGTAACAGAGTGACTTCGCGGCTCATGGACGCCGAGCGCGACGGGCGGAAGGCGATTATACTCGGGCGACGGACACCTCCTTGAAGACAGCGAACTCAGCGTTCCAGGTCGGCACGGGCCGGCGCGTGTAGGTGAGCAGCGGGCGCTTCTCGGTGCAGTAGTAGTTGCGGTAGCTCGCCACCGCGTCGATGTACCCGTCGTCGTCGAGGACGATCGCTTCGTCGGGCATCGCGGCGGGCGGTTCGGACTGCGCGTCGACGGTACACGCGGGCGGCGGGAACTCTAGCGCGCGGATAGCGTGCCGCGAGGCGTGCTGCTTGCCGTAGCGAAACGTGTACTCTTCGAGTAGGCACGTCGCTAGTCGCCAGAGCCAATCGTAGTTGCCGGTCGAGGAGCGCGCCCACACAGCGGAGGGGTGGTTCCGATGCGTAGGCTCGTAGATCCGCTGGTTGCCGATGTAGTGGGAGATCCCGAACGAGAGCCCGGCCGCAAGCCGGCTACGCAGATCTTCCGCCGGGTACGCTGGGTCGGTGGAGCCGATGTCGGTGTCGAGGAGCTCAGGGTTGAGCTCGTGCCACGCGGTGCTGAGCATCTGCGCGCTCTCAAGAATCATCTTCACCACGTGGCGGTCGCAATGGGAGCGGGCCGCCTCCGCCGGGTCGTGGTCGAGGTAGAAGATGTTCACTTGGAGCTCGGACGGCAGGCTGAGGACATAGTCCACATTCTACTCCTCTTCCTTGTCGCGAGGAAACACCTCTTCTACACAGGAGTTGGCGAAGGCCAGCAGCAGCACGAAGACCCAAACCAACCCCACGAGCCCAATGAGCACTAGCGTGACGATCAGAGCGTCGGGCATGGCGTCACACCTTCGACAGTGAGACCACCGGCACCTTGCCCATCTTCGCGCCGATGAGATTGCCCTTCCCGGCCGCGATGAGCTCCTTGGCCGACGCATCGCCGAGTCGGCGCTGCATGAGCGACCACACGCCGGGGTTCTTGCGAGCGTTCTTGAGGATGTACTCGTAGACGAGGGCGAAGCGGTCCGTCTCGGTGCCGATCAGCTCGACGATCTCGCGCTCCTTGATGACGGCGCGGGCCACCTTGCCGACCACGCCCGTGGCGTCGGACTTCGGCAGGTTGTTGATGAGGTGCTCGGTGAGCAGCGTCTCCTTCTTCTTCAGCTCTTCGGCCTGATGCTGCAGCGCGTAGCGCTCCTTCTCGAGCTTGTAGAGCAGGTCGGCACACTGAGCCAGCGACGTCGGGATCTTGAACCCCGTGATCGCCTTGGCGGCGGGGGTCGTGGTCTCGGACTTCGGCGTGCTGAGGGCGTCGCGGGCGGGCTTGCGGGTAGGCATGTTAGATCTCGCTCATCTAGGGTTACGGGAGCCTCATCATACTCCCTAATTACGCAGGTCGGCTAGAACTTCGCCTTCTTCGCCGCAGCGCCGCCGAGGCCTCGGGTGCGCAGATACTCGTCGCGTATCGTCTCGGACTTGGCTTGGGTCCAGCGCGTGACGTTGCGCAGCGCGACGAACCTCAACAGCTTGCCGTTCGCGAATATCTGACCCGAAGGGCTGTCCTTCGGGCGCAGGACCGTCGCGCCTACGGTCTTCAGCTTCCGGCCCACGAGGCCCGGGGCCACGCGCGGACGGTTGTCGGCCTCGTAGAGTATCATCAGCTCGAGCACGGAGACTATGTCCGAGTTGCCGAACTTCTGGCATACGGCCTCAGGGTGGCGCACGATGTCGACCAGCCACGCCTCCAGCTCCGACCGGGTGTCCTCGATCATGTCCAGCTTGGCGGTGGTCACGGGCGGCGGGGCGTGGGGGTCGAAGTCCTCGGTGTTCACACCGTAGAGCAGGTGGTGCATGAGTGCTTGGCGCCCGGCCTCGGACCTCCGCCACGCGATGACCTTGTGATAGAACTCCTTGGGCAGCGGCTGCGTAGCCAACACCTCGTGAATGAAGAGGCGTCGGTCGCCGTCCTCCATGTAGAAGCAGTCGGGATGGTTCGCTGTGAAGTAGTAGTTGATGCAGTCGCGAACCGAGTACTGCGGGATGTTCTTGATGTTGATCTCGAGCTTCTCGCGCGTGATCAGTGCTTTGATCCGGTTCGCCACGCGACGGGCGCTGTTCCCGCTGATCTCATCTCCGAGCACGAAGTGGCGATTGCGAGCCCACTCGTTGAACGCGGCGGAGCCTTCGATGTGTGAGTCGTCGATCTCGTAATAGGCGTCGCCATAGAGGTCGCCAAGTATGTACCCGAGCAGACTCTTACCGGTGCCCTTGGCCAGCCCCCACATGACGACCGCGTTGTGCATCTTCGTGCCCGGGTTCTGTATCGGGTACGCGGCCCACTGCTCCACGAACTTCCGCGCCACGGGCGACCCGTCGCAAAGGAAGTCCAACAGCTCGGCCCACAGCGCGACGGACCCGCGCTTCGGCGTCGTTGTCCAACCTTTCCACAAGTTAAAGGCGCCGTCCGGCGTGACCTCGTCTTCGCCCGGGGCGAACACAATGCGCCGAGCCGTCGACCGTGAGCTCCACTTAAGCCAGTCCGCCGCTGCTTGGCGCTCCTCGAGCTTGGTGTTGCCGTTCGCGCCCACGACGCTGCGGGTATACTGCCGATCGGCGAAGCGATGGTTCACGAAGTCCGAGGGTCGCAGCGGTTGATGCGTCGCGCGCACCATGACGAGGCCGGGGTCTTGTACGTAGATGACCTCGGCGTTGAGCTTGTGTAGCGCGGAGCCCATCGCGAACGGCTCGGTCGCTTCGCACAACGACACGAACATGTTCGCGCCGAACTGGACAAGGAAGTCATCGAGGCCGAGCTTCGTCGCGTCGTCGTTGTCCGGCAGGCGCACTACGTACACCTCGGCGCCCCGCTTCGTCAGAGCCTCGGCCAGCGAGTTCTCGGCAGCGCAGACCTGAGTGTTGCGCACCGCGTCGGAGTCGTACGCGATGTAGACCTTCCGACCCTTCCACGTAACGTCTTCCAGCTCGGGCAGCATCTTCACGCCCATCGCCTTACTGCGGAAAGACCACACTCCGCCGAGCCCCAGGCACGGCACGCCCATCTTCGAGCTGATCGCTGACTTCTTCTCGCCTTCTGTGATGACGAGCGGGACCGTCGCGTCGCCGATGAGGCGCCCCCATGACGCGAACGGCGGCCAGTACACGCCGGGCGGGGTGCCCGAGGGCTGCGTATAGCGTCTTGATTTCTCGGAGCCTAGAGCGCCGAACCCTTTACGCCGGGTGTCCTCTAGGAAGCGATAGCGATAGAGGTCGGCGCGCGGCGCTCCGGAGGCGTCGAAGTAAGGTATGACGTAGCCCGCGCCGGGCGGGTTGACCGCGGGAAGCTCACCTCGCGCATGGGGCCTGAGCCGCATGGCCTTCGCGTCGCGCTCGTCGAGCCCGCTGCGCGCGAGGTCTTCGAGCATCTTTCCGAACAGCGAGGCGCCTTCCGAAGTGGCGGCGCGAGCGGGGCGCGACTTCACGGTGGTGGCGGACTTCTTGGCGGCGGCCCTCGCCTTGGCGTCGGGCTTCCGCAAGAACGGTGACTGTGACATCCTGTCTGTCTCTTTGGCGAGTAAAGACAACTATGCGCTCGGGGCCGGACCTTCGCATCTCAGCGGGATGTTGACGAGGAGCGAGCTCGGACAAGCCAGTGAGTGATCTAGCGAAGACCCGGCCCCGAGCGCACAGAGCTCGAGGGCCGCCACGCGGAGCGGGGGCCCATTATACCGGCCGCCTATTTGTCCGCCCGCACTCCGTAATACCGCGCGTAGCGAGGCTTGTTCAGGACGTCGTAGCCGAAGGCGCGCCAGTGCACGGTCTGTCCAAGAAGGGCCTTTGTCACCCACCCGTCGCGCCGTTCTTCGTGGGTCATGATGCCCGGCTGAAGCCGCAGCGGACCCCACTCGGGGTCGGACGCGAGGATGGTGCCGATCATGCCGTTACCAACCCGGTTCGCCTTGTGCGAGGTGCGCTTGGCGCGACCCAACTCGTCGCGGAACATCTCGTTGTTGTTCGTCTCGGCCTCTTCAAGCCCAGTCACCACGGCCTCGCCGTCGATGAACCGCTTCAGCTTCCAGAGGTCGTCGTGCCCGGGGGCGCACCGGCCGTATCGATACGGAGTGTGCGGAGACCGCAGCATCAACCCCTCCCACCCCTCCGCGACCCATTCTTCTTCGCGCTCGAGGACTTCTTGCTCCGAACGAACCGGAACCTGCTCGACCAGCACGACGCTCGAGAATATCTGCGAGGCAACCTTGGCGGAAGCATACCGCTTCGAGAACGGAAGATTCGCGTAGCGCAGGTCGTCGATGACGAAGAACGTCGCATCCGGCTCGCCGTCGCGGCTCTTCAGCCCGGACAGCGTGCGGCTGAGGACGTTGTCGCCCATCGGGGCGCCTACCACCATCTCGCCGTCCAGGCCTTCGCATCGGCTGAACACGGATTGGACGTAGCGGTTCGGCACCGGCTTGCGGTTCCGGGTCAGCAGGACTCCGTTCTCGACGAAGACCCGCATTCCGTCGATCTTGCGGCTCGCGAGCTTACCCCGCGAGTAGTCGAGGCCGGCCAACCCGGGCTTGTACTTGGCCAGATCGGCCGCCAGCATGAGGCTGAAGTTACTCGCTCTTACTTCAGACATTGTCGTTCACTCCGTTGTTGATTTGGGAAAGTAACACGCACCCTGGCAAGTCGGGCACGCGACCGCCGCCGTGATCGTGAAGCCTCGCCGCTTGCCGGGCACCTCGCCGACCCCGGCGCACGCAGGGCACGGCGCGTGGGTCTTCGGTAGGTCGAGCATGAAGTACCGGCGCCGAGCCGCCGCATCGGTGAGCGTGGCGTAGGCGTGGTTCACAAGCGACATTGCGTCGTGGGCCAGTTGCCCGATCTCCGCCGAATGGTCGGTCCAGAGATCAGGGTGTGCTACGCGCGCCGCGATGTTGCGCAGAACGCTGAGCTCACGTGGCGTGGACTTCGGGTCCGCGCCTAGCACTTCGAACAGCGAGCGGGTTGGGTCGAGCAGCTTGCGCAGCTCGTCGACGTCAGCCCTTCGACGGTTCGGCGGCATCGTCTTCGCCCGACAGGAGAAGCATCATCGGCTCGACGCCACGGATGCGCACCGCTTCGCGCAGCATGGTCACTCCGATGACCAGCGCTCCGAGCGCCGCTTCACACCTGACGCGCTGGCCGTTCGGCAGCGCTTCGCTGAGCACGGCGCTCGCGTCCGCGACGAGCATCCCTCCGCTGGCCCAGTCCGCGGCGGGCGGCAGGCCGGAGATAACCGAGGTGTTGAACCCACCGTTGGGCTCGCGGCGGTGTTCCTCCGCGATGCGCATCAAAGAGCGGCCGAGGTGCTCGGCGTACTCGGGCGACGCGCGCACCTCGAGGCTGAGGCGGATGCCGAGAGGGTCGGGGCGTTCGTTCATGTCGGAGGACCTTTCATGTAGTGGAGCGGTCAGTCTAACTCGGCTCAAGGCACGAGGACGAGTTCTCGCTTCGCGCGGGTCGTCGCGACGTAGCAGAGGTTGTCTTCCTGCACCTTCTGCCAGGGCTTACGAGCCCAAGGCGACGCGCCCGTGACGAGCCACACCACACGCGCCCACTCGCGGCCCTTCGACTTGTGGATCGTGCTGAACGTCACGGCGGGCTTCGCGGCGTCGGCCGGGCCGAAGAGCCCGTCGATCTCGGCGCGCAGAGTGTCGACCGTGGCGTTCGGATTCGCCGCACGCACGCGGTTGATGATGACGTTGAGGCACGCCACCTTGTCCTCCAAGGCGACCGCCTTCGCTTCCTTGTCCTTGGCCCTCAGCTTCGCGGTCTCGGCCTCCAGGTACGTATCCAAGTAGCCGCTGAGCTGGGTCAGCGACTTCACCTTCCACCGGCTGGCCAGGGCCTTGAGCCCCTCGCCGATCTCACGGCCCTCGACCCGAGCCGGGATCCCCGCCGCGATGAAGGCGTACACGTTGGTGATCAGCGGGGCGGTCAGTCGGCAGAGCACCGCGTCGCCGGGCTTGGCGAGCTTGGCGAGGTCCTTCAGCGCGCCGCGCTCGACCGTGCCGTCGGGGGCAGATTCGTGCGCCGTGATGTGCTGAACCCACTGCTGAGCGTACGCAACCACCGCCTTCGGGCAGCGGTACGTGACCGTGAGCGGCATGCGAACAGCATTGGTCGCCTTCGCGATGAGCTCCATCGCGTCGGAGTCGGCGCCCGTGAACCCGTAGATCGCCTGGCGCGAGTCACCCACCGCCACGAGCCGCCCGCCACGCTTGAGCATGCGCAGAGCCAGCGCCCGGCGCGTCGCGTTCGTGTCTTGGGCCTCGTCGACGAGCACCCAGTCGTGCTGCCAGACACGAGCGTTGTGCAGCAGCGGGGCGTAGATCATGTCGTCGAAGTCGATGACCTCGTGGTCCATTGCGGTGCTGGCCTGTAGGGTCTTGTGTGCCAGGCGCACAAGCATCTCCACGCCGGGACGCCCTTCGGACTCGGGGGCTTCGATGTCGTGGTGATCGACCAGCCCCATCCAGGACTCTTCGTTCGCGGGGGTGAGCGCGCCGAGGCCGGCTTGCTTGCCGAGGCTGACGAGCGCCAGGACCGAAGACTCGTAAGCGGCGTACGCCGGGTTGCGCTCGACGGCGGCACGGAAGATGTTGCGCACCTTGTTGCCGTCGATCTTCACGTCCTTGGCCACCCGGCGCCAGAAGCGGTAACCCGCCGCGTGGAACGTACTCACGTCGATCTTCGCGTTCGGGTTCGGCTGGACGCGGGCCTTGATCTCCTCGGCGATCGCCTTGTTGTAGGCGCCGAAGAAGACGTCGCCGGCCATGAGGCTCAGCCCGTGAACGAGGGTGGTGGTCTTGCCGGCGCCGGCGACGGCTTCCAGCACGCAGGAGCCGGTGGCGTTGATGATCCAGGAGTAGAAGTCGGCTTGTTGCGGGGAGGGGGTCATGCTGGGTTCCTATGTCGGAGTGGCTGGTGCGTGAATTATGCTCCGCATTTCGGCAGAGCGGGGAACAATCCCTACCGCGCCGAAGGGTTTCCCGCAGCGAGGCGGTTGGCCGCGTGCTTGCGGTGCCGGTCCGGCTGGCCGTAGGGGAACCACTCGCGGTCGCAAAGGGCGCACCGCAACGCCGGCTCAGTGGCTTCGAAGACGTCGCTGGGCACGGCCGTGGAGCCTCGCCCGCACCACGCGTGCGGGTGGCCGTCGAACTGCTCGTCGTGCAGGTGTATCTTCACGATGGCTTCTCCGCAGCGGCGATCGCTTCTTCGAGGCTCGGGGCGTCGACCACCACGTAGTCGTCGCTCATCCAGTCGTACGCCGGGTCGCCGTCGCTCATGTCTTGGACCGTGCCGTCGGGCCACACGCGCCAGAGGTTCATGTGGCCTCCGCCATCCGCCGCGCGTAGACGGCCTTCGCCCGGGCTGAGGCGTCGGTGCGCTGCTTGGCCTTCTTGTACACCTTGTCGCGGTCGCGGCTCATGGCGATCGGGTAGTGCGCCCAGCGAGATGAGTACAGGCACCAGATGTGGCCCTCTGTCTTCGCTTTACCGAAGATGAGCCGGGCGTCGACGAGGCGGATGTGTGGCTTCTTGATCATGGGGTCTCCAGCCGCGCGATGGCTTGGGCATACATGCGCTTCGCGTCGGCGAGTTCTCGCTCGATCGCAACGTGGTCTTCGGGCGGAGCGGCGCCCACCCACGAGGAGGCGACCTCGGCCTTCACGAGCCGGGCCACCGCGCGCTTCAAGTACGCGATGTTCTTGATACTCGCCCCGCCGGTGATCATGGCACGAGTTCCTTCTCAGCGCGGTTCTTGAGGTGGTCCCAGTGGGCGGCGTTCCCGCCCTTGCGCGCGATCTCGGCGATGTTGTCGAGGACTTCTTGCGGTGAGCCGTAGAACTCGCCGTTGTCGCTCAGGTGGTTCTCCTCGCCGGCGAGGTCGAAGCACTCGACGCAGAGGCCGACGCCGTCGTTGTCGCCCGTACCCGTCGGGCGGGTCACGCGGCCGCAGCAGCGGCACTTGTAGGTCTGAGCGAGCGAGCCGCGAGCGAACCCGCGACGTTGGGCTTGGTGAAAAGTGGCCATGATGCGTTGTCCTTTGTCGGAGAGGGTCAGATGAAACGTTCGCCGAGAGCTTCGGCCAGCGCGTTGTGAGCGATGACGACGCGAGCCACCTGGCGGCCGGCGATGATGCCGACGACGTCGTTGCGCGCCATGTCGGGCAGCAGCGAGTGGTAGCGGTCGCGGAGGGCGATCATAGTCTCGCGCAGGGCGTCGGTGTTGACCGTGAGCGTGACGGTCTCGGCGGTGATGGTGGGCTGGGCCATGATCGGGGTCCTTGCGTCAGGGAGGGTTGCTGGTGCTGTCATTATGCTCCGGATTTCCGCAGCTCGGGGAATCCCTACTGCGGCGAAGGGTCTTTTCGCGAGGCCGGGCTCAGACCTCCACCTCCACGCCCAGCTGGCGCGCCAATTCCTTGGCGTCGGTGTAGACCCTGAGCGACAGGGCCAATCGGGCGTCCCTCTCCTTGTCCTTGTCGAGGAACCCGTTTCTGATCTGCAGATCCGGGTGGTATAGCCAGAGACGGCGCGCGACGTCGACGAGAATCTGCGCGTCAGCGTAAGGAGAGAGCGTCAGGGGCTTCGGCGCGAACGCGACGCGCGCCAACCGGAGGGCTACGTACCCGGCGATGCCGAGGCCGACGAGGTACCACGGCGCGTAGGCGAAGACGAGCCACAGCGCGGCGAGCGGCTTGGCCTCCGCGCCGAGGAGGTTGAGCTGCGCGAAGATGAGTTTGAGGGTTTCGATGTCCATGATGGTCTTTCAGGTGGTGGAATGCGGGTCTCTGGGAGGAGCGGCCCGTGGCGGTCAGCCCCCGATCTTCACGAACCCGGCCGAGCCGCTCGTCGCGCGATGGAGGTTCGCGTTCGCCCCGGCAGCGGCGCCGGCTTGCCGCGAGGCTTCGGTCGCGCTGATCGGTCTGTACTTGAGGCGCCCCCCACCACACCGCTCTTCGATCCGGGCGGCGAGGGCGTCTGTGATCCGCTGGTCCTGGTCGGCGTACTCGCTGATCTTCTTGCTCAGGGCCTCGATGAACGCCAGCCCGAACGCGTCGCCCTCGGCCGCCTTGCGCGGGCGGGTCCAGTAGTCGGGCAGCGTGGCGACGTGCTTGGCACGGGACGCGATGAGCTGACGACGCAGAACGTCGAACGCGTACTGGATCATCTCGAGCTTCGGCTTGTGAGCCAGCACAACCCAGTAGCCCTTGTCGCGCGCGCCCTTGAACCCGCGACCCGACTCCCAGTAACAACGCGAACCGAACACGCGAGACAGCTGGCTGAGCAGCGCGCCTTCCCACGGCGGCGGGGTGGCGGCCTTCGTGCTCTGGTAGCGGAACTCGTCGATCTCGCTGGATGCGATCGCGCCGTCGCTGATCCCGTGGGCGGCCATCAACTTCTGCGCCATGCGCATCGCGTTCTCGGCTTCGCCGGGCGCTGCGGCCGGGTCCATCGCCAGGGCCAGCAGCTTCTTCAGCCGCCGCATGACGGCCTCGGGGTCGGTGGCCTTGCCGTCTTCCTTGCCGTTGTTCATCTCGCTCATGATCGTGGGTCCTATATCGGAGGGTTGAGCCCGGCGAACCTTGCCGCCGGT
>JACCDR011325069.1_pt1 | contig 20146 bp, 24 predicted proteins | sample 7446431 | NCBI WGS metagenome assembly JACCDR01 (sample SAMN15323443, study PRJNA562643) | freshwater metagenome | isolation source: river surface water | place: USA:Blue River Watershed | collected 2017-08-17 | reverse complement strand
GGGGATGCTACGCATCATAGCTCTGATCGAAGTTCAGGCAGGCCTTTAAAATCAGTTGCCTCTTTAAGAGCTTTTTCATAATTTACGCATTCAAGTTTAAACACCGGTGGGGTGTCGACAAGTTGGTCAGTCAACAGATTTTGATTCTGTCATTCCCAGGTTCGAGTCCTGGCACCCCATCCAATTTCTAAACCGCTGCAAGGCGGTTTTTGTTTTTTCTAGGTATTTTAACTTTATCTCTTGGGATCGTACCAAAATTTAAGTTCATCCGTTGTCTGTTTCTCATTTTTAAATGCCTTCAAGAGCTTAATCATTGTTGGGAGAACCTCTCGCAAAGGAAGCTCCTTTCGATCCAATGTCCCTACTTTGACAGATCTCAGGAGGAAGAAAACTGTCTGCATCAATTGCGACAGTTAAGCTTTAAGAGGCATGTTGAATTCAAGCATTACACACTGACGAAATATTTCTCTCAGAGTGATCGATCACGACCGCGCCATTTGACATCGCGACTTCTTTTGTTCGATCCATCGATACATTGTGTACAACAACCACTTCGCTGGAGATTCCAAGCGATGACGCTAAATTTCCACCGCCCTAATGGTCATGACCAATACCTGCAATATCCAGTTCTATCGTCTTCGTTTCTCGAGATCCGTCGGCGTATGTCAATGTGACATTGACCTGCCAACGACCACTCATCATAAAATAAACATTGTAAACGTCATACACGCCGACCATCGGATTGCCCTGTTGGTCTAACACTCGCTGCACCTGAGTGGGGGCTGATCCGTGTCCCATATCTGGCATCCAAAGCTCAACTTTAAATGAACCCTTTGGTTCGATTGGCTGGTGGTTAGCTCCATTCTTCCATTCGAGACGTAGAACAGATTCGTCGGTCTCTTGGGGGCCAACCTGCCATGTGGCGTGAGCATGAAGAGCCCCTTTGGCGAAGACAAGGTGACTCATGGCCGGAGGATGATCGTGACCCTCGTGGGAAAAAGCTAATGAGCTCAGCAATAATCCAGCAATTAAAATCAGTGTTTTCATAAAATTCCCTTCTTGGTTTAGTCCAGCATTAATGTTCGGCGATCTAAAGCGCGCGGCCGTTTTCGGACGGTTCCGTTTGGATTTAATTCTTCATGATGAGAGTAGCAGGTATAATAATATTTATCGTCCATGACTGGAGACCCCGTGGGGTGTCCTTTGATCGGAAATCTCCATACACGCTGCTCAGGTTCAGGCAACACAGAGCCCTTGAGAGATTCAATTCCGTACTTCCAAACTGGTTGACCTTTAAAGCTCACAATGACGTTTTGAGAATCCGACAAAATACTGTCAACTCCTGGATCCATGCCCCCAAGTTCAGAAATAACCGTTTGAGTATCCAGATTAATGACAACAATGCCACGGAAAGTTCGGTTAGGTTCATCTTTAGGAGCAAGGGTAAAGTTATCCATCGCCACATAGGCACGGTTGCCTTGAATCGTGATGCCAACAGCTTGAGACTCGAGAGGGCTTTGTCTTTGAACCAGTCGAAACTGGTTGGTGATTTTTTTTGTATGTAAATCAAAGAACGAGATTCCTAAACGGCCATGTGCAATGACAAGTTTATCTTTATATCTCGCCATCGCTTCGGCGTGCTGCTTGAATTCAAGGGTCCGCCCTGTCACATAAGTTGGATAGGCACTGACCCGCACGCGTTCCGCCAAGTCCCACTGTTCAATTGAAGAATGAGTCAGAACAAAAGCAGCAGTCCCGATGGTCACGATATCAATGACGGAGTCATCCGTCCTCAGTTCATAGGGAGCCGAGCCATCAAGGGGAGCCACTCGAAAGAATGATGGAATCGGCTGACGATTGCTATTTGGTAGACCTAGTAAATAAGGTCCGAATCCGAGGTAAGCATTGTTTTGATCCAATCGAACAAAGTTTTGGCAATACGGTTGTGCTTCAAGAACCGCTTTGACCTGCTCTGAATTCGGTGCGGCCAGAGCCTGCTGCCCCAGCAATGAGCTTAGAATTAAGGTCGCTATTCGCAATTTCATTTTTCCTCCTTAAGGAATAATTAAGTGTATTTTTTAAGTTTGCGCTGAAGACTTTGGCGATGAAGACCCAAGGCTTTGGCCGTTTTCGAGATATTACCTTCGTTCTTCGTCAGAACAAAATCGATGTACTCGTGCTCAATTTGAGAGAGCGAGGGCACTTTAAACTCCGTGACCTCGTGGTTCGGATTCTTCCCAAGAAGTGCGGCCTCGATGGCCGGAAAGCTTGCCGGTTTTGTCAGATAATCGACGGCGCCTCGTTTAACTGCTTCGACAGCGGTGGCAATGCTTCCATAACCAGAAAGAACAATGATACGACAGTCTGGAGAATTTTTCTTAAGCTCCGCAATAGCATCCAGTCCAAACTCGCCTTTCAGTCTCAAATCGATGACTGCAAAATCAAACTTTGAATTCGGAATTCTTGAGAGGGACTCGGAGACAACAACGGTATAGCCATGATCTTCAAATTCAGCTGCTAACGAGCGTGCTAGTCGAACATCATCCTCTAGAATCAAAAGATGACGATTCATATTCTGAGCCTTTCCTCGGGCCACTTGAGTGTCACAATCGCACCAGTCGGATTCTCTTTGTTTACAAGAGACAGCGAGCCGCCCATAGATAGACAGAAGAGTTCGGAGACATAGAGTCCGAGCCCCGTACCAGATTTTTTTGTCGTATTGAAGGGTTCACCTCGGCGATCCAACACGGCTTTAGAAAAACCTTGTCCTTGATCACTGACAGAAATACAGACCTGACCCTTTTCTGTATTTAATCTCAGCTCAATTTGACCTTCTGGCTTTTCTTCATAGGCATTATCCAGAAGATTTAACAGCACTTGAGCAAAGTTAATTGGTGGAACAGAAGACACGATATGGGGCTGCAAGTGTTTTTTCACATCGGCAGTAGGGTTCTCCTCTTGCCAAGTAGAAAGGACATCTTCCATCAGCTCTGCGATGTTGATGGATTTGGCATCCAGATCACGGCCGTCAAGCTGTGAAGAGTTCATTTGTTTCACCACAGCTTCGCAGGTCAGAACAGCTTCCAGAGCCTCAGAGATATCTTCAGAAATTTCTTTTTGATTCTTCAGAAATCGCTCAAGCCTCAGTTTCGCAGTATTGAGCGGGCTTGCAAATTCATGGGAAAAGCCAGCGGAAAGCGCTCCGACGGCTCGCAATCGATCTTGCTTTTCAAGCCGAGTTTGCGCTTCTATCTGACTGGCATACTGAAGCTCGAGATGAATGCCTAAAGATCTCATCACTAGATAGAACGAAGCGATTAAAAAATGAGACAGCACAAAAGCGATAATCAAAAAAGAAGGGGTCACATTTTCTGATGAGAGCAAGTATCTCGCTTGCAGAAGTAGCACGAAGGTATGCACAAGAAAGAGAAAAGACCAACTCAGACGACTTGATATCAGAATTGCACCTAAGGCCGCATTGAGAAGAAAAAGCGCAATGAGCGGATTTGCAAGCCCGCCGGTCAGTCCCACCAGCAATGTCAGTGCGATGAGGTCAATAGTCATGTGAAAGCAGATCCAAAGTGGGCTGATGGGGCGTTTGCCCTCGGAGACAATTAACTGAGTGATCAGATTAAAAACGATTAAGATACCGACGATACCGATATACTGAGGCAGACTTGCCCGCGAAAGGGAACCGACGACAAAGGCGGGGCCGCTCAAAACAAAAAATGTCGCGATTGCGAGCCATCTCAGACGAACAAGCCAAATCAACTTTGACGTTTCAATATCGTATCCGGAATCAGGAAATCGAAAAACTCGAACACTTTCGCGAAGGCCTTGAAAAAAACTGGCTACTCTCACTTTGAATTTGTATCCCTGACGGTCAATGAGTGTTGATTTAATTTCCATGAACCAATTTCTTATCGAAAAAGGCCCCTCCTGGCGACGAGTTATCTCCTAGATGCAACATCATGTTGCACTGTCTTAATGCATAGCGTTTGTGTTAGAAAACCCTCATGAAATCCATTGTCCATATTTTACTGCCGGTCTTTCTCGTTATTTCTGGCTCCGCCATTGCTGCTGATAAGCTCAGCCTATCGGATCTTAAAGGCTCATCTGTTTTAGGCGGTCCGCTTTCAGTCCCAGATTTGAGACAAAAAAAAGGCCTCGTTGCCATATTTCTTTCGGCGGTTTGCCCCTGCTCGAATAGCCACATTAAAGAGCTCAAAGATCTTGCGTCTCAATATTCTGATTTTCAGTTTGTCGGTATCCACTCGAACACCGATGAAGGCCCGGAGATGACAAAAAAGTACTTTGAAACCGCAGCTCTTCCCTTCACTGTCATTCAAGACGAAAAAGCGCAAATTGCTGATGCTTTTGGCGCACTCAAAACACCACATGCATTTATTGTCGCAGCAGATGGCAAAGTTCTCTATCAGGGTGGCGTTTCAAACAGTCATGATCTCGATCGATCAGATCGCAAATTTCTTCGCGAAGCTCTGGGGGATCTGAAAGAGAATCGTCCCGTGAAAACTCGTGAAGGTAGAACTTTGGGCTGCGCTATTTCAAGAGGAGAAAAGCATGTTTGGTAAAAAGTTATTCACCTTCGCTTTTATGCTTCTTGCCCTGTTGATTCAAGCTTGCGCTCAGCCAAAATACGAAACTGTCGTCAAATCTCCGGACGGGGAATCGGGGCCAGACTCTACACAAGAGAAAGCCTCGAGCTGCTCGCTGAAGTTGAGTTCATCTGGTTACTGTCTGACCTGGCAATGGGAAACGATGCCCACGAGCACGGCTCTCGGCTCCATTGTTTTTAAAGTTTTTCGTGGAAATCTTTATGATGACTCTTTGGTCCCCGTCGATTTTGAGATTCAACCCGTCGTTGTTCTCTGGATGCCTTCGATGGGTCATGGCTCAAGCCCAACAGTCGTCCATCCTCTTGATCTTGGAACTTACCGCGCATCAAACGTATTTTTTGTCATGCCTGGAGATTGGGAGATTCGATTTCAAATGAAGGAGGGAGCGACCGTCCGTGACGAAGCCGTTGTTTCTCTTTCTATTTAGTTTTCTCGCACACTGTTCGGTTTCTTTGGGAGCTGCTTGCTGCGGTGGCGGCTTTGCAGCACCCTCGATCATCACTGGAGATGACAGAGCACAGCTTACCTCATCACTTTCTTATTCAGAAGTTGTCATTGATAATGTCGACGCTTCCGGAATCTGGCGGACTTGGGATGAACATCAAAAAGTCCAAACTTTGAAGCTTGAAGGAGCGCGGATCATATCTGATCGGTGGCAATGGGGACTTTCAGTGCCTGTTGTTAATAGGTCAAGACTGTCCCAGAATTTTAGCGGTCTTGGTGATGTGAACGCTTCCTTGGCCTACGAGTATCTACGGGACTGGAGTTACAATCCCTATCGTCCTAAGGGCATTGGATATCTTCAGCTGACTTTGCCATCGGGAAAGTCTCGAGCTGAGTCTGAAATCGGCGGACTAGATAGTCGCGGCAATGGTTTTTGGGCTTTGGGTGTCGGGACCATTCTTACCAAGGCTGTCGCCAGATGGGATCTTTTTTCAAGTTTTGAGATCCATCGGTCTTTCAATAAATCGGTATCGAACTCGCAGATGAATGGCTATTTGAAGCCTGGGTATGGCGGAAATTTTGGAATTGGCGCCGGCTACAATACAGCTTCATGGCGCTTTGGGAGCTCTTTGATTTGGACTTACGAAGATCCTATCGACATTCGTGGCGAAACCAATACGGATGGATCACTGGAGCGATACGCAACAGCCGCTGCCTCGGCGAGCTACTTGTGGAATAGCGAATGGGCCGGGACACTCAGCTATTCGGATCAAACGGTTTTTGGAAGTCCTTCGAACACAAGTCTCGCACGAAGCTTGTCTTTTGTTTTTCAGAAACGCTGGCCCCGCTAAAAAAACCGCTCTCTGAAAATTGATCGCAATTCACTTTTGAATTGCGGAAGGGATTTGAGCGTTTTTATGATTATCATATCTATTTAGTAGAAAGTTATCTTCTTAGTGCGTATTAAGCCATATATAAATGATACTTAGAGGCGTTGGTCGTCAGCTTGCAGCTAAGGATTGTTTTTTTCTACTATCGACGATTCTGAAGAACCATTTTAATTTCGTATCTAGTTCTATTTTCAAAACAAATGGATTCAGACCTTCTGCTTTGGCTAGTGAGATTACCCCCGAATTTTGGGTTCTCTTCATTTTACTTTAGATGGGTTCAAAAAGTTTTAAAAAAGACAGGCACTTAGTGTTCTCAACTGGATCTTAGGTCGTGAAAGATTATTTTTTAATCAAATTATAAAAATCCAAATTAAACCCATACATCACTTCTTCTTTTGATGGCTTAACGACTTCAACGTATTTCTCGATTAATTTAACCATTTCACTGCGAAGATTTTCGGCGTCGTCTTTTGAAAGGGATGAAACAGTCGAATAATGGATGTCGGTTTTGGTGTCGTTCATCAGCGATTGAATCGCAGCCACTCTCCAGTTCGTATGATGCTGACGGATCAATGGTGATTCACGGTTGAGGTGGACATCGGTCAGTCCTGCTTTGAGCGATCCTTTGTCTTCCTGAACAATTCCCGTTTGCAAAAGGAAAAGTAAAATCTTACTCACCACCGCTTCTGAAACACCCAGTGCCGTAGAAATTGATTTTGAGTCATTATAGTCTTTGAGACTTGAAATAACGTGGACAGCTAAATAATGCCAACTACTGTAATAGATCGACTGTTCTTTTTCGGTCAGTGTTCGCGCTCCGCCAACTCTTTCCTTGATATTTAAGTACTCTTCTCTCAAAGAAGAGAGCTCGCCTTCAAAGTGCGCTCGCAGTTCTTTTGTCCCTGCCCGAGAAGCTTCAATCATCAGCAGCAGATATTTTCTTTCGCGTTCGTTCAGCGACAGAAACCCTGCAGCCTTATATGCTTGCTCTAAACTTAATTGAGCATTGCCGTTTAAAACATGGGATATATAACCACTCTGGCAGCCAATAAACTCGGCAAGTTTAGATCTAAATCCCCGTTCAAAGCTCTTTCGAGACTGCTCATAATGTCTCAAAAAGTCTTTATAGTCCTTGAAATCGAATACTGTTTTCATAATAAATTCCAATGCTTATCCGTTAAATTTAGTATTACTAAAAATATCGGCCATTTTATTACTTTAATAAAGTATCAAATTATATGCGCTGCGTTTAAATTGCCACTCATGGAACAACTGCACGAGCGGCTCACAAGAATACGAAAGGCCAAAGGGCTTACAAGGAAAGCTGTCGCCCAAGCACTCGGTGAAGCCGAAAGCACGTACAGAGGCTGGGAAAGCGGCAGGGGTTGGAGACTCCCCCCGCTCGATAAACTCAGTCAAATACTGTCAATTTCCGTCACTGAATTACTTGTTGGACAGAAGCCTGAGGCCGCCGAGCTTATCGAGACCCTCGCAAAAGTGGAAGAAGAGCTTCGTCAATTGCGATTAAAAATAAGCTCGCGCAGTTAGCGCCGGAAACGGCCTTTTTAAATGAAAACAAATGCTTGGCATAATTGCCGCATTAAAAACGATGAGGAGTTATTTATGAAGACCATGAAGACGATTTTGACCACGATCTTGTCGGCAACACTGCTTACGCCCTTCATTAGCTTTGCTGGCGAAGGAACAAACAGCGGAGGTGGTGGCGGAGGATATTGCCAATCTAAGGGTTGCATTACTTTTGCTCAGGCTGCACTCGCTTCCAATTCGCTCGACTCTATTTTCGAGATAGATGACGAAACCAGAGAAGCGCTGAAAGAAATCTCATCTCAGATTCCCGATTACGGTTTTTATCTATATCGAGCAGCAGTCGGCACCCCAAAAAACTTTAAACGTATAACGAAGATCGACAAGCGTCTCTTTAGAAAAGTAAAAGCAGATTACCTGCAAGTTGCACGAGCCGCGAATTTGCCCTCGCGCGGCCTTGAAATCTTCGCTATTTCAATAAAGGTTGATGGGGAACCAATCACTTTCCTACTTCCAGCCTACTATCGATTAACTCCATTTCAAAAGGCTTTAAAGTTGATTCATGAAGGTGTTGTTCGCCAGACAAACAGTTACGAGAAGGCGCTCATGGTTGACAACTTTATCCTCAAGTTACGTAACGGAACCCTCACTGATTTTGAAAAGTTAAAGCTTTATCGGATTCTTGCAATGGTGTCCGATAACGGAGTGCCTTTCCAATCGAGCGTCTTGAGTTACGTAGAAAGTAGACTTGGCCGTCCGCTCAACATACTTGACCATCTTACCGGAGGGCTTTGTTACCCGGGAGAACTGATCGATTGCCCGGATCAGAAAGTTATCCGCACTTCACAAGGCTTTCCTGAATTTTGGGAACTTTTTGGTCATGCTTCTGTAAGTAGTTTAGGTGACCCTTATCGAAACCCAAACGCGCTAAGCCTAAAAAAACCAGAAGATGCAGCGGCGCTCAATAGAGAACTTGGGAAGGCTCATCTGAGTGTCGCGACCGTAGAGGCAAAGTGCAAAGCAGGCTGGAGAAGTGGAGATACGCTCGGCATTGATAGCGAAGGTCGGGTTTTATTCTTGTACTGTAATGATGGCCGCGCTTCCAAAATTGATTTTTTACGGTTTGGGAATGTCTTTAGCATCAGGGAGGCCTGGTATTCTGGGCAGATTTCGAATGAGTGAACGATTGGAAAACTCAAGATTTCAAATGGGAGAATTTATGAAAAAGTTTTTAGCTCTAACGGCAATCACGGTTTTGACCACAACTTCGTATGCAGGGCCCTCAGCTCAGTACGATGATTCAACGGGAACAGTCATCATCTCAGGACTAACAGCACAACTTTTGTATCTTGATCTTGAAGCAAAAGAACAAATGGTTAACGCTCCTGCGGGACAGGACATACGCGAGAAGAGCGGTGAAACTATTCGGTGCATGGCTGATTGGGCTCCAGCTGCTGGTAAGACTGACAACCCCTCAGTCATTGTCTCAGCTGAATGCCATATTAAGCTTGCCGATAAAGAAATCGGTCCACGTCGTTAATTGGCAAAAAGAACTGGGCTGCAGCTGCTGCACCTGGTTCTTCTCGGCGAGAGGTCACCGAGAGCTCTCTCCTTCAGTCCTGTTTAATCGAGAGTTAATTTGTCTATTTATCATTTGGTCATATCTAGACTTTGGGCCCATTGATAAATTATTGAAATCAATCTGTTATATTTCATATGAAGTCTGTTTTTACTTTTACTAATTTTCGTTTATTCATCAAATACTCATTTGCCCAGCAGGATAAAAAGGGATTCGGTCAGGCCTCAAAATTAGCAAAAACATTGAACGTCAATAGCACCTTCATCAGTCAGGTTCTCAATCAAGATAAATTGCTAAGCCCAGAGCAGGCCCTGCTCACGGCCGAGTTCTTGAATTTAAATGAAATTGAAACTGAGTACTTTGTACTGCTTGTTCAGAAAGATCGGGCCAGCACCACTCAGTATTCCAGTTATCTCGATAAGCAATTGGCAAAGATAAGAACAAAATCTCAGGATCTGGTCAACAGAGTGAAATTTGACAATCAGATCTCCGAAGAGCAAAGGGCTGTATTTTATTCTGACTGGATTTACTCGGCAGTGAGACTGTCTTTGCTGTTACCTGGATTAGACACCAAAGAAAAGTTGGCGGAGCGCTTTTCTCTCCCCATAAATAAAATAAATGACGTGATTGATTTTCTCTTGAGTGCTGGCCTTGTTCAGCTGGAGAACGGGAAACTATCTCGCGGCAAAGGGAGCACCCATTTAGACTCGAAATCTCATTGGATTAAAAGCCATCATTCGAATTGGCGAGTCAAAGCCATTCAAGAAATGACCCATAACGAGAAAAATTCACTTCACTATACGGCTCCTATGACCCTATCTAAAGCCGACGCCGAAAAGATCAGAGAAATTTTAATTAAATCTATCAATCAAGTTGATGATGTCCTGATCCCGTCCGAGTCCCAAGAGCTTTTCTGCTTATCCATTGATTGGTTCCGAGTCATTTAAGTCGAAGATGGAATAGTTTTTGAACTATCAAGTCCCTATGACTCACAAAACTTATTTGAATCCATTAACACCCATAAAAGCTCTCTGCGCGATGACAATTTTTGTCTTGTCCTTCGCTTTTGCTCAAAACTTATACGCAGGGGAAAAGGACGGCGGCGGTGGAAATGTGATTCAATTCAAGGGACAAAGCTCTCCTTTTCTGTTGGATCGATTAATGCTTAATCCAGAATTAGCCACCCAAAGTTCGGAGCCAAGCCAGAGCCCAATGAGCGCTCGTGAAATGGCTCAACAAAGATTAGATACCTGGTATCACGCAACTCTGAGATCCCAAAATTATAAAACACACTTCTTTATAAAGATGCTTCGACAAGCCTTAATAAATATGCCAATCATCGAAGTTCCCTATCATCTCAAATTAATATCTCGATATTATTTGTCGGAAGAAATCTTAAGTCTTAAACCAAAAATAACCACAGCGATTGTGTATATGAAGGGTTATGGCGCTTTTGTTTCCTCCCCAATCTGGAATAATTTAGATGTCGAAACTCAAGCCGGCTTGTTGATTCATGAATCTATTCGTCAGGTTCAATTTCGATATGGATTCGATGACCTTTCTGATCAAAATTTACAATATCTTACAGCCCTCATCATAGACACTGAGCCGGAAACAAACGGTGATTTGAGCCCTTACTTCAGCCCTTCGTTATTGATCCTAAGTCATGCTACTGGGAAATCTTACGGGAGCGGGACTGAAGCAGTTTTAGGCAAGGTTGTCGATAGCAAAGTAAGGGAGCTCAACTCTTATATGGAGGTGTACCAAAATTCAGACATTCAAAATATCATGAGCCAAGGCTTGATTTTGGAACTTTTGAAAGATCATATCGATTTCTAGTTTTATCCCATCCAAATATTCTAAAGATATTTAAATAAATTTATATTTAAAATAACTCCATCACCGAGGGACTACCAACACCCTTCGTCATCAGAATCAGATCATACTGATCCTTGCCTCTAGACGATTACTCCCACCAGCCCCTGAGGTTTTTCTACAAAACTTCTGGCTCGTCACGAGTCCCAAGAGCTTTTCTGCTTATCCATTGATTGGTTCCGAGTCATTTAAGTCGAAGATGGAATAGTTTTTGAACTATCAAGTCCCTATGACGAACAAGACTTATTTGAATCCATTAACATCCATAAAAGCTCTCTGCGCGATGACAATTTTTGTCTTGTCCTGCGCTTTTGCTCAAAACTTATACGCAGGGGAAAAGGACGGCGGCGGTGGAAATGTGATTCAATTCAAGGGACAAAGCTCTCCTTTTCTGTTGGATCGATTAATGATTAATCCAGAATTAGCCACCCAAAGTTCGGACCCAAGCCAGAGTCCATTGAGCGCTCGTGAAATGGCTCAACAAAGATTAGATACCTGGTATCACGCAACTTTGAGATCCCATAATTATACGACAACTTCGTTTATTAAAATGGTCCAAGGAGCTTTGGCAAATATGCCGGTCACTGAAGCCCCCTATCATTTCAAATTGATCTCTCGGTATTATTTGCCGAAAGAAATCTTACGTCTTAAACCAAAAATAACGACAGCCATTGTTTATTTGGATGGTTATGGGGCTTTTGTTTCTTCCCCTATCTGGAATAATTTAGATGTCGAAACTCAAGCCGGCTTGCTGATTCATGAGTCTATTCGTCAGATTCAATTTCGATATGGATTCTATGACCTCTCTGATCAAAATTTACAATATCTCGCCGCGCACATCATGGACAGCTCACCAGAGATCATGGGTGATTTAAGTCCTTACTTGAGCCCTCAGCTCTTGAATTTATGTCAGGTGGTTGGAAGATCTTACCAGAGCGGACCGCGAGCAGTGATTGGCATGATCATCGAAAGAAATGCGAAGCAACTCAATGAGACTCTGGAGATGAATCAAAATTCGAATCATCAAAAAGTACTCGATAGCGATTCTATTTTGGAACTTTTGAAAGATCATATCGATTTCTAGTTTTATCCTATCCAAATATTGTTGAGCCCTTTAAATAGATTTATATTTTTAGGAGCCCTTTTGCTGAGGGGCTACCAGCACCGGTGATTTTCAGACCTATGTCATCCAGATTCCTCTCTATGAACGAAGACTGAACGCCGACCTGCTATTGGTTATAATCTCATAATTTCAAACACTTAAGACCTATGCCCAAAGCCTAGATATACCTAAACAGTAAACTTTATCGATAACTTTTCACTAAATGAATCTAGAAACAAATAACGCAGCTTGTTATTCTTTTGTCGTTAGCGGAATTAAGAATTTTAGCAACAGGAGAAATTTGTATGAAGCTCTTTTCTAAAGTCATAACAGTATTATCAATACTTACCGGACTCACTGCTAGTGCCAAACCAGAGTCTGCCATTGGATCTTTGGAACGGGTAATTACATTCACAGCTGTCGAACCAGATCCGAGCCATTCAGGGGTGGATATTTTGCGCTCGAGCGATGGTGGTACGCTGAGATACACTATTAATTATTATGGAGACAAAGCATGTGGCCTGATGACTGTCTATGAAGCCCCAAATGGTGTTGATTTTAAAACAGCAATTCAATGCTACAGCGATAGACCCCGATATTCCAGCTACCCACCTCTAACAACAAGTAAGAAAACTTACAAACGGTTGTTAGCAAAGACTGCAAATATTTTGGATCAACTAGCTACACTTCGAAAGGCTGTATCACATAATTGTCCTTTCGAAGTGACAGCCAAGCTTGATGCCTCGGGCTACGTATGGTTCACGAAGTTCGATCCCCCTGCCTGCGCATTAGGAATGTAATCTGTTCGATCTACCACAGCTTGATGAACACGGAACTATAAAGTAACTGCCTGCTTGGCTATGAATTGAGAATAACTGACCACACAATTTTTTTAAGGAGACAATTATGAAAAACATCGTGTCATTAACTTCGGCCTTCATTTTAACTTTAGCTTCTTTTAGCTCAGCATATGCTGATTTATCAGTTGAAGAGCAAATAGCAGGTTTAAACTGCCTACGTAATGAAAGAGTTGAAGAATTTAAAGTCATTCAAAAATTCTTAACAAAAAATGGATGCCTAAGCATTGTGAAGGATTTAAATCTCGCTCCGAGCGAGATCAGAGTGATTTGTGGGGACAATCAAGAAACGGCTGCTAAAGGTTTTCGAGGTCTCGTATCAAGTGAGCAGGTTGAATTTCTCAAAAATGCCACTGACCTCTTAAAATCAGGTCAATAATAATAAATTCTGTGATCGAAAGGATTTAAACTTATGAACTTAATTAAAAATCTGGTCGCGATAGCATTAATTTCTATTCCTATCGGCCTGAAAACGATGGCTCAGTCAGAAGGCCAATGTGACGTGGGGTTTGCCTTGTCGCAAATCGTAAGCGCAGACCAAGACTTGGGAAAACGTCTTCAGCTTCCTTACTCCTTTGATCGCAAAAAGCATGGGGACCCGATTGGGCGCGCTCAAAATAGTATGACGGTCGCTTTGAACTATATCGATTCCTGTCTTCCCACGACTGAAGTCGTTGAAGCTCGGAGACTGATTGAAGAAGCCAGAGATCTGATCTCAGACTCATTTTATTCTGGAGCCCAAAAATCAATTCGAACGGCAAGATCTCTTTTACGGCCAATCAGCAAACTCGTTCCTGGGTATACCATTGGCAAAACTTGCACAATTGGCAACACCTGGGCGACGGCTCGATCTCTTGATGTCAAAGATAATGCCGGAGACGACATGGCAAAAATGCTCGTTTCTGGGGTCCAACTGAGAATCACCGGTTACACTCTACTGGACAGTTCAACTTATGATCGTCCCATCATTGATCGCGTTCTCGTCTCGGCAATGAGCTGGGGATATCCCAATGCTGCACCCGTTTTAGGTGTGGTTACGGGAGAGAGATTGAAAGTAAGACCCGAAGAGATATTGAGTTTATGTCATTTAGATCAATAGCAAATACTGTCTTGAGGAGAGCTTTTGCTCAAGAGCGCAGAAAATGATACTCTGGCGTGGGGAGAGCAAGCTTACGGATGTTGTCAAGCAGTGCGAAATTGAAAATCGAATTACCACTGATGGGGAACGCGAACCAGGTTCTTTGTATCGTAGCCGATTTCATTAAGACGCTTCATCGCTTCCTCGACAGTGGTCTCTGGATTTTTCCAATCACGAGCCATGATCCATAAATACTTTTGATCAGGAACTCCAATCGCGGTCCAAGAATAATTCTTTTCAAGAGCGATGATCAGATAGTTAAACTTGAAAGGCCAAAGTGGTGACACTTTCCAGTGAGCTTTGGTTGATTGATTAAAAATCCAGGCTGTTTGGGGAATTGATCTCTTGGGTCCTGAAAAGGAGCCTTGGTTGAAAGTAAAATCGACTTCGATGCAATTCTTCTCTTCGTTCCAATTATAACGTTCGACTCCATTGTGGACGTCTTTTTCCAAAAACGTAAATCGACCAGCAAGAACATACCAGGGGCCCATGAATTTCTTGATATCTACTTTTTTAACTGTCTTCACAACAACTCCAGTCCGCCTCTTGGAAAGATCTATCATAGGAGCTCATGCAATTGTAGACCCGTCGTCTACGCTGGGCATACCGCGGTCCTTGCACAGCTTGACTGACAAGATACACAAGTCCGCGGAACCTGCATAAAAGTTAGACACTGAAGCGCCCCCCAACCATCTATCCTTGCACTGAGAACCTGCAGAAACAATCCTATCAAGATGGAATGAGTCGTGCATATCCAATCATGGAGCTATTTAAAAACGGATCATAGGAGGACATATGAAAAATAATAGCTATAGACTTTTCTTGCCCTCTTTGCTTTTTTTAGTCCTAGGATCTCAAGCTTTATCTCAAACAGCGAATCCAAATACAGATGCAGATCCAATTATTACGAAAACCGATCTTGGATTTTTTAATAAATCCTCGGAGGTCAATAAATTTAATCTTGCAGACCTTGTGAAAGATTCAACCATCACTCTGAGATGGCAAATTGATGGGGATAAGAACGAAAACATCACTGTGAATCGATTGCTGATCAGACCTCGTTTGAATATTACAATTCCCCTCACCGATAAGCTCAAGTTTAAGCTCGAGGCTCAAACAGGGCAAACCTATACAACTGGTTGGAGCCGACTAGTGACTTTTGATTCATCTGAAGAAAACTTTCCAAAAGATTTTGGGGTCCGTCGAATTTACTTAGATTATGACTTGTCAGAAAATGCAAAGGTGCAATATGGAGCCTTGCAATCAAACGCACCATGGTCTCAGAATCGGCCGCTGAGCTTCGACACGGACGGATGGATCGATGGACTGAGAGCCTCTTTCAAGAATGTCTATCGTCGCATTGACCAAGTCCATATTACTTTGGGGATGCTAGATCCTCGGAAATCGCCCGATGCTTTTGATCGAAATCTGAATGTCTTCGAAGCCGACTTCATCCAGATTTCAATCGCAGGGGAAATCGACCCAAGGCTCAACTATGTCCTTGAAGCGAATCATCTCGGTTCTGTGGATGAGTCTTTTACTCGTCTTGAGCTGGATTTGAAAGTGGATGACTGGGCAAAAAAGATTATTGATCGCGTCCGGTCTGAATTCGTCGTCGATCTGGAGACAGGCCATATCACCGCGGCCTCAGCCGGTCTTGTAAAAACCATGGGCCCCCTGGTCGTCGAGCTCGGAGCTCTGAAGCAAAATCGCTCTGAGACTCAGAGGCTCTTGAATAATGGTATCTACCGTGAAGCCGGAAATGCGATCTATGGAACTCTTCAATATCAGTTCAAGGACAAATCCTGGAGACTGATTCAGAGATGTCGAGTTTGCGTTGATGAATCCACCTGCAATACCAAATTTCGCTGCGATACAAGCGTCGAGAAGAAATTTTAAGGCTCTCTATGAACGAATTCAAAGCACCTAAAGCACGAACCAATAAATATCCACCTCAAGGCATTACCTTGGAAATGATGGTCGTGGCCTTGGTGGAATGTTACGGCTGGGAAAGACTGGGCGAGAAAATCAATATTCGCTGTTTTAATTATGATCCCAGTGTGAAATCGAGCCTGACTTTTTTAAGAAAAACACCGTGGGCCCGGGAGCAAGTCGAAAAGCTCTTCACTTGGCGTAATAATACCGGTTGGGATCCCCGCGATGATCACAAATAAATTATCTTAAACTGAGCTCCGGAATAGCATCAAATTTTTTTCTTAAGAATTCGGAAAAGGTTTTTTGCTTCAAATTCATTTCCTGGCTCCCCGTGCTCAGAACATAAATGGGCGAAGCCTGTCCGACAAATTTTTGCAGAGGCTTTATTTTTAATTCGTCATAACCACTCATCATCCAACTGGGAAGAAGTGCGATCCCCACGCCTTCTAAGACAGATTCACGGATAAGATCCGACCCATCAGATTGAAGATGTGGCTCAAATGGAAAACTGAATGGCTTGCCATTGCCATCCACCAAAGGCCATGCGGGCCGGTCGGAAATTCGAGTATAGAAAAGCAAACGATGATTTTCTAAAGACCGGATTGAATTCGGTACTCCGAATCTTTTGATATAAGCTTTCGATGCATAGAAACTTCTTTTCGAAAGTCCTACTTTGAAAGACTTGAGCCCGCTATCTGCCAGCTCACCGATGCGAATCGCGATGTCGATATTATTTTCCACCAGATCCACATAACCATCACTGAGATGAAAATGAAACTTGAGCTGAGGATGTAAATCAGAAAATCCGCTAAAAAAAGGAGCCAGGATCAGTCTTGCAAATGCCAAAGAAGCCGTGATGCGAAGCTGACCTCTGAGAAGAAGTTTTTCATTTTTAACAGAGGATAAAAGAGCATCCAACTGATCGATCACCTGGCCGCTCGCATGAAAAAGTTTTTGACCCTCAGTGGTCAAACTGAGTCCCCGGGTGGACCTTCTAAAAAGAGTGACTCCGAGACCTTCTTCTAAGCTGGCGACTGCTTTACTGATCGTCGGTTGAGTCACCTTGAATTCGGCAGCCACCTGAGAGAAGGACTCTTTTTGTGCCACTCTTCTAAAAATCTTAATTGATTCAATGATATCCATATATTCCATAATGGCATAAATGTTATAAAATTCCTAGCACTACCGCGTTTTTTTGGAATTCCTTAAAGTCTCTATATCGGCAAGAAATAATTTACCCGCCGCTAACTAAAAGGAGAAAAAAATGAACACACTGAAACCACTGACAATTGAAACGGCACCTGCTGGATCAAAAGAAACTTTGCAATCCATCCAAAAAGGATTCGGATTTATTCCCAACCTGATGGCTACTTTCGCGAACTCGCCAGCCGTTCTGAATGGCTATATGGGTCTGGAAGCCGCTTGGTCCAAATCATCGCTGACACTCAAAGAACAACAGCTGATTTTGTTGGCAACATCCGTAGAAAATAATTGTCGCTATTGCACAGCTGCGCACTCGACAATCCTGAAAAGTATGATGAGAGTCGACGCTGAAATCGTCAGAGCCGTTCGGAGCAAAAGCTCAATTCAGGATTCAAAATTAAATGCCTTGGTTCAATTTACTCGCGAAGTGGTCGCAGAAAGAGGTTATGCTTCTGAAAACGTCAAAGCTGCATTCTTGAAAGCGGGCTACAACGAAGTGACGATGATGGAAGTTCTCATCGGAATCGCTTTAAAAACGATCAGCAATTATCTTGATCATTTAAATCCGACACCAATTGAAGCGGCTTTTGCCAGCGAGGCTTAATAAGTAAGGACAGGCCGCCTTGGTTCTCAATGATAATTGAAACATTTGAGATCAGGGCGGATGGATCAAAGGCAATTACAGATTCTTCGCAAAAATAATCTTGTCCTCTGATTGACCATAGAAATGGGGAATCTGTCCGCATTTTGCATATCCCATTTTTAAATAACACTGACGTGCGGAATTTAATTTTTCCGATGAGCTCGTTTCAATAATCAGAATGCGACCTCCCAGATGACGAACTTTGGTCTCAACATGATTCAGCAAACTGGTTCCGAATCCACTCCTTTGAAAGTGGACACTGACGCCTATCCACCACAAGTCCCAAACACCGTCGGAGGTCAATGAGGGCGAATAATATACCCAGCCCACGGGAAGCTTCGTGACCGAATCGTCCATAACCTCAACATAATGATGTTCACCGAGAGTTGCCTGATGGTATCGCTTCAAGGTCGAACCGAGAAGCTGCTCGGCTTCATCGGACTTAAATATTCCGGTCTGCTCAGCCATTTTTACAAGTAAATCTGTTTCGTTTTCTTTAGGTGGTCTCAATTATTATCTCCTCTTCATGACGAAGTTGTTAGAGGTCCTTTTCTAAAAAAGACCTTGGCGCAATCGAAAATAAAATGAAAGATCCTGAGCCGCTGATAGCGGCCTTGCCTTTTTAGCTCCGCTCCAATGGAAAATAAATAATTCCACTGCACAAACAAAACTCGATAAGCCTCCCAAAGCTTTGTTTTTCGATCCCAAATGTGAGTGGCTTCCGCGCCCGCGCCGTTGACCTCGATGATTTCAAAGTTCTCGCCTTGCATGAAAGAGTTTGAATCCTGATACCGCAAATCAAAGCGACCAAAATAAAAATCAGGGATTCGACGGGCAACAAGCTCGATGGCCTGCAAAAGCTCCGGAGTTGCCAAGCTTTGACCATCTAAAAATAAAGCACCTTGGCAATGATTGCCACATTCTGACAATAAGTATTTTTCGCCCTTGGCAATAATTTGGTCTAAATGCTCGCGATGTCTTTCAAAATAAACCCCCGAAATAATTCTTGCTCGAGGGTCCCCAAGAATCAGATCTCCGAGCCGGCTAATTCCATCTCCGATAACAAAGGGAAATTTTTTGTCGGTAATAGAAAAGAGAAATCCCTTTTCATGGCCAGGATATCTCACATAAAAAACTCCGGCCTCTTGAAAAAATTGACTCTTCTGCTGAACGAGAATCTCCCCTTCACTCAAATGAATGTATTCTTGAAGCTGATTCCGATCTGTTAGAATTCGGACCCCGAAGCCTCTTTGGCCCACATCGGGCTTGGCCACGAGCGGAAATTGAATACCATTCTTCTCGATCAGTTTTAGCACCTCATTAAAATTAAAACTTTTATTTATCTTCACGACCGGAAGCGTATTTCGAGATTGCGGATCTAAATGTTTTAAAAAATCCCATTTGGACTCGCCAATAAGGCCTCCATGCTTTAAAAGAGGATTTGCATAAAAGGGGATAAATAGACTTCGATACTTGAGTGATAAGAATAAATAATACGGAATTATCGGGATATAGAAAAACCACGCAGGCCAGAATTCAAAGTAAATCCATTTTCGCCAAGAATAGAAAAAAGATTTTCGCTTCCATTTATCATCGATCAATGAAAGACATTTTCTCGTCACAGATAAGAAAATAAAAAACACGATAAGTGATAAAATGAGATTATCTTTAAAGAATTTCAAAAATGCCTCCCCCAAGCGAAGCGCAAAAAAAACCCAAGCACTGACGCTGACGACAGTCAGGAAACAAAATCTTTGAAAAGAATAACGGAGCACTCCGGCCGCAAAATAGGTCGGAACTCTGGTTCCCGGAATAGCTCTTGAGAGAATGATGAGGTAATCTATTTTATGATTTCGAGTGAAACTTTCTAAAAAAATTTGAAACCGTGGAGACTTTAATCTAGGTGTTAAAAAGGATAATTTAGATGAAAATCTTCCCAATACGTAGATCCCGATATCGCCGATTCCAATACCTAAAATACAAACCAAAAATGCTTCTGAAAAAGAAATTGTGCCTTGAGCAATAAGAGCCAGAGCTGAAGCCAAGGCGACATCTTCAAGAACAAATGTTCCAAGAAAAAGAGGGAGGAGACTAGCCGACAAATCTACTCAGCCCTACTTGAGAAATGTCCCTGTCGCCTGCAATGGAATTGGCTTCCCCGCCTCTTCGACCCAGGATACAAGGGCTGTTTTTTTTGCAGCTGTCTTCGTGTTTAAAAAATGAACGCTCTCTGTTGAATTATCTGCTTTGAGCTCCAGATGTTTCCAGTCGAGAATGACAAAGTTGTGCGTGAGCAGG
>JACCDR011779665.1_pt1 | contig 20147 bp, 16 predicted proteins | sample 7446431 | NCBI WGS metagenome assembly JACCDR01 (sample SAMN15323443, study PRJNA562643) | freshwater metagenome | isolation source: river surface water | place: USA:Blue River Watershed | collected 2017-08-17 | reverse complement strand
GTAGTGTGGTGCCTCGGGCCGGAATCGAACCGGCACGGCCGTGAGGCCGAGGGATTTTAAATCCCTTGTGTCTACCAATTTCACCACCGAGGCTTATGGATGCGTCATGAACCCTGCGTGGGCATAACGTTATAAAAGTGGAGGCGCGAGCCGGAGTCGAACCGGCCTACGTGGATTTGCAATCCAGTGCATAACCGCTTTGCTATCGCGCCAAGGTACTTAATACAGATTTAACACAACACAGGTTTAACACATTGATATGGCACATTTTTTTGCGCCACGTTCAGTGGGCGCGCATTGTATCGAAAAAAAAACGGCCTGCCTAGAATTTTATGTATTCGAGGAATGATTTGAATCGCTGTGTGATGTGTCGCCAGATTGTTTAAAGCTTGGCCAGGCCGCCTGCAGGTAAACGAACATTGACCAAAGGGTTAAGATAGCCGCCAAATAGAGTGCTGCCAGCCCAAACCACTTCATCGCTAAGTGCTGTGCGGGATCAAATGCCAGCAATATCACAATCGCGATGATTTGCAGGGTGGTTTTGACTTTTCCTAGCCAGGAAACGGCCACCTTGGCTCTCGCGCCAATTTCGGCCATCCATTCGCGCAGTGCAGAGATAACGATTTCTCGGCAGATAATGACGATGGCGGGCAGAGTGAACCAGGGGCTATCGTGCAGCTCGATCAAGAGTCCCAGCGCAACGGCGACCATTAATTTATCGGCTACCGGATCCAAAAAAGCGCCAAGTGGCGTGCTGAGCGAATACTTGCGCGCGATGTAACCATCGGCCCAATCGGTGATGCCAGCGATGGTAAACAGTATGGCGGCGACCGGAAAGCGCCAGTCAAACGGCAGATAAAAGACAACAACGAGCAGCGGTATCAGCAGGATGCGAAAGAGTGTTAATTGGTTGGCGAGGTTATACATGGAGGCTTCTCGAAAACAGACGGTGGCACGTTAAAGACTTCGGCGAAGCCTGTAAAGCGCGTTGTCTGTTAGCCTGCCCGCCGGTCGTTGCTGATTAAGGTTTGTCGGCTTTTTGAACCACGGTTTGGTTGCGCCCTTGATGTTTGGCTTGATACAGACATTTGTCGGCGGCACTGATCCAGTCGGCGGTTGATTCGAAGTCAGGCAGAATTTCTGCAATTCCGAGGCTGATGGTAAAGGTGATAATGTGCTCATCGTAAAAAATCGACAGGCCTTCGATGGTCTTACGCAGCCGTTCGGCGACAATCCAAGCGCCTGCGGCGGGGGTATCCACGAGGCCTATGGCAAACTCCTCTCCACCATAGCGGCCGCAAATGTCGATGTCTCTGACGCTTTTTTTAATGGCATGCGCCGCCTGGCGGATGACTTCGTCACCGGCCGGGTGCCCGTATTGATCGTTGATGCGTTTGAAGTGGTCAATATCAAACATGATTAAGCTACAGGTGTGCTTGTAGCGTTGGTGCCGCTTAAATTCGTGGCGTAAATTGTCTTCCCAGTGTTTGCGATTCAGTAGTCCCGTCAGGCCATCCGTTTGGCTAATGATATGCAAGCGGCTATTGGCGCGCTGCAATTGCAGGCGGTTGGCCGCGACTTCCGTAACGTCGTACAGGATCAAGCAAATATGCGTCATCTCGTTACGCGCATTGTTGATGGGCAAAATGGTGCAGTTTTGGTACATGAACTCTGTCATGCCCGTAACGGGGCGGTAATTTCGAAATCGAAAGAGATAGGGGCGTTGCTCCCAGGTCGTGAAGGCGCTGTTGCCGAGCGCTTTTACTGATTCGACTTTGCGCGTTAGCCAGCTTGCCGGCAGCTCGGGAAAACAGTCGAACAGGTTGCGGCCTAGCACCTCGCTGGGCAGGCGCGCGCTGTGGTTCTGCATGAAGCTATTCCAAAGCTCTACGGTGTAATCCGCTTTGAGCACCACAAGGCCGACATCGATGTTTTGCAGTATGTCCATCAACCAGTGAATGTCATGAAGGTCATGCGTGCTCATGTCTTACTCAAGTAGGTAGTCGATTTTGTTGAGAAGGCGCGCTATGGAGTCATCCGTCATGATGATCAGTAGGTCGCAATTGACGTTGTAGCCTTCCAGCTTGTAATTGATTTCGGTGACTAACGCATGGCGCCACACGCTGGTGGCGGGATCGAACAGCTCGGACAGCTGTTGATGTTGGCCGAGTACGGTGGGTGGGCCAAAGCTGAATATCATGTCGATCTGCTCTGCGAGACCTTTGATGCAGGCCCCAAACAGAACATTGGTGGTGTCCATCAGTAGTTCGCGTTCAGCCTGCTCATCCAGATCGCCGTCGAATTGAAGCAGCCGGGCTAAATCGGTGAAGCTGGTGTCGTTGTAAAGCACTATAGCCTCACCGGCGATGCCGCCGCCGATAAATCCTTGGCACACCCCTGACAAACTCTCGTGTGTATCGATCGATTGCAGTGTCATGGCGATGTCTTGCGGTTCCAAAATATGAATGCGTGGAATGGATAACATGACAAAGGTATCGAGCAGCCGCGCCAGCCGATCGCCCGCCTGCCCCATGGCCACATTCGTGACCTCCTGCAGGGCATCGCGTTGTTCCTCGCTCATATTCAAGATCGCGCTCATGGGGCTACCTGGTTTGAATCTGCAGCTGGGCATCGAGTTTTCAAGAGCATCGATTGCCGCGTTCATATCTATTCTAGACAGCCCGCGTTAGAATGCGTCGGTTTTTTCCCGCCTGACTTAGGGTTGTGTGTGTGCTTTATCACCAAGTGATCCCCGTTACGCATTACGAACAAAATTGCTCCCTGATCGCCTGCAGCATCACGCGACAAGCGGCCTTGATTGATCCCGGTGGCGACGCCGATCGACTGTCATTGTGCCTCCAAGATGGCGGCTGGCATCTCGCCGCTATTTGGTTGACGCACGGACATTTAGATCATGTTGGCGCGGCAGGGGAGTTGGCAAGCCGCTGGCAGGTGCCGATTTGGGGGCCGCATCCGGACGACCAATTTTGGCTGCAAGGTTTGCCAGAGCAGGCGCTGCGCATGGGCTTTCCCCCGGCCAAACCCTTGACACCCGATCACTGGTTGCATCAAGGCGATGTGTTGCGGCTTGGTGAGGAGACGTTTGATGTCTTGCATTGCCCGGGGCATACGCCGGGCCATGTCGTTTTTTGGCATGCAGCCTCCCGCAAAGCCTGGGTTGGAGATGTGTTGTTCAGGGGGTCGGTGGGCCGTAGTGATTTCCCGCGCGGCAACCACCAACAGTTGCTCAACAGTATTCGCACCCAGCTTTGGCCACTCGGTGATGATGTAGTATTTGTGCCAGGTCACGGCCCGCTCTCGACGTTTGGCGAGGAGCGCTTAACCAATCCCTATGTGGCTGACAAGCGCTGGGGTTGAGGCCATCTTCTTTTTCATCGGTTAATGAGGAATTGCCAATGTCTGACACAGTGATTGATACACAACCTTTGGCCGATGATCTGGATGCGAACTTTGTGCGCTTCATCGAAGAGGCGGAAGCAACCGGTTGCGTTTGGACGCTCGAAAGCGAAGAGGGGTTCGCTCTTTGCCCGTCCAATCACAGTGACGCAGTTGATGTGATGCCCTTTTGGTCTCAACCGGAATTTGCCACTGTGCACTGCGTGGATGAGTGGAGTGTTTACCAGCCGGTGCCAGTCGCATTGACCGAATTCCTGGATGAGTGGCTGCCTGGAATGCACGACGATCGTTTGTTGATCGGCATCAATTGGAATGCCGCCATGGAGGGCGATGAAATTGAGCCGCTCGATTTGCTGGAGATTTTCGAAGAAAGCGACGGAATTGAGCCAGATGCCTAGTCGTGTTGTCTGGCGGCGGGTGCAGGGCTTTATCGGAATGGATGCACTGTGGCGCTATCGATTAACGGTTTGTGTGCAAACGGGCTGGGTGCTGTGTGCGGTTTGCCTGCTCTCGTCCTGTTCGTGGACGCTTCGCGGGCTGGATGTGCAACAGGCGGTCGATAAACCCGCGCTGCAGCTGGTATTTTTCGATCCTTATTCGCCCATGGCACGTCAATTACAGCTGCTACTTACCCGTCGGGGTTGGCCTGTGATGCCTGAGGCGCCCTGGGTGCTTCAATTGGATGCGGAGCAGGTAACTAAGCGCCCGGTCGCTGTCACATCCCTCGGTGAAGCGGCGCAATACCAGTTACAGGTGACCCTGTTATACCGTTTGTCGGCATCGGGACAGGTGTCGTCAGTGCCGGAGTCATTAAAAGCGGTGCGCGTATTTGATTTTGTCCGGGGTGGGCATTTGGCCAGTAACGATGAAGAGCAAACGCTGCTCACGGAGATGCGTGAAGAGTTAGCGGATCGCTTGCTGGTCCGTGTTCAGCAAATGTCCCACTCCGCGCGCTGAGGCCCGGGAATCACTGTGCCGAAACTGGCTGCTGAGCAACTATTAGCACACTGTCGCGAGACTTTGGCCCCCGCTTACCTCGTGAGTGGTGATGAGCCTTTACTGGTGCAGGAAGCCTCTGACCAGCTCCGTCAGGCCGCCCGCGAGAAGGGTTTTGTCGAACGGGAGCTATACCACGTTGATGCCAGTTTGGACATCTACGCTATTTTACAAAGTGCGAATTCGTTGAGTTTGTTTGCATCGCGCAAACTGATCGAGATTCGGTTTTCATCTGCCAAATGGCCCGAAAAAGCCCGCGATGCCCTGATCCAGTATCTCGCCAACCCGTCACCCGATACCCTCTTGTTATTGGTCACGCCGCGTTGGGAAAAGGCTAGTCTCACCACCAAGTGGTTTAAAACGCTGGAATCACAGCTGCAGCATATTGTTATCTGGCCCTTGCCGGCACACCAGTTTACGCGTTGGGTGGCGCATCGTTTACAGCAGGCCCGTTTGCAGGTTGCGCCGGATGCCGTGGCGCTACTCGCCAGCCGTGTTGAGGGAAACCTCTTGGCATGTGTGCAGGAAATTCACAAGCTGACCTTGTTATACGGACAGGAACCAATTGACCTCTCGGCCATGGCTCAGTCTGTGGCAGACAGCGCGCGTTTTGATGTCTTCACACTTCTGGATAAAGCGACAGGTGGTGAAGCCCGAGACGCGGTGCGCCAGTTGCGCGGACTTCGTCAGGAAGGGGTTGAGGCGCCCGTAGTACTTTGGGCCCTCGCGCGTGAGCTACGCCTGTTGCTGGCGCTCCACAAGGCCGCACAGGATGGCGGTAATCTGGAGTTTCTGGCCAAGCAGCAGGGGGTTTTTGAAAAGCGGCTGCCCTGTGTCCGCTCGGCCTTGAGGCGCTTGAGCGCCGCAGACCTGAGACGATTACTGCGCTTGGCTGCCAAAGCGGACGCGGCCATTAAAGGCAGCGTGGCCTTGGATGCGTGGGCTTTATTGATGGATATCGTGTTGGGCTTGGCGGGTGTTAAAAGCCTCTCGCCGAGAAGTTTTCATCAATTGCTGGCACCTTCTCTTATCTGAGTCAGCGACTCTTATTGAATATTCCAAAATGGAATTAAAAATCATTTGACTAGAAATTAAACAGTCTTGAGTGACGCTCCAGGTTGTGGAGCCCTTATCGGGCGAGGCTTGGTAAGAGTTGTACACATTTTTTCCCTTTTTATGCAGGGGCTTTGCACAGACTTATGCACACAGCTGGGTTGGACAATGGATTGCAACTTTGACGCAATCGCATTATCTTGTATGCCCTTCCTGATCCAGACCCTATATATGGTGTTTTCGGTGTTCACACCTCAGCAGGCGGGCTAGGTTGGCGTCTCTGTGTCTAGTCTCGTTGGCACGATTAACAGCGTCTCGTCATCTTAAACTGAATCGATTTTCCCGTGCCTGGTTGCCGTCGCGAACCCGGTCAAAAAGCGTTATGACTATCGCGCAGTCTACTCATCTGGACGTTTGAAGAGTCGATTTTTTAGTTCTTTAAGTTATAAAACAGCAGCTCTTTGTGAAACCCTACAAGGGCGGCGCATTCATTAAGACTATGGGGGATACATGCAAACAGAATATGAAATCCAAGACCTTGGCACCCACTCTGCATTGACAGAGAGCGCAGCCTTGGGACAGTCATTGTCGCCGGGGCAGTTGCGTGTCATTAAACGCAACGGGACTGTTGTACCCTATGATAACGATAAGATCAGCATTGCCATGACCAAGGCGTTTTTGGCCGTGGAAGGTGGGCAGGCTGCCGGTTCGGCGCGCATCCACGAAACGGTTGAAAAGTTGACCTATCAAATTGCGGCGATATTTCGGCGCCGCATGCCTTCAGGCGGCACGATTCACATAGAAGAAATTCAAGATCAGGTCGAGCTGGCACTGATGCGCTCAGGTGAGCACAAAGTGGCTCGAGACTATGTCATCTACCGCAACGAGCGCGCGCGTCTACGCGAAGCTCAGCGTAAATTAAGCCAGGTCGAGGCGCAGTTCCCAACCTTGTGGGTGATTAGCACCCAGGGTGAGCGGCGCCCCTTGGATCGAGAGCGTCTACACCTATTGGTTACCGAGGCTTGTGCCGGGTTGCTGCACACAGAGCCGGACGCAATTCTGAGCGAGACCTTGCGCAATTTGTACGATGGCGTGAGCGAGGATGACGTCAACACTGCGCTCGTTATCGCTGCACGTACACTGGTCGAGCGAGAGCCCGAATATACCTTTGCGACCTCCAGGCTCTTATTGGATAAATTGCGCCGCGAAGCCTTGACCTTTTTAGGGGTGGCCACGCAAGCGACCCAAGCGGAGATGAGCCAATATTATCCGGCGGCTTTGCCGCGTTACGTACAAAAAGGCGTTGAGTTGGATTTAATCGCGCCGGAGCTGCTCGATTTTGATTTGGATAAGTTGGGGAAGGCGTTATTGCCTGAGCGCGATTTGCAATTTACCTATCTTGGATTGCAAACGCTCTATGACCGTTATTTTATTCACAGTCAAGGTACGCGCATTGAATTGCCGCAGATCTTTTTTATGCGTGTTGCGATGGGTCTTGCTGAGCGTGAAGAGAATAAAAACGAGCGCGCCATTGAGTTTTATCGCCTGTTAAGTTCGTTTGATTACATGTGCTCTACGCCCACCCTGTTTAACGCCGGCACACTCCGCCCACAACTATCCTCTTGCTATCTCACGACAGTGCCAGACGATTTATTTGGCATTTATGGCGCCATGCAAGATAACGCCATGCTGAGTAAATTTGCGGGCGGGCTCGGTAATGATTGGACCCCGGTCCGCGCTTTGGGGTCTTATATCAAGGGCACCAATGGTAAAAGCCAAGGAGTTGTGCCGTTTTTGAAGGTGGCAAACGATACGGCCGTTGCTGTCAATCAAGGAGGTAAGCGCAAAGGTGCTGTCTGCGCCTACCTGGAGACTTGGCATCTGGATATCGAAGAGTTTTTAGAGCTGCGCAAAAATACCGGCGATGATCGGCGTCGCACGCATGACATGAATACCGCTAATTGGATCCCAGATCTATTCATGAAAAGGGTTTTCCAAGATCGTGAGTGGACTTTGTTTTCGCCGAATGATGTTCCCGATTTACACGATCTCTATGGTCGGGCATTTGAAGAGCGCTATGAAGAATACGAATTGATGGCAAAAAGCGGCAATGTGCGTATTTTCAAGACGGTTAAAGCTTTGGATTTATGGCGCAAAATGCTCGGAATGCTGTTTGAAACGGGGCACCCTTGGATTACCTTCAAGGATCCTTGCAATTTGCGTAGTCCACAGCAGCATGTCGGCGTGGTTCACTCATCAAATTTGTGTACGGAAATTACGCTCAATACAAAAGCTAACGATGAGATTGCTGTGTGTAATCTTGGCTCAATTAATTTGGCTCAACACCTAGTGGATGGGAAGTTGGATCACCAAAAATTGGCAAGCACAGTCAAAACGGCTGTCCGCATGCTGGATAATGTGATCGACATTAATTACTACTCAGTTCCTGCGGCCAGAACGAGCAATATGCGCCATCGCCCCGTTGGCCTTGGCATCATGGGGTTTCAGGATGCATTGTATAAACAGCGATTGGCCTATGGTAGCGAGGAGGCGGTGATTTTTGCGGATGAGTCGATGGAACTCATTAGTTATCACGCGATTGAGGCGTCTTGTGATTTGGCTGCAGAGCGCGGTAGCTACAGTACCTTTGATGGCTCTTTGTGGAGTCAAGGCCAGTTACCGATTGACTCGATTGCACTCCTGGAAGAAAGCCGTGGAGCGGAATTTATCCGAATGGATAAAACGCAACGATTGGATTGGACCCGTTTGCGCGACAAGGTCAAAAAACAGGGTATGCGCAATTCCAATGTGATGGCAATTGCACCGACGGCAACCATTGCTAATATCACGGGTGTGAGTCAATCAATTGAACCAACTTACCAAAACTTATATGTTAAATCGAATTTGTCGGGCGAATTTACCGTGGTCAATCCCTATTTAGTGCGTGATTTAAAAGCACGCAATCTCTGGGATAACGTCATGATTAATGATTTAAAATATTATGAGGGATCTCTGCAGAAAATTGACCGCATTCCCGCCGACATCAAAGCCCTTTACGCCACGGCTTTTGAGGTTGAACCGAAATGGTTGGTGGAATCGGCCAGTCGGCGCCAAAAATGGATTGATCAAGCGCAAAGTTTGAATCTGTATATGGCGGGCGCGAATGGTAAAAAATTGGATATTACCTACCGAATGGCTTGGTTCAGTGGTTTGAAAACAACCTATTATTTACGTGCCTTGGCGGCTAGTAGCACGGAAAAGTCTACTGTTGATCGCGGCACCCATAATAAGGTGCAATCAAGCGCTCTGAGCGCGGTCGATCTGGCCCCTGCTGCTGTCCCTAAAGCCTGCTCGTTGGACAATCCCGAGTGCGAGGCTTGTCAGTGATGGGAGCTGTCTCTAAGTAATAAAAAAGGCGCCAATAGGCGCCTTTTTTATTACTGTGTTCAACTTGTCATGCATTGCCGAACAGAGCGGTTGCGTTTAAACCTTGTTTTTCCAAAATGTCGCGAAGCCGTCGTAAAGCTTCGACTTGAATTTGTCTGACCCGCTCGCGCGTGAGGCCAATCTCGCGACCCACTTCTTCCAAAGTGTTGGATTCGTGGCCGCGCAAGCCAAAACGCCTGGCGACGACTTCGCGCTGTTTATCGCTCAGTTCGTCGAGCCAGGCATTCAGATTTTCATTTAAATCAGAGTCCTGTAATAACAGCACAGGGTCACTGATTTGCGTGTCTGCAACGGTATCGATCAAGGTTTTATCTGACGACAGACCGATTGGCGTGTCCATTGAGGTGACTTTTTCGTTGAGTGCCAGCATGCGTTCAACGTCTTCGACAGGTTTTTCAAGTAGATTCGCAATGTCCTCTGGGCTCGGCTCGTGATCGAGCTTTTGTGACAGCTCGCGTGCCGCGCGCAGGTAAACATTCAGTTCTTTAACGACATGAATGGGCAATCGAATAGTGCGCGTTTGGTTCATGATGGCGCGCTCAATGGTTTGACGAATCCACCAGGTGGCGTAGGTGGAAAAACGAAAACCGCGCTCGGGATCGAATTTTTCAACAGCGCGGATTAAACCCAAATTACCTTCTTCAATTAAATCCAGTAGCGCCAAGCCGCGATTCACATAACGGCGCGAGATTTTGACAACGAGACGTAAATTACTTTCGATCATGCGTTTACGCGCGGCTTCTTCACCTTTTAGTGCTTTGCGGGCAAAAAATACTTCCTCCTCGGCAGACAGTAATGGCGAGAAGCCAATTTCATTCAGGTAAAGCTGGGTGGCATCCAACTCTTTGATGTGATCGCCATCCTGCGGCTGTATGGTCTCGGCAGCGGCTGATTCTGCTTTGATGTCGAGGCTTTCGGGCTCGATATCGAGGTCAGCGAGGCTGTCAGCGTCGAGTGCCACATCGTCAAAGTCATCCGCGAGCGGCAGAGCAGATGCCGATGAAGGGGGCGGTGTATTCTGAGGGGTTTGCGAACTGGTTAGAGGGTGCAGGTTGTTGAGTAATTCGGTGGCGAGCAGTTTGGGGTCAGGCATGTTTACGCGGCGTCGGCCGGATTTGGCGGCGGCTTTAGGAGCGATTGATTCACTCATTTGGGGGGCTACCATGGTGGAATCCTCGGGTGTTGTTGGTATGTGCAGCTGGCTTGGCGGTAAAGCGGTAGCGAGGCTGCCTGACCTTATTGTCTTGTTGATCACTGAATACTGTGGCGAATAAGGGATAAAACGGTTTACTGCCAAAGTCGTTAAGACCCTGTATCGCTCTTCTTTTAATGTGTACAGCAAGAGGTTATCGGCTGACGTCGGTAGAACTTGAATCTTGCTCTGAGGCTCACCTGGCATACATCGGCGGCAACAAGACCAGCGGGTCAACCGGAATACCGTTTCGTCGGATCTCAAAATGGAGCTTGATCACATTGGATTCGGTATCGCCTGCTTCAGCAATAATTTGACCTCTATGCACCCTGTCGCCCTCTCGCACCAGCAGTCGGCTGTTGTGTGCGTAAGCGCTGAGGTAAGTCGCTGGGTGCTTGATGATCAACAACTTGCCGTACCCTCTTAAGCCGCTGCCGGCGTAAACCACTTCGCCATCAGCTGCGGCCCGCACAGACTCACCGAATTTTGCAGCTATATCAACCCCCTTGTTAATGCTTTTGGCTGATGAAAATCGTCCTATTAATGAACCTTTGAGTGGCCATGACCATACTAAAGAACTGGTTTTGGGTGTCGCTTTTTTGGCGATATCCGGGGCAGTCGTTTGATTTTTTAAACTTTTGTTTGGATTACCGGTACCCATGTCGCGCTGGAGTGGCTGTGAACTGGACGATGTCGAGCTGTGCATTGATGAGGGTTGTGTCCGTATCGGGGCTGAACTTGCCGGTGGTTTAACGGGAGTTTGGCGCGAACTGCTCGCCATTGTGAGTTTGTGGTAGGTCTTATTGGTGTCGACGCGGCTTGCACTGGAGCCTGCCTGGGTTTCAAGGCGATTATGAGGCCTGGCGGACGAGGCCGAACTTGCCACCGATGTGAGGACCCTCGTGCTGGATACGGTGGCGACTGAGGCTGGTGGATTAACCCTTGGCACCTGGGTGGGTGAGCTATGGAGGGGTACTTGAGGGCGGACTACAGCAACCGGAGTGCCCGCCTGCGCCTGGGTTACAGGTGTTTTATCGAGCAAAATCCAGCTGCCCACAAGAATGCGATAGGGCGGCTCAATGCGGTTGCGCAGGGCTAAATGGTGATAGTCCAGTCCATAGCGTTTGGCGATACTGAAGAGAGTATCACCGGCGACAACTCGGTGACGCGCCGGGCGCTTGCCCGGCGGCTGCTCCAGGCTGATGACAGTGGCTTGTTGCGGGGATTGAGAGCAGCTGCAAAAAAATGCCGCAGCAGTCAAGGTGATTAATATTTTAATCGCGGTGACTGCTATTTTTTTGACGGTCAGGGTCAAAAAAAGTGCTTTTTTGCCAGTTTGCATGGATGGCTAGTTGAAATGGTTATTAGTAATTGCCATAAGAGAGGCTGTTTGATTCTAAAAAAATATAAAAAAATAATAAAAAAGGGCGCCACAGTGCGCCCCTCAATAATCATGCAATGCATTCTAGTGTTGTTTCCCATACTTTGCTGCTATCCACTCGAGTCCCAAGACCAGTGCGACACCTGCCAGTGCGCAGGCGAGGGCAGGGAACAGCAAATGGGGCTGGCCGGTCACCGCGGTATAGGTGCTGGGGAGAACATTCGCGCTTTGTAAGACAATGGTCTCTCCGTGGTGATCCACTGTGGTGACGAGCGCTTGCTTCCAAGGCCAGGTCACTGTGAGCGAGCCGATCAAAAAACCAATCAAGGTTGCGATGGTAATTTGATGATATTGCTGAAGTAGCCAAGACAGGAATCGCGAAAAGGTAATCAAACCGGCGATAGCGCCAGAGCCGAACGATACAAGGAGAAGCAGATCCAGCTCATTCACCGCGCGCAAGAAAACGGGGTAGAGTCCAACCAGTAACAAAATAAAACTGCCTGAAATGCCCGGCAACAACATGGCGCAAATGCCAATGTAGCCACCTAAGAACATAATCCACCAGTGCCCCGGCAGTTGCGCCGGAGTCATAAAGGATACGCCTGCGACAAACAGAGCCCCGGCAACTAAACCAAGAAGATCCTTCACTCGCCAGCGCGGAATGTGTTTAACGAGTAACACCACCGAAGACAGAATCAACCCGAGAAAAAATGCCCAGATCAAAACGGGATGCTCTTTCAATGCGACCGTGATCAGCGCGGCAAAGGTTTTGATGCTGGTTAGTATGCCTAAAAAAAGCGCTATCAAAAAAGCCCCGTTGATGTGTTGCCAAAACGGTTTGAGTCCTTGCCGTGGAATCATTAATAGGGCAGCGGGGGTACACTTTTTTAAGGAATCCAATAATTCATCGTAAATACCTGAAATAAAAGCAATGGTTCCGCCGGATACGCCGGGTACAACGTCGGCCGCTCCCATAGCAAGACCTTTGAGGGTGATGAGCGCGTAATCGCGCAACGTGCGGCGAGGGGGAGTCTGAGTCACGGGAGAAGTCCTGATAATAAGGGAACAAAATGAACCGATTCGATAATGTGGCTGAGCCAAGCATCCTGATGGCGCCGAAACAGCGTTAGTTTTTGTGCGTCATCTCCCAATGGCAGTATGGCGATGCCCTTGGGGTGCAGCTGGTTTAACAGGTTGGGTGGTAGCTCCGTTGCGGCGGCGGTGCCTAAAATGGCGTCAAAAGGCGCTGCTTCAGGCCAGCCATATTGACCATCGGCGTGGCGGCTGAAAATATTCTGAAATCCCAACGCTTGCAAACGGCGAGTCGCTTTCGTGTGAAGTGGCGCTATGCGTTCGACCGAGTATACCTCAGAGTAGATTTGCGCCAGTATGGCCGTTTGGTAGCCGGAGCCTGTGCCAATCTCGAGTACACGATTAAAGTAGTGGCCATTTTGCAGAAGGAGTTCGGTCATTCTGGCGACGGTATAGGGTTGTGACAGGGTTTGTTTAAACCCAATCGGCAACGCCATTTCATCATAGGCGCGGTGGGCAAGGGCTTCATCCACAAACAGATGTCTCGGTGTCTTTGCCAAGATATTCAGCGCGCCGGCATGCGAAATGCCTTTTTGCTGCAGGCGTTGCAACAGTCTGAGGCGCGTGCGTTGGGAGGTCATTCCCACGCCTTGGTGGCTGAGTTCATCAAGCATGAAAATGTCGTGGTTGTGTAGGAGTGAATGGCCTTTGGTAAGGGTCGCGAACTATATCACAGCGACTTTGCCCGCTATGGGCTCTGGCGGCGGCTATGTTAGGATGCCGGCGTTTTTTTATTGTTGAGAGAGTCTTATCATGAGCTTGAACGCAGTCCCTACCGGTAAAAACCCGCCCGATGAAATTAACGTGGTCATTGAGATCCCTCAAGGCGGAGAGCCCATCAAATATGAGCTGGATAAAGAGTCGGGCGCACTTTTTGTCGACCGTATTCTCAGCACCTCCATGCGTTACCCCTGCAACTATGGGTACATTCCCAACACCCTCTGTGGCGACGGTGATCCTGCAGATGTGTTGGTCTTGATGCCCATGCCGTTGGTGCCCGGTTGTGTCGTCAAATGTCGCCCCATTGGTGTGCTGAAGATGACTGACGAAGCCGGAGAAGATGCCAAGTTACTGGCAGTGCCAGTCAGTAAAACCACTAAGCTCTACGACGGCATTCAGTCTTACCAGGATTTACCCGAGATCCAGCTCAAGCAAATTGCGCACTTTTTCGAGCGGTATAAAGATCTCGAAGTGGGTAAGTGGGTCAAGGTTGAAGGTTGGGGTGATGCACAGGCTGCCAAAACGGAAATTCTGGAGTCAATTGCTCGCTTTAATGCGGCTCAATGAGCCTTGCGCGCGCATCATCCTGAAAAAGGCCGCTTCCAGCGGCCTTTTTTGTTTCAGGCTCCTCTGGCTTTTGGCTAGGCTAGGGGTGGCTAAAATGCGAGACGGTTCTCTTTTTGTGTTGACCCAGGCCGATTTTGTGAGGGCATCGGAATTAATGAGCCAAGTGCCTGTCCTGCTTTGGGCGCTCTGTGGTGCCAGGTGAGTGCAGCGAGTATACTCGCCCCTCTTTTTTTAACGCACGAGGCTTCGGTATGCAGTGGAGCAAGGTATGTAGGCAGGCAGTGTTGGCTTGTGGGCTCTGGTTTGCAGCCTGTTACGCGCCAGTGGTTGTGGCGGGTGTGGATACCTATGAGTTTGGTCAGGAAGCTGATCTTGATCGTTACAACACGTTTATTGAAGAGTTGCGATGCCCCAAGTGTAAAAACCAGAATTTGAGCGGTTCAAACTCGCCGATTGCCAAGGATTTGCGCCGTGAGTTGCACCGTTTAATCACAGAAGGTAAAGAGGATCAGCAGATTATTGATTTTATGGTGAGCCGGTACGGTGATTTTGTCCTCTATCGCCCACCTCTGCAAAAAAATACCTATGTGCTCTGGATAGCGCCGGGCGCCATGTTGATTTTAGGTCTGTTGATTTTGGGTTTTATTGTCTTTAAACGCAGCCGAACCCCGAAAGCGAGCACGCTGACCGATGGTGAGCAGGAGCAGCTCGATACCTTTCTCAAAACGACGTTGAACGCGTCTGAATCCTCCTCTAAGACCCCCACGAAGAAGTAGACATTATGGCTTTTTGGCATCTGGTTGTTGTCATGAGTGCTGTCGCAGCGCTCTTTGTATTGTGGCCGCTGTTTCGTTTGCCGGTTACCCGTCGCTTAGCCGCGCAGCCAGTGCGACAGGATGTGACCCAAGCACAGCTCTATGAAGAGCACTTGGCGGATCTGGATAAGGCGTTGCTGGTGGGGGACATTGATAAAGAACAGTATCAGGCGCTGAAACTGGAGTTGCAGCGGACTTTGATGCAAGACAGTGAGGGGCTGGCACCCGTCAAAGGTCGATCCGGTGGCCAATTGTTGCTGATTCTGGTGGCCTGTTTGTTGCCGGTATTGGCGCTCGTTTTTTACAAGCAATGGGGCGCGCTCCCGGATTGGAAAATCTACGACATGCTGCAGGCTGAGGAGGCTAACCCACCTGAAAACAACGAAGCCTTTGTGCAGAGCACCAAAAATTTGTTGATCGAAGTGCGTGCGCGCTTGAAACAGCAGCCAGATAATCACCAGATGCGTTTTTTGTTGGCGGAGCGTTCCATGGCGATTCAAGATTATGACGAAGCCATTGCGGCTTACCGCCACTTGCTGACCGTGGAACCCAACTCGCCGAGTGTGGCGATCAAGCTGGCTCAGGCGTTGTTTGTGCGCGAGGGCAATAAAGTGACAGATGAGGTGGCTGAGTATGCGGAAATCGCCGTTCAGGGCGCTCCATTTATGTATGGTGCGCTGGAAATGGCCGGCATGGTTGCCTTTCACCGCGAGGATTACAAAAAAGCCGTGCAATACTGGCAGCGCGCCAAAGGGCAGTTAGACCCGGCCAGCCGTGCCGCTCAGGCGTTGGATGGGGCCATTTACCGTGCGGCTCAAGCCGCTGTGGCGCGGGGTGATGCCGCCGACGCACCGCCACCTTCGGAGCCTGCCACTGCTGTAGCCGACGGGGTCGAGGTGAGTGTGTCCTTGGCCTCTGGCGTCTCAGTAGCCCCCACAGACGCGGTGTTTGTGTATGCGCGCGCCTTTAACGGCGCCAAAATGCCCTTGGCGATTCAGCGCATGACGGTGGCAGATCTGCCCAAAACGCTGCGACTGGATAAAACCATGGCCATGGCGCCTGGCATGGATATTTCTACTGCGCCGGAGCTGGAGTTGGTGGCGCGGATTTCCAAATCGGGCAGCGCCATTTCGCAACCGGGCGACTGGCAAGGGTCACTTGGGCCTGTCAAGCTGGCTGATAAGGGCGGACCCTACGCCATCGAAATCGCCACGCAAATTCCCGAGTAGCGATTGCGCGCAGCCTGGCTGGTGTCATATTTGATTCAAAATTAAACGACTAGCCGATTTGCGTGACAGTTGTTCGTCAGTTTTACGTCGCATCTGCTCTCTTAACGGAATTTACCGTGTAGAATCCGCCGCTTTATTGTCACTGCTACCTTGTGACACCTGTCGAGCGCTCTGTGCGCCAGGCGGGTGCTCAGGTGGGTTTTATCAACGGGCGACTACGATTTCAGCGAGCTTATGCGGTTAAAGTGCATCAAATTGGCAGGGTTTAAGTCCTTTGTGGACCCTACCACCGTGACTTTTACCAATAATTTGTGCGCCGTTGTGGGGCCAAATGGGTGTGGTAAGTCCAATATCATCGACGCCGTACGCTGGGTGATGGGCGAATCCTCCGCCAAAAATCTTCGTGGCGAGTCCATGACGGATGTCATTTTTAATGGCAGCCACCACCGCAAGCCCCTGGGTCAAGCGTCGATCGAACTGGTGTTTGATAACAGCGACCACACTTTAAAAGGGGAATACGCGGCCTACGCCGAGATTGCCATTCGGCGTAAGGTTACGCGCGACGGGCAAAATCAGTATTACCTCAATGGTGCCAAGTGCCGCCGGCGCGATATCACGGATATCTTTCTCGGGACGGGACTGGGTCCGCGCAGTTACGCCATCATCGAACAGGGCATGATTTCGCGTTTGATCGAAGCCAAACCCGAAGAATTGCGCATTTTCATCGAAGAAGCTGCGGGTATTTCGAAGTACAAGGAACGCCGCCGCGATACTGAAAGCCGCATGCAGCGCACGCGCGAAAATCTCGAACGCCTCAGTGATATTCGCGATGAATTATCCCGCCAGTTGGCGCGGCTTGAGCGTCAGGCCGAAGCCGCCAAACAGTACACTGAGCTTAAGGCGCAAGAGCGCCAAGCCAAAAGTGATGTGCAAACCCTAAAGTGGCGCGCTTTGCAGCGGCAGCTTGAGCAGCAGCAGGCTGCTGTGACCCAGGCTGAGTTGTCGGTGGAGGCGGCGCTGACGACTCAGGTTGCGCAGGATGCCGACTTGGAGCAGCAGCGCCAAGATTGGATTGAGGTGGGCGAGGCGTTTCAGCAAGCGCAAGAGCGTTACTATCGCTTGACCGCCGAGATTAGTCGCCTTGAGCAAACCTTGGCGCATGCCGAGGCGCGCCATCGCGACTCGCAGGCAGAACTGACCCAGTTAGAGCAGGATCTGGCGCAACTTGCGGCCCACCAAACGCTGGACCAGACACAGGCGCAAACGCTGGCGGATACCCTGGCCAGCTTGGCGCCGCAAGAGCCTGTATTGTCGTCTAGGGCTGAACAATCAGCCGAGCGCTTAATCCTGGCGCAAGAAGCTTTGCAGACCTGGCAAGAGGGCTGGGACAGATTTAATCGCGATGCTGAGCAGCCGCGACAGGCAGCCGAGGTGCAGCAGGCACAGATACGCCGCCTTGAGTTGGATTTGCAACGCAATCAGGCCAAATGCGAGGCCTTAGAGCGCACGCTACAGCAGTTGGCGGATCAGTTGCAGGCCGGCACCCTCGACAGACTGCAGGATGCGCTCGCCCTCGCGCGTGAAAGCCGGCTGGAAGCCGAGGCGACATCGGAAGCCGCTGATGCCCAGTATCTCGCTGCGGCAAGCCAAGAGCAGACATTGCGCCAAACCTTAGCAGCAGCACAAAGTCAGCATCAAAGCGCTGAAGCAACCTACCGGTCGCTCAGCACCTTGCAGGCGTCGGTATTGACGCCTGCGGACCCCTTGCCCGAGTGGATGCAATCCCCTCTTGCCCCTCAGCCAATGGTTCAGTATTTAACAGTCACACCGGGCTATGAGCGGGCGCTGGAAGTCGTGCTGGGTGATCTCCTGCACGCCTGGGTGCTGGAGTCACCCGTTCAGCAGTGGCCGCTCACCACCGGGCCTTGGCCGAGTTATGCGCTGGTGTCCGCCAGTCAAGCGCCAGTCATGCAGGATACGCGTCACCCTTTGGCCTCTGATAGCTTGCTGCATCAGGTGTCGTCCAGCCTTGACCTGTCGCCTTGGTTGGCCTCAGTCCGCTGGGTGCCCGATATGGAACAGGCGCAACAGATTCTCCCTAGGCTTGCCGCCGGGGAATCCGTGATTACTGCCGATGGTATCTGGTTGGGGCCTGGCTGGCTCTGTGCCGGCGGTGATTCGCCGCAGTCCGGACTGGTTGCGCGCCAGCAGTGGCTGGCTCAGCTGGCGGAAACCTTGCCAGCGTTTGAGCAGACCTTAGTTCAAGCGGAGGAAGATTATCGCCTGGCCCAAGAGGCGCTTGCAGCGGCTCAGTTGCAGCGGCGCCACAGTCAGCAACAGTTGATGGATGCTGAGCGGCAGCTGAGCGCTGCCGACCTGGCCTTGACGGCTGAGGCAGACCGCCAATCCGAGCTGACTGAGCGCCAGACTCGTTTGCGGTATGAGCGCGATGAGAGTCGCGAGCAGATAACGCAAGACCAGGAACAGTTGGCCGAGGCGCGCCTACAGTGGGAAGTCGCTCAAGAGGCGATTGAGCGCGATGTCGTTCGTCGCGAGGAGTTGCTCGCCGAGCGCGAGCGGCTGCAGCAAGCGCTGTTGCAAGGCCGCGCTCAGGCAGAGCAAGACCGCGATGCCCTCTATCAGCTGACGCTGCGCGTCCAGTCGTTAAACACTCAGTATGCTGCCATCACACAAGGCCAGTCCCGTTTGCAGGACCAGGTCGCGCGGTTGCAAGAACGGCAAATCACAGTGCACCAGGCGATAGCAGACCTTCTGGCGCCACTGGATGACTACCGCGATGAGCTGGAAGGACTCTTGATTCGCCGCTTGTCGCTAGAGTCGGGGTTACAACAAGCCAAGCAGGCTCGCGACGAGGCTGAGGTGCGACTGAAAGCCACTGAAAAGGCGCGCCACAGCACGGAGCTGGGTCTTCAGCGCGAGCGTTTGGTGCTGGAGCAGGCGCGGCTCGATTTGCAGGCGATTCGTTTTCAGGTGGATGCCTTGGAGCAGCAGCGGCTGGAATCGGGCGGAGATCTCGCCTCCTTGACAACCGACACCGTCAGCCTGACTGAGCCGGACTTAACCGCGCAGCTTGCAAAACTGGCGCATCAATTATCCCGTCTGGGTTCCATAAATTTGGCAGCTATGGAAGAGTACCAAGTCGAGCAGGAGCGCAAAACCTATCTCGATACGCAGGATGCAGACCTGCGTGACGCCTTGGCTACATTGGAAGAGGCGATACGCAAAATTGATCGCGAAACGCGCGCGCGCTTTAAAGACACCTTTGATCAGGTGAACAGCGGCTTGCAGGCGTTGTTTCCAACGGTTTTTGGGGGCGGTCAGGCCTATTTAGAACTGACCGGTGATGACCTGCTCGATACCGGTGTTGCCATCATGGCCCAGCCGCCCGGTAAGCGAAACAGCACCATTCATTTGTTGTCAGGCGGCGAAAAAGCCTTGACGGCCATTGCGTTGGTCTTTTCCATTTTTAAACTCAACCCTGCTCCGTTTTGTATGTTGGATGAAGTGGATGCGCCTCTGGACGACGCCAATGTCGGCCGTTACGCCCGCTTGGTGTCGCACATGTCAACTCAGGTGCAGTTTATTTACATTACCCACAATAAAATCGCTATGGAAATGGCGACACAATTGATGGGTGTCACCATGCACGAGCCGGGTTGCTCGCGCATGGTGTCGGTCAATCTTGAAGAGGCCGCTACCTTAGCGGCACAGGAGGAGAGCCTCGATGCGTGACTGGTTAACGGTGGGCATAGTGCTGTTGATTATTGGAATCATTCTGGACGGTATCCGCCGTGTGCGCGCTGCACGCGAGGAGCGGATCATGATGGACCGGGATTTAACCGAGCCTGATGCCCTTGAGCCGGTGATGGGCAGTGAGTTTCCGTCGGGGGGGGCGCGCATCGCCGGTTACCGCCACCCGGAAGACATTGCCACGGTGCGGCATACGCTCAAGTCGCGTTTGGCGGCTCAAAAGCAAACCCTGGGCATGCCAAAGGGTGATGATCCCTCTGCTCGGGTTGTGCCGCCCGCTAAGCGCGAAGTGCCTGTGTTGATGGATGCGCACCCCGTTGCGCCTGTGTCAGTGCCTTTTGTTGTGGGGCAACATGACCAGGAGCCGGTCGTAGGGGCTTTGCGCCTCGATGAAATCGAAGATGATAGGCCCGTGGTGCAATGGCCGCCGCTCAATGCCCGTTCAGGGTACGCCGATAGCGATCTGC
>JACCDR012428084.1_pt1 | contig 20164 bp, 21 predicted proteins | sample 7446431 | NCBI WGS metagenome assembly JACCDR01 (sample SAMN15323443, study PRJNA562643) | freshwater metagenome | isolation source: river surface water | place: USA:Blue River Watershed | collected 2017-08-17 | reverse complement strand
TCGCATCAGATAGATCTCCCAATGCGAAAGCTTCTTGTAGATTTTTCTTATTATCTTCGAAAATCTTAGATACTAGTTGTAGAGTATATTTTCCTTTTTTATGATCGAATAGTATCAAACCTTTGACATACAAATCTCCATCTTTTGCATAAAAGATCTGCATAAGATTATATATTAAATCCATATATCTATATGTCAAAGGTGGAGAAAATTGATAATCAAAATCTCCACTCGCCCAATTATCTTGATCTACTAAATCTTCTCCAAGCAATTCGATGAAAATTTCCTTAAGTATGTCTCCGACTTTTCCTATATAATTTTTAGCGAAAGGTATAGTTTCTGAAAATGGAAGAGAATTGACATCGGTTATGATTAAAGTCTTTATATTCTCAGAACGAACTAAAGGATTTATGTTATTTTCATCATCAACCACATAAAATTCTCTACTGAAGCCATCTTCATCTTTGGCTCCTACAGGTTTAAATGATATTTTCAATTTGTCTCTTCCGTCTCCTCGAAATAAATACTCATTCTCTATAAAATCATAAGGATTAGAAATGGATACAGTTCCATTCATGAATGGATCAAAGATGGAATCGATTAGTGTCATTCCTCTTATAGCTGATTTTGTAAATTTAATTTCTTGATTATCTGAATTGGATAATAAAAAATCAATTTCATAATCTATGTCATTTATTTTTGTGACAGTCATTAGAAATGTCTTCCTCCGAATATTGTTCCTTGTGTTATGTCAGAATATATAAGTCCTCGCAATGAATCTGTTATATATGCTAATTGTGTTCCACCTTCAACATAAAATGGGGCACCGTCAAACTTATCTTTATTAAGAAGATATAATATCCACCAAGATTTTATATCTCCATATATATTGTAAGAAATAGTCGTCATTGGGAGCCTAGTCTTGACTTCATAATATCTTATATATTGACTATCTATGACAGGAAATTCTATTTTCTTCAGAATATTATAATAGTAGAATTCCTTGTCATCTATAGATGCTTTGAAAACTTTAAATATGCGTTCATAATCTTTAACGCTTAATGCACTAAGACTTGGAATTTGATTTTGGTATTGCCCTGTTTCTATACTCATTATGCTTTATCCATGAAGTTCGAAACTTCGATTGTTAGTGATTGGAATGACATGGATACTTGATATCCTTCTGGAACAATTATTCCATCTATGTTTCTTTTCGTTCCTAAGAATGTTACATCAAAATCGCTACAATACGCCCATCTGATAAATCTATGACCGGGAACCTTAACTTGATATATTCTAGGTGGTTCCATTGCAATACTATTGATACGTTTCGGTCTATTTATTTCCGTGAGACGTTTGATCAACTTATAGTTTTTATCATAATCATCATTAATAGTATTTGCTAAAACAAATGAAACATTCAATGGACCTTCATTAGCAGATGAATATTCATAAAACTTAGGAGTCTCCATATATGATCCGGGAGATGTTCCTGCCATTGCACCTATTCCAGCCCTAATGGAATTTGTGGCGCTTTCCGTCACTGTCGATCCATTTAATGCGCCTTCGATCATTGCGCCACCGATTCTTTTAGATATACTAGCGGCATTTGCCCCTTGCGCTACAATAGATGCAGCAGTTTGGAATTTTCCATCGAGTGCTTCTCCTATTCCTCCCCCGCCTCCGAATCCGTTTTGGAATGTATCTCCGAAAACATTTCCAAATGATCTAATACTATCTTGGAAGAATGGGAAATTGAAGTCATCTTCTGGTTCAGTTGCATCACCATACAACTTATCGTAAAATTCATCTGGCTCTGCAACAGTGGCCAATTCTGCATAAGATTTGAAACGATTCAACACTAGGTTTGAGTTAATCTTAAAAGATTTAACCCAAACTCTAGGAGCCTTCTTTCTAATGGCTGAACCTCTTGGAGAACTGGTCCAGTCGTAATCTTTTACAATGTCAAATTTCACTTTACAATATTTAAGCTAGTGCGTATGGGCTTGAAGGATATCCCATTCTATTATTACCTATAGTCGAAGACGGTCGTTCTGATCCTCCACTAGATTGTGGTGAATTATTCACAACTGTTACATTAGACGCTTTTCCACCAAGAGCTTTTATCATTTCTCTAGTATTGCGCTCAATTCCTGCCAAATACATATTTGCCATATCAGATGCTTTCACCAGAAGATTCAATCCTACATTTTCCTGTTTAGCGCCCAAGAATTCATCAATCGCGCCTCCGCGTTTCATGCCTAATATTTCATCTTTGTTACTAAATGGATAAACACTATCGCCCTTAATGATGAAATCTTGCATCTCATTCTTAGGTGGCTGAGTTCCTGTCACAAATGCTCCAATAGATTTGCTATATTTTGGCGGCATGATGTAATCATTTAATAGTCCTCCAACGAAGCGTCCCAACATATCACCACCGATGGCACCTAGAATGCCTCCTACGATGTTTCCCCCAACAGGTATAATTGTTCCCGCCGCGCTGCCTAAGAACGTTCCTAGGGCACTTCCGCCTAATGCTGTGACACCTTGAACAACCCTACGACCAGATTGTGCTTGAAGATCATCCAAACTGATTTCTCCACGCTCATACTTTTCTTTTAGGGATTTTATATCATATGCTGTAAAAGCACTTTCAATTAATGGTCCAACTACAGGAAGCTTCACCAGTTTACCCATTAACTTGAACATTCCGCCTGCACCTTTAATGACGCCTTTAGATGCATCTTGGACTGCGGATTTTGCTGGACCTAATGCAAAATTTCCTACAGCTTTTGCACCTTGCACCGCAAGTTTTCCAGCTTTTGTGCCTGTTTCTACTACAGCATTTCCCACCGCAGATGCCCCCGATTTTATGCCTGATACAGCTTTTGCTCCGACATTTTTAACTGAATTCCAAAAACCTCCTGCTTTTTCTGCAATTGATGCTCCTGCGGATTTTGCAGCATTTGCCCCTTTGCCTATAAATTCTTTTGCTCCAGATGGTATTACATTCTTTGCAAATTCTTTGGCGGCTGTTAATATGGATAATAATTTATTCTTCAATCCTGTGAAAAATGAACCTATAGATTTTATGGCGCTACTAAATGCTCGACCTACGGATTTAAATGCCTTAGATCCTTTTATAGATGTCCAAACACCTTTAAGTTTTTTGACTATATTTGAAAAGAAACTTTTAAATGATGATACAATTTTTGAAAACGATCTACCTATTCCTCTCAATGCACCTTTAATTGCACTACTTACGGCTTTAAAGAATTTGGAGCCTGTTATCTTTTTCCACAAAGATGATACAAGGCTTCCTATACCTTTAAGCATATTGCCCAAACCTTTTAGAATTTTAGAGAATAGACCTTTGAAAAATTTAGGAGACAACTTTTTCAAAAGTCCCGCCAAACCTAATGCGCCTAATAATGTATCGATCCAACTCGACGTTTTAGATGTTCCGTTTGCAGTAGGTTGTCGTTCCTTCGCTATAGTAGCTTTTTGTGCTATTTTAGATGTTAATGTCTTTTCTTTTTTATCTGGCTTTAGGCGCTTTTCCGCTTCAAAGAAATTTTTTATGAAAATGTTAGATACCTCTGTCGCTCTCCTAATTTCAGAAGATGTTAATTTTGCTGGTATTTTATCTCCAAATGTAGATCCTCCCGGAGATTTAGCTATATTGGAGTTTACGAGAGAATCATCTTTCCCTCGCATCAATTCTGCATTTATCTCAGTTTGATCTTTTAGCAGACCAAGAAGTTCCTCAATGGTATCCATTGAAGTTATTTAATTCATTCAAACAGAGATGAATCTAAATCTACAGTTAGATCATCTAGAGTTAATGTCTTTTCGTCATATTCACTAATTTTTCTAATAAATTCTGATATTTCTGTGGTTACAGATGCAGGTAGATTGTTGACTATTTTGATTTTTTCTTTTATATTGATAGAATCAAAATCTATGACTTTTTCTCCAAATTCTATACATTTGATAAATTTTGGTATCTCGTATTCCAACATTGCAGCAATGTTTTCTCCCAATCCTCCATCTTGTAGAGATTTTAGTTCCTCTACACAAGCAATAAGAAACTTATTCTCTTTCGACAATGTGGGAATTTCTAACTTTATGGTAAACTGCTCGTTTCCAATTGACAATTCACTTAGACCCTCCCATTCTTTTGCATTGTCTATAAGAGAAAGTATGGAAATTTCTTTATTTTCGACAATTATTGGCTTATCGGTCAACATTCGTCTAAGATGAAGTGCGATCTGAACCCGATCTGTCAATCTTAAATCTGTGAGATTTGTGCTATCTATGATTGCAGTATTGAGTTGATGTATGAAAGAAATCACGCCAATAAGACCATCCAAGCCTGTAGTGACCAATGATTTTTGGTGTTTAAAATCTAAAGGAGTGAGCGCAATTGTTCTTCCATTTACATAAATTTTTTCAGTTTCTTCGGCGGCATCTTTTAAAATGCTAAGAAAATCGTCTAGTGTAGATTTTGAACTCATATTGTAGATTTAGTCTCGGTATTGCTTTTTTCAATCTCTTCGCTATACAAACGTATAATAAGTTCCAAATCTCTTGGTGTTCTGGAATTTAAGTATTGCAAATCTGGTATTCTTTTACTTATCATAAATATAAGTTCTGTTATTTCATCATAAGTATAATAACTAAACAAAGTTCGTATAAAAACGAAACTACTATTATCAAACAAACTTATTTTTATATCTGGCAAATTTGCGCGTGCTTTAAATATCGTAATTGGAGAATTTATATCTGATATAACTTCTTGAATCTTTAAGATTGCTTTAGCGTTAAACATACTAATTATATCATTTTTAGACTCGTCATTCAACTCTCTAAAATACAAAGTTTTATGTTTGTGGACCATGCAATATATACAATCCATCAATAAGTCCTCTTTATTTTTATGAACAAGTTTAGTGGGATAGTCTATATGAACCTGATAATCGTCCATATCTATAACTGTTCGAATATCTTTTATATTATTGAGGATCTCCCTTAATAAAAATTTTATGTCTATATTAACATTGGTTGACCCATTGTTAAATGTTATCTGCTCTGACACAAATTGCATTCTTGCGTTTATAAGTGTCAAAAGTTTAGTTAATGAATTGATGTCGCCAATCAATCGATCATTTAGAAAATTCTCTAAGTCTCCATCGTCTCCATTCTCCAGTATAAATGACAATGACCTAAAATCTTCTATTGTTAAATCTTTGATCTTTCCGATCTCACCATTTATCGGATTTTTTACTGATAATATCATAACTGTTGATAGTTCTCACATGCGAACGTAACTGATTTAATAATAAAATCAGTATTGTCAAAGTTCAATGTGAAGCCTTCAACTGCTGTTGGGAATACTTTCTTAAATTTGTAACCTTTTCTAAATGCTCCACCATTGGTGTATTGTTTGACCTCTAGGTTAGCCTTTAGTTGAGATCCTACTAGTCCATTAATCCCTATTGCGATCATCCAAGGTCGAAAGAACTCATGCTCCAAGTCTTGTCGAGTTTCTAGAAAGTTTACTGTAAATGATCTATCTAAAAAATTAGATCTTTGATCCAACCCGTAACCCGGAAGATATCCACCTGTTCCAGATCCAGTATTCATAGCTTGAAACGAAGAAGATTCGGTGGGTATTGTAACTTCTTGAGCAGGAAGAATATGAGAGTTTACTGTCATAGAATTCGGAGTCAATTTCGCTCTCCAACTTTCTTGAGCATCAGATAATACTTCGTTGATTGCTCCTATAGATACGCCATCTATATTAACAGACCATAAAACAGGAATGGATAAGCAAAAGCGAGGATCTCCGCTAAACGCTTGTAAAAAATCCGTAGATTGAATCATAAGACTATTTAAACGAAAAGGCCCGCTTTGGTGGCGGGCCTTTTGTTATTAACTAAAGTCTTTGTAGAAGTGATATGCGAACGTCGCTGTAAGTGTCAGAATTTCTCCTGTTCCGTCCGCAATTTGATATTGAACTTCTCCAATATCTCTAATTGATGCACCAACTAGCTGAATGGTCTTAATTGTCTGTAACCCCTGAGAACCATCTGGATCTGTTGGGGAACATAATGACAACACATCTAATGTAATGGTTGATTCTGGTCCCGGCATACAAATTTGTCCTGTAGTCGTTTCGTTGTTGAACAATCTGCGAGATGCCTTTTCCAACTTAGTTCTAAGTTCAATATTCTGATCATGGTAGAACTCGATGGAGTATCCTTCGGAGTTTGGATATGAAGACTTACCGGGAACATTGAACTGTTGACCAGCATAGTTCACGATTTTGTTTTCTATGTTTCGACCCGGTAAAAATGCACTTCTAGCGTAAACTAGATCTGTTTCTCCGTTGAGTTCAAGACCAGCGATGCTGATTTGCTTGACTCTGAAAAGAAAGTCTCTAGAGAACTGCTTTTGTGCAGCTTGGGTGAAGAAGGTTTCAATAGTAGTAGCCATATCTTTATTTAATAATTAGTATCCATAATTATCATCCAACAATTTAATAAGAGTTGGTGGTATTGGTTTACTTGTTGTATATTCAAATGCTTCATGTTCCAAAGGCCAATCCAAAGGCAATTTAATCTCAAATAAAGACAATGCCTCATCTTCATCAAATTCGTCCCCCAACCAATTCATAATAGCATACTCCACGTCATCCATACTACCAAACATGTAAATTTTTTCATCTACTTCACCTAAATTGGTGCTTCTATCTCCTATTGATGGAGTGAGTCCATTTTTCAATATAGAAGATGTGTTTACAGACGGAGAGATATGATATAGGATATTATATCCAACGGATTCATATATCAAACCCAAATCTTTTAAGTAGTTCATAAAAATATTTAAATGAATTTCAAAGAATATCCTTTAACTTTGTCTAACTTTCCCTGAATTAATCTACTGATACTTACATTAGATAAAATACCAGTTGAAAATGCTTCTTCTTGGGTTCTATAAGAACCATATTCGGTGTCATTTTTGATTAGCACGAATGGTTTACAATCTCTTTCCCATCTATTCTTTCTACCTTTGGCTGCGGCTTCTTTGAATATTTCTGGTTGTTCTGATTTTACCTTTTTCATATTGGAAACACACTTATTTCGAAATTCTTGATATCTTTGCGTTCCTTTATTGGAATTTCTAGTTGCTAGAGACTTTGCTAATATTTCAGGCGTTCTTTTATATAAATTACCCCCACCGACAATTTTAGCCAAATTCATGCACATATCATCATCGTAATATTCATCTAAATATCGTTGTTCGACTTCAAATAAATTTTCTTCTTCTCCGACGATTTTCAAGATTTCATATTTGAAATTATCATATCCATGTTTATTGTATGCTCGTTGTAAGATAGAATTCTTATGATTGTTTTTATTAAGATCTAAAATGTGAAGCCTAATTCTATTTTTAAGATTTATAGTTGATCCAATATAATATCGCTCATTGATTGTGATTTTGTAAATACATCGCATATAAACTATTTACGCTAGTAGAGTAAATTTCAACCCTACTAGCGTAAATCTATTTTAATGTGTGTAACTTATTAACCTATAATCTCTTGGAAATTTGCATCGGTCGTGGTGGCAGAAAATTCAACGATGATGAATTCTGCTGTTCTTGTTGGTTTGATCAGAACGGTTGCTCGCAATTCGTTGTTATCAATAACTTGTGGAGTGTTCACTCGTTCGTCAGCAATAATCAAGTAATCATATAGACCACCATTCTGTTTAGCGTATTCGAAGATCGGTGTCAATGTATTGACGAATCGAGTTCTTGTGAATTCGTTGTTTGGTTCGAACAAGTAATACTTGGAAACCTTCTTGGTTGGTCTTTCGAGTGCCAAGAATAATCTACGAACATTCAATCTATCGAATGCGCTGGACTTACGGCTTAGTGTCTTTTGTCCTAGAACCACGATTCCTGCATCTGCGGAGAATGTGATAGGGTTCAAGTTAGCCTTATACAATTCGTCACGTTGCTTCTGGTTAGGATTGATCGCTAGATCTAGTGCATTTGTGACTAAGCCTCTTGAGAAACCTGCTGGTGCGGACCACATGAATTCTGCGGCGTCAGATCTTGCAAAGATCGCTCCCAAGAATCCAGATGATGGCAACCAAATCTTTTCTCCAGTAAACTCATCGTATGATAGCATCCAGTTAGCATATGAGGCAGCATATGATGTGTTTTCCAATTCGAATTGGTGTCTTATCGCCCAATACTCATCTACTTGGAATGATTTGGTTCTATCTGATAGAACTTTGGTATTCTTACCAACTACCATTGTGTGTCTAATAGGATCTGCAATGAAAACACAATCTCCGCGACCCCCGGTATTGCTTGGTAGGTTACAGAAGTTTTCAAACTGGTTGAACACTGCACTATAATTTGCTCTAATTTCTGTAGCGTTTGCATCTGAAGAGATATCGCTTGATGTTCTTAAACTGTCGATTTTTGTCTTGAGGGCATTATTGTAGAATGTATCATCGTAATACGCTGTTCCAGCGGCAGATGCCATTGTGAATATAGTTCCCAATCCAGCTTCAACTAGAACGTCAATATCGTAAATTTCGTCGTTCTTGATGCTCTCCAATGCTCTGTTGATCTTTGTTGGAACATTTCCGACAAATTTTTGAGTAAGTGTAGAACTGGAGAACGCTCCAAGAGGATATAGAGAATCTGCATATCCCAATGATGCTTTCATTGTGGCAAATGCGGTTGCGTCAATTCCGACAATTCCGACAGTAGCGGATTGTGCAAATGCAGCTTCCATTCCTCTTGTCAAAACTCGAATTCTCTTCAATGGTATACCGTTAGCGCCCAAGCTGGATTGTGTGAATCTGTTGGAGATGTATGGGTTTACCAAAATTTCAACGTTTCTACTCTTCTCATCAGACGCTTCCAAGAAGAATGGAATTGCTGGTCCACCTAGAGGGTTGAGACGTTGTCTGAAACTGTCGATAGATCCTACGATTGCATCATCTAGGACGAAATCCAACTTGAATGCTTCAGTTGCAAACACTGACTTACGAAGTTTGAACACTGCGACATTTAGAAGGTCGTCGTCATCTCTTCCATCGATGTTATAGTCAGTCAAGTTCTCCATGATTTGGGAAATGGAGTTTGTAGGACCGTTAAATGTTGAAGATAGGTTAAACTGAAGTGTTCCGTTAGGAATTGTGGTATATGCTACTTGGTTAGCACCACTCAATCCGACATAGTTACTTGTCAAACTCAATGTTTTAGCTTGAACAATAGAATCAAAGTTAGATGCTGGGTTCAAGTTGCTATTATCTGCAATACCGACATAATAACCTTCAAACTGGCTGTTGATAGTCGTTTGTGCCTTATCAAGAATGATAACTCCAGCCTTTCCTAGTGCTGAAAGTGCGCTTAGTTGTGGTGCTGTTCCCGCTGTAGCAGACCAATCGAATAGTGTTCCTTCTACGGCTTGATTATATTCAGCTTCCGTAAGATTTACGTGAACAGGTTCACCCAAAAGATATGTAGCCGCACTTAATTGTAGATTTGTTGTGACTGCTGATGTGGAAGGAACGTATGATAAAACTGGATAAACCAATGCTGAGTGCTGAGTTCCGAAACCATCACCAGATCCAGATCCATAAGGAAGTCTAAAAGTATAGATATTTGCAGGAGAATTAAGCAACTCTCTTACGGAGTAATAAAAATATCTTTCTGCACTATTGGTTGGTGTTCCATAGATAGATTCAAGCTCATCTCTAGATGTAATTTTGATTACCTCGTCAGATGGACCCTGATTAGTGAAACCTGTTACAAATACATTGGTCCCGATGTTTGGTGGTGCGATGAGACTTAGATCTCTTTCGCGGATTTCCACGCCCGGTGACTGTATAACTCTTGTTGCCATGATCTTATTTAGATCAAATCCGTCGATTTTTATATTCTACAATCTAAATTAGTCAAGTGTTGTTTGAAATAGATTATCGGATATAAGTTCGACGAGCAATTGAGAATATACAAATGTAAAACCGCTAGTAATTTCCATTTCTCCTGTAGCCTGTTCAGAAAATTCCAATTCATCTACAGTAGTAGGGAAAGCTTTCGTGTATGTAAACTTTACACGCTTTCTATCATTTTCATCTAAGGCATAAATTGTCAAATCTACCTGATAATCTTGATGATTTCCGTCAACTATGGCATTAGACTGATTGTATACGCCAGTTTTTTGATCATTTAATAGATTTAGCCACTTATATATGACCCAATAGTTATTATAGAGGTTATCTACGTTGAATTTTACGTTTACAGGTGGATATGAGTCTCTGGAATGTGATGATACATACAATGTCTGACCCGCATGACGAGTTTCGACCGCTTTCACTGTAACTTTTGGTATAATAGTTCCCCAAATACTAAATTGGATAGAATCTGGTATAATTGTTCTATTTGTTCTATTATATTGGGTAACTATATCTTTTAGAGACGGAGGGATGTCAAATACCAGAAGGAATTTGTCCTTTCTTGCTCTATTAAGATATGATTGTTTAACTTCCTCTGGCATATTATCCAAAATATTTATTAACGTCTAGTCGTTCGTAGGACTTCCATTGATCGTCTCTCCATGTTTGATTAGGATTTTGATGCGGAGACCCTCCGACAAATGCCCACCCATCTTCCAATAATGCATCAATCTCTTCGATTTCGTGGTTAGTAGATCCAAATGCAATTGGTGCAAGATTACTATTTTCAATTCGTTCAACTACTTCATTAGTGTAAATGCTAGTTGGATTGACAAATTGTGCCATATCTTCGTGTGGAACTAGGACAGATGGTTTTCCACATGCATCATACTCTTCAATTGTGAAATAATCTTCAACAATTTCTTTATCTAGGACCATAAGAGCCCAAATTAATGCCATTGTTCGGTCATCATGTTTTCCTGCAATCGCTGCCCAAGAGTCATTTGCCTGTTTGACGAAGTCTTTGTATATTTCTTCAAGAGCCGCCTCATTTCTGAATGATACGACTCCCTTTTCTCCGTAATAATACCTAGCATTGGCACAAGCGCGAATCTTTGTGTTTCTAGATGATATCATTCCTAAAAGCTCTTTGTTCTTTCGACCCGCCAATGTTCCACCCCAACATACAATTTTGGGATACCCATAATCAATGCCCAATCTATCTGCCACCTGTCCACCTTGGTTGTTACGTTCGATACATGCCAATGGTTGTCCCCAATGGTTTAATATCTCATAACACTTATTGGCAAATTCTGACACAGATATAGTATTGCAGTAATATTCGGCAACTTCCACAATTTCATTCAAATCTGTAATATCTAGGATTTTTATGCAGCTATAATCGCCTCCAATACCTTCAGCGGTATCGACGCCTGCCACATATACACGATTTCCGACATCAGGAAGATGCCAGATTTTATACGCTCCATCCATGAGCGTTTCCACTGGTTCTGCCAGATCTTTTTTTAATCTATCATATAGATGTTGATCCAACGATGATGTTCCAGTGTTTAAGAATTCGCACTCAAACTCCTGTCGCCATTTTTCTTCGGAGTCTAGACCTGCTTTGGTGTCACGCATCCACTTTTCAGTTCTTCCGGGAACTTCATGCCATAGAATTTTTTCGTGCGCCCAATTATTTTTGCCTTCAACTGCTCTAGTATATGTATTGTAGAATAGGTTTCCTGTTCCATTTGCGGTGGAACACATGAATACTTTAGCTTTTTTAGAAGATGATACAATAGGGAACACAGATGCCCAGAATGGGTCCATCAAGTGAGGTTCAATGAAAGCGACCTCATCAATAATCAAACAGCTAACTGCTTTACCACGGGCAGCAGTTCCAGTAGTGGTTGAAATGGAAATTGCAGATCCATTCATCAGTCCCATAGATGTCTTGGCGAATCCTCCCATGGTTTCATCAATTGGGTTCTTTAGCCAGTTAGGCAACATTTCATATGCCATACGAACACGTTGGAAAATTTCAATTGCAGTATCTTCTTTGTTGGCGACCAGCAATATCTTTTGATCGGGAAAGAAGTTAGCAAGCCATAGAATATAAATTGTCATAAGAGTGGACTTTCCAATCTGACGACTTGCTAATAGACAAAAGAATCTATTATCTCTAAGTTTTCTTAATACTTTCTTTTGCGCAGCATATAATTTGATTTTCTGTTTACCTTCATCGATATTAAGAATGTAAAAATAGTTTTCTGCAAAGTGTAAGATATTATCTTGGCACTTTTGAATTTCTTCAATCTGTTCTTGCGTATATTCGAATCTGGAATTCTTTGTGGGAAGGTTTTCGTTCCCCATGTATCCAGAATTTTTTGGTAATTTCGACATTTCATATGTATTTAGAGTAAATAGACATATGCGTAAGAAAGATATGTTCAGTCTTGGTAATCTTTATGGAGAGCAGTTGAACTCCTTGAGAAAAAATCTCAATGAATCAACCGGACCCGGTGGGAAATCATTAGATGATAAAGAAGCGGGTAAAGTTGAAAAGGGTGGACCATCTGAAAAGGGTGGATACAAGAAAGCCCTCCACGATGAAGATGAAGAAACTGAAGACGAAGATAACGACAAAAAGTTCAAACCTTTTGAGAAAAAGAAGAAGAAGGTCGTTAAAGAATCTGGAAAAACCGCAGGAAAAACACTAAATACATTCATGAAGAAGCAATCTGCATTCGATAGACTTTATAACAAGGTTATTAACGAAAACTTTGGCATTGAAGATGCCGAAGATGATATTGGCGCTCTTGGACTTGGAGATGCTACTCCCGACTCGGATCTAAACGATGATTTCGGTGGAGAAGATGAGTTCGGCGGCGAAGGTGAAGAAATCACAATCACATTGGACAAAGCTACAGCACAAACCCTTATCGATCTCCTACAAGGTGCTATCGGTGGTGGAGAAGGCGAAGATGAGTTTGGTGGAGAAGGCGAAATCGAAGATGACGGTCTAGACTTTGGCGCGGAAGACGACGGCGAAGAAGACAATGAAGAAATGGACTTCGAAGAAGACGAAGAAACTTACGGAACAAAGACAAATGCTCCTGACAAGAAGAAGGCTTTCCAAGGAAAGAACAACAAAGTCGGCGGAAAGATCAAGCCATCCAGCAAGAAGGCATCTTCTGAAGTAACTGACGATGTCGGTGATGATGGAGACTTTGGACACGCGATCACTTCTCCTAAAAAGGTAAATGATGGCAAGATGAACAAAGTGGGCAACTTGAGTAAGGGTGCCGATTTCTTCAAGAACTAATTTAAACACTCAATCCTACTACCTAGGACCAAAGAGGGGAGGCAGAAATGCTTCCCCTTTTTCATTAAATATTACTATGCTTTCCTTTGAGTTATATTGCGAATATCGCCACAATTTGGCAGATGGAACTCCCGCTCCATCCATCCAAGCACATAATGGAAAGAATCCAAACAGAATTAACAAGAAAAAACTACACACAGTTGGTCCATATAAACCAAAGCAGATGGCAGCGCACAGACCGGGACAAATCCTAGTTGGTGCAATGTTAGATGGTTTTCTAGCCGACTATAATTTAGAATTTAAAGCTGGAGAAATTTCCAAGATTAAAAATTCACCACATGCCATTCAAATGTATGTGAACCCTCAAACACATGTCCCAACTGGACGTATAATTAAACAATAATGTCCGCTTGTCCTATCATACCACTATCATGCCTTGACCCTTCGAATATTTTCGCGGGCATTATGAACTATAATTGTGGGGGTTTCGCTGATCCTAGCAATTTTCAAGCTGAACGTGCTATATTCGATAGCGGATATAATGAACTGATTAATAACTATGGAATCACTATTGGATATTATATCAACGGTTTCAATTTGAGTGCCATGAACATGATTTATGGCGAACATACCACACAGATCTATCATGGTCCCATTTCTATCAAGAGTTATATAGAAATGGAGAACCCATCACCTGTATACTCATTGGCAGGATTTGATGCTAGTGATAAAATTACTGCATATATTCATATCAAGACATTTACTGCTTTATTTTCCGCGTTGAGTGTTTATCCCACAAATGGACAATTTGTGGAACCAAAGGCTCAAGATAAAATTATAATTTGGCCATTTGGTTGCGATAGATCAAACGGTCGTGGTGCAAAGATATTTGAAGTGACAGATGTGACAGATGAAGACGCTGCAACTATGAATCCATTGTATGGTCACTACATTTGGAGAATTCAAGCCATGAGAAGTGAATTCAATAGTGAAACCAATGAACCTAGAGAGAATGTCAACTATCAAGCATATGATAACACATATGCAGGTAAGCTATCTTCTAGTATATTCCCTTCAATCACTGGAGAAGCAAAATGGTATCCTAACAATGCGGATACCATAGCTGAAACTCAGGTTATGCCTAGAACTACTGAAAATAGCGGTTCTATATATGGAGACTACTTCTAATTACCAAGATGTGATGCTTCTCCATGCACCGTCTGCGTAAAATTTTAGTGTATTATCTGCTAAATTTATACAGAATGATTCTCCTGTTATAGAAGGATCTCCTGTCGTAGATTTAACTATAAGTGCTCCTATATAGGTAATAGAATTTGTCTCTGGTGGTCCTATAAGTGGAAATGACAGTCTTGTTCCATTTGCATTTTGATCATTGTCAATTCTTCCCGGAGCCCCCGATATATTACTAATTGTAAATACGCCCGACGCTGAATCTTCTGCTCCAATTTCCACCGATTGCATGGAAAGTAGATTATTTACTACAATGTTTCCAGATGGATTACCTCTTAATATTTTTTCTTCATTCCCCGGAATGGAAATGTCATTAGTGGTTTGGCTCATAGTTATTCCAGAGCTTCCACTCAATGCGCTAACAGAAACTTGCTTAGTAGTTCCATTTTGGACGATTGCAAACACTTCCCCTCCAGTCAATGGTGTTGTTGCGAGTGGTAATGCTGTTATTTTCTTCGACATGACCTTATTTAGTAGGGATTTGATTGAATTGAACATTGACATTACTTAATCTATAAATAAGTGCTATTATGAAACTAACCAAATCGAAACTGCTTAAGCAGTTTACACAAAAAGAAGATGCACTATTGACCGCAATTGAAGATTTTAGAGATTTTCTAGATTCTACAGAAGATGAGGATCTTTCCAGTATGGGGTCGGACTTGTGTGACGCAACGGTTGACTTCTGGCACACCAATGATACGATAAATCTCAATGAAATACGAGACTTTATCGAAAATGAATTTGAGTGATACCAAAGTTTTGATTTTGGGTGGTGGATTTTTGGGAAATGTAATAGGTGATTACCTTGCGGGAATCAAATGTATGCGTGGGGTGAAGATCGTAAGATCTGAATTGGTGAATTACCACGATAATAAAACTTTATGGCGTCTTCTCTTAGAGCAGGAACCTGACTTCGTAATCAATTGTAGTGGATACACAGGAAGACCTAATATAGATCAAGCCGAAGAAGAGCAAGATAAATGCTGGGAATACAATGTGAATAGTCCGTTAAGAGTGGCTAGACACTGCGCCCAATATGGAATAAAACACATTCATATTAGTAGTGGATGTATCTACGATGGATATGAAAAGAATTTTACTGAAGAAGATGTCCCAAACTTTGGTTTGTGGAACAATTCGAGTGTATATAGTCGAACCAAACATGCTTTCGAATTCTTGTCAAAAGATTTTAACACAAAAATTCTAAGAATTAGAATGCCTATATATGGGAATCATGATCGATGCTACTTGACAAAAATCAAAGGTTATAACAGTCTCATAGACTACAAAAATTCCAAAACTTATGTATTAGATCTATGTGAATTTATTCATAGACTAATTCTACAAAAAGATCCTTGGACTTGTCAAGATATTTACAATGTAGTGAATCCTCAACCTTTAACCACAAAACAGGTATGCGAATTGATGTTTTTAGCTAAAGACTATAATTCAAATTGGAAGTTTGTGCCAATTGATGAGATTCCTATCGTTGCTCCTCGAAGTAACTGCGTTCTTGATTGCAGCAAAGCGAATGCTATACTTCCATTAAGAACAGAGTTTGAATGTTTATTAGATCTTTATTCTGATCGGCTGGACGACTTGCAATTGACGCCCGAAATGCTAGGATTACCGAAATGAGCGACCACACAGGACTAAATGCCGTCTGGGTAGAGAAATACAGACCGAAAACTCTGAAAGATCTATGTATATCTGAATCCACAAAGGAAAAAATAACAAAATATGGTGATGAGATACCCAATTTGCTATTTATTGGCCATTGTGGAGGAGGAAAGACTACATTGGCACAAATCATCGTTAATGATGTATTAAAATGTGATTATTTGTATATAAATGCTTCGGACGAAAGTGGAATTGACACTATTCGTCAAAAAGTAACGGGTTTTGTGCAAACAAAAAGCTTTGATGGCGGAATTAAAGTAGTAATTCTGGACGAATATGATGGTTCTTCTCCAGAAAACCAAAAATGTCTTAGAAATCTAATGGAAACCTATGCTCAATATGCTAGGTTCATTATAACCGGAAATTTTAAACATAAGATCATCAAAGCTATTGATTCTAGATGCAAAGCATTCGACATCAAGCCTCTTTTCAAAGAATCGTTGTTAAGGTGTTTATGGATACTAGAACAAGAGAATATTCAGGTATCAAACGAACAAAAGCTTGAACTTGCAAAGCTTTTAAAGCGCAATTTTCCTGACGTTCGAAAAACGATCATAGATATGCAAGATTCTTGCGTAGATGGCGTATTATCGATACAATCTTCCGTAAACAATAATGAACTTTGTGGTCATATACTCGAATCTATTAGATCAAGAAAAACAATAGAACTTAGAAAGTATCTTATAGAAAATGATTCGTTGTTTAATAATAACCATGAACAACTATTGACTGATCTTTTGAACTACATTTATCTTCAAAAGATTGAGGATATAAAGAAAAAACAAATGATTATGACAATTGCAGACCATCTACACAAGATGGCGTTCGTGAATGATAAGGAAATTAACATGTTTGCCTGTATTCTGAACTTAGAGATACTATAAAAGAAAAAGGCGGAAGGACATCCTTCCGCCTTTTTTTGTATGTTCCCGTGTCGCGAGAAATTTAACCTCTAAATCCTTTTTGGAACGCTTTTCCAGCACTTCCAAAGACACCCTGCTTTTGTGCTGAACGTTGCATATTACCTGCGCCTTGTTGCGCTAGAATCAACTCATCAATTAGCTCTTGAAGTGGAAGTTGCATCGGATCTCCTGAAAATGTCACCATTCCCTTTTGTTGTGCAGATTGAACCAGTTGAACTAGTTGTTGCGCTGCGGCATTTGCCTGTTTAAGAGCTTGATCTGCCTTACCTTTTTCTTCGGCAGTGTTATAAATGTTGCTAACGTTTTGACCAACTTGCTTTGCCGCTGCGCCTGCGCCAGCCACGGCACCTTTTGCTGTGTCTACGGCCTTTCCTGCGAAGTTTTTGGCACCTTGCATGAATCCACTGCCTGCTGACTTGGCTGCACCGCTTCCAGCGCCCGCCAATGCCTTCAAACCGCCAAATAATTCTTCGATGACTCGATTGGACACCTTTTCAACATAAACAGATTCGTTCAAAGTTAAAGGAGTCTTCAAAGTCTCAAGCAATTGAGCTAACGACATACTTGGTAGAGACTCTGTAAGAAGTTGAACACTATATGCTTCAGTTAGAAGCGCCTGATCTTTTCTGGAAAATGTAGCCATATTGGTATTTAGCGATTAAAAGTTATCAATTATAAATCCATGTATAAGTTTTAATAAGTGTTGATATGCTTCACTATCGCCATCTTCTGACTCATACATAAGTTGACTTAGATCTTCGTCTCCATATGCCATAAGTTCATTCATGGCAATATCAATATCATTTCCACTCAAATATTGTTTAGTGGAATTTTCTAATTCTCGTATCTCAGGACTATTAGATAAATCTCGCAAAAGCATTCTCCATGTATTGGGAGTCTCTTCAAAATCTGGCAAAGAGTTGGTATAATTATCTACAGCTTTATCAGAATGTCTTTTTTGATATGCTGAATTTTTTCCCATTCTTCCAGTTTCGAGGTCAATTTCTCGCTCATGTTTACGTATATTTTCCACATCATCCTTATATGGATTGCCCCAATCCATATTTTCCATATAAAGAGATACTAATGCATCATTATCTCTTCTAAGTTTTGTAGATTCTCCTGCCAATTTAAGGTTTGTTGGAGTGTTTTTGCCATTGCCCTTATCAGTAACTCTAGTAATGTTGTTCTTATCTGGAACTAGCTTCTCCGGTTTGATGATAACTTTATCTTTTCTCTTAAATTGATCAGGAACCGCAGGAAGATTAATGCCGTTATCATTCAATTCTAGCATATCTGACGTTACTGTGACGAATCCATAGTGTCTTCCGCCACCCTGATCGCCTGCAATTGTAATAGTAGTCCCATTTGCAGTTCTAAATTGATCTCCTGCGGATGCTGGGGATACCTTTCCTCCTACTTGTGTGACAACAATATTCAATCCACTATTCGACAATTCGTCCAATGCTTGTTTTGCATGTGGGGGCATACCTTTGTATGTCTCTGATGACTTATAGCTTGCTGTAAACTTGACAGGATCTCCTGTCAAGAATCCGCCAGCTTGATATCTTTGGATTACGCTTTCAAAAACTGCGTCAAATTTCTTACCCATGAACTTATTTAGCATTAATCATCTAAATATAGACATGAATTTCAATCAGCTAGTCGCTTTGTTTGAGGCAAAAGGAACAAAACCGGGTGAACGTTTCTTCAACTCGAAGAAACAGGAAGGTCCATCAGGCATTACATCATCTCCAATCGGTAAGGATAACTATAATCCAGAAATGCGTGAACGCGAAGTCAAACATAAGGACGACAAAGGAGATATAGGAGCATATGACGTAGCATCTGTCATTGGCCTTTTATCTAAAGGTTTGCAGTTATTGAAAAATGACGACGTATTTGAAGACCAGATGCGTGGAATTATGAATGGATTCAAAAAGAACCGCCATCAAATCTCCGCATACCAAGAATCTGTTCTAAAATCTAAGCCTAAAGTGATTGATAATCAATGGGGCGAGATTAATAGATTGACAAAAATCTTGAATAATCCTCAATATGATGCCATAACAAACACAAAGTTGAAAAAAGGATTCCACACCACGGAATCTCCTACTGAATCTAAGCTTTCGCACGACAAAGCCAAATTTGAAGCAGATTTAGCTAAAGTTATTGCATTAAAAGATGAAAATGAGGAAATCTTGAATTCTGTCTATGAAGAAATTGATGGGGTGACAGAAAGAAATGAAGAACTCAACAACGAATACTTGGAACAGTTGTTGACAGCAGTAAAACATACAACAAACAGACTATATAACAAGCTTTCTAATGAAATTAGAGAAGAAAGTGGAGAGCCTCACAAAATGAAGCCTATCACTATGCATGAATTAGATTGGTCAATGTTGGAAAAGCAAATTGCCAAAGATGCGGCTGCACAACTTCAATTATTGGAAATGTTGGGAACTGAAGATAATCGAAACCCTCTTGTGAGGTTCATGGAAATTCAAGAACAACACTACACTCAAGCAAGAGACCGCTATTCTCAACTTCGCAGCGGCGATAACTATAGCGTTACAACAGATCAACTATATCAAAATCTTCCATTATTCCGTTTTGTCGCATTTTTGTCAAATTCTATTCTAAAAGCCCCGAAAATTGCACTAACAACTAAACAAAAGAAGACTGCGGATGGTGCCACAAGCGACTCTGGCGGAATGTTCGACCGTTTGGGTTCGATCAATAACGAAAGACAATTTGAAGAATTGAAACCTGAATTGTTAAAGTATATTGAAGGGTTAGATCTTGATGAAGGTCAAAAGAGAGCTGTGCAACAATTGGCTAATGGTAAGTTTGTGGTCCGTAAGGGTGCGCCTAATGCCGCATTCAAGATCAGAAGCTTACTTAAGACTGCCCAAATTACCGAATCTTTTGACGATTTTGCCACTAGAATACTAAGAAGTTCTCAATTTGACTCCGATGACTATAAATTG